>ERZ773035.774-NODE-774-length-24868-cov-30.827066_pt1 | contig 24868 bp, 18 predicted proteins | sample MGYA00511487_ERZ773035 | MGnify/ENA primary metagenome ERZ773035 (study PRJEB29015, sample SAMEA2737985) | human oral metagenome | biome: human oral; feature: human-associated habitat; material: dental | place: China | collected 2024 ...
AGTGGGGCCAGCCGGGTGGGCAGGTTCAGCCCGTTCAGGGTCAGTGGGGCCAGCCCGGTGCACAGATCCAGCCGGTCGCGGAGCCCCAGCCCGCGTGGGGCGCCCAGCCCGGTGGGCAGGCCGGGGCCGATGTGGGGGCGCACTCCGACGCGCAGGCGCAGACTCCCGGCGAGCCCGGGGCCGCCCAGGAACCGCAGGCGGAGGCGCCGGCGGCCGAGCCCCCCGCGAAGCCGGAACCCGCCTGGGGGACCCAGTCCGACGCGCAGGCCCGGGCCGATGCGTTGATCCAGTCCGACGAGCATGCCCAGGCGCCCAGCGGCCCCGGGGCCGCTCAGGATCCGTGGGCCGGGGCATCGGGGGCCCTGCCCAACTCGGAACCGCAGCCCGTATGGGGGGCGCAGCCCGACGGGCACGCCCAGGCCTCGCAGGACTCACCGCGTCCTCAGGAGCCGCAGGCATCCTTCGCGGCCCCGCAGGGGCAGAGGGAGCCGTGGCAGCCGCAGTCGGCGGAGGCCCGCGCTCCACAGTTCGGAGAGGGCCAGTGGAACCCCCAGGGGGCGAACCCGCAGGCGCCTTCCTACAGCGGCCAGTACTCATCCGACTGGTCGGCCGGTCCGCAGGGGCAGGGGACGCGGGGCGCGACTGCGGACAAGGGGGGCTCGGGCCGACGGCTGATCGCATTCCTCGGCCTGCTCGTCGCCTCAGCGGTTGCGATCGGCAGCGTTTTCCTTCCCTACCTCGCCCACGAGGATGTCAAACTGCCCCTTTTCGGCGTGTTGCAGGGCACTGTTCTGATGATCGGTACCGTCCCGGTCGTGGTAGTGGCCCTGGCCTCGTGGTTCCTGAAGAAGCGGTGGGCACTCATCGCCTCGGTGGTCCTCGGCGGCGTGGCGGCCGTGGACATAGCGGTTGTCGCGATCTGGGTAGTCACGGCGAGGAACGGCTTGGGTGTTTTCACTCTTTCATACGGTTGGTACATCGGGTTGTTCTCCATGCTGCTCATGGTGGTCGCGACTGTGCTCCAGGCCCTGGGGCTGAAGAAGCCCCAAGGCGGAGCCGCGGGCTCCCAGCCAGGAGCGGGCGGTCCGGCGCAGTCGGCGCAGACGGGAGGGGAGAGCCGCTTGTACCAGCCAGGAGGGACCAACCCGTACCAGGCGGGGACGACGAACCCCTACCAGTAGGGGGCGCTGATCCGCGCCAGTGCCATCCTGATCGGCGTGCCGGGCGCCCCATCGCGGCCCGGTGCGGCGGACGGCCCACACGGCGGGGGCGGGGACTACGCCCCCCGCCCCCCGCCAGCGTATTGTGCTCGTCCGGGTGAGCGCGTCATCGGATAGCGGGCCGCGGCCCGCCTGCTTCCGCAGGCCAAACCGCGTCCTGTTGGAGACGGGACGCCGGTGGAGAGGCGCAACAGGTCCGGGCGCGCCTCGTCGGGGGTGCGGGAAGGGCGTTGACACGAAAGGGGAAGGGGAGTACGGTAGCCGTTACCGACTGACGGTCGGTCGGTCGGTTAAGTTGTCCCAGAGCGCTCGACGCGTCCGAGTACGGAGCAGATATGGCACCCAAACCCCGTTCCACCAAAGCGGCCCCGTCGCGCCGCGCGGAGATCCTCGACACGGCGCAGCGCCTGTTCATCGCCAAGGGCTTCCAGAACACGTCCGTCGAGGACATCATCGCCGAGATCGGGATCGCGAAAGGCACCCTTTACTACCATTTCTCCTCCAAGGACGAGATCCTGCGGGCCATCATCGGCAGGACGACCCAGCGGGCCGCCTCGGCCGCCAGGGCCGTCGCCGAAGGGCCGGGCGGCGCGATCGGCAAGTTCGCGGCAGTGGTGGCCGCCAGCCGGGTCGATCAGCCCGAGCGGGAACTCGCCGAGGAGCTCCACGCCAGCGGCAACGCGCAGTTCCACATCCTCACCATCGTCGAGATGGTCCGGGCCCTCGCGCCCGTTCTCACCGATGTCGTCGAACAGGGGATCGTGGAAGGCGTCTTCTCCACCCCCCACCCGCGCGAGACCGTCGAGATCCTCCTCACCAGTGCGGGGATGCTGCTGGACGAGGGCATTTTCACCGGCGACCACGACGAGCTGGCGCGGCGGACCCGCGGGCTCGTCCACGCGGCGGAGACCCTGCTCGGCTGCGAGCCCGGGACTTTCGCCTCCGTGGCGTCCGGCGGCCCCCAGCCGATCCCCCACACCGATGCGGAGGCGCCCCAGTGCTGCTCAGACTCCTGAAAGCCGATCTCGCCCGCGGGCGCGCGGTGGCCGCAGTGCTGGTCGGCCTCGTCACGCTGGCGGTGGCACTCGCCTCCGCGAGCGCCTCGCTCATCATCGACACGGTCAGTGCGGCGGACCGCCTCTCGGAGCGCGCCAGGGTCCCCGATCTCGTCCAGATGCACACCGGCGAGGCGGACTCCCGCGCGATCGCGCAATGGGCGGACTCGCGCGCGGACGTCGAGGACCACATGGTCATGCGGACACTGCCGGTCCCCAGGGCGCAGCTCTCCATCGGAGGGGCAGTGCAGGCCTCCTCGTACCTGGAGCCCGCCTTCGTCACCGCGCCCGAGCGCATCGATCTGCTGCTCGACGAGAACGGCGACCGCGTGCTGCCCGGTCCTGGGCAGGTCTACCTGCCGGTCCACTACAAGGCGGCGGGCTTCGCCGAGGCAGGGGACACGGTCACGGTGGACACGGGGGAGTGGCGGATCGACTTGCGCGTGGCGGGTTTCCTCCGCGACGCGCAGATGAACGCCGCGATGGTCCCCTCCAAGCGGCTGGTCGTCAACCCCGAGGACTTCTCCTCGTTGGACGAGCACATCGGAGAAGTCGAGTACCTCATCGAGTTCGACTTGGCCGACGGGGCCAGCGCCGCCGCCGTCAGCGAGCAGTACAAGGCCGCTGGGCTCCCCAGCACGGGGATCGCGGTGACTGCGGCGCAGATCCAGCTGATGAACGCGTTGTCCACGATGCTGATCGCCGCAGTCGCGCTGGTGGTGGCCGGAGTGCTCGCCGCCGTTGCGGTGCTGGCGCTGCGCTACACGGTCCTGGCCGCCCTGGAGGCGGACTTGCCCCAGGTGGCGGTCCTCAAGGCGATCGGCGCCCCCCAGGCGGGCATCCGGCGCCTCTACTTGCTCAAGTACGCGGTCATCGCCTCAACGGGCGGCTGCGCCGGCTACGCGCTGTCCCATCCGCTGGCCTCGTCCCTGCTGGCGCCGACCACCGTGTACCTCGGCACGCCGCCGACGACGGCGGGCGGCGCCGTGGTGCCCGTTCTCGTGGCGGCGGGCTTGGTGGCGGTGGTCGTCGGCTCCGCGTGGTTGGTCCTGCGCCGAATGGGCAGGATCAGTGCCGTTGAGGCGCTGCGCAGCGGGACCAGTGGAGGCGCGGGGCGCCCGCGCCTCCGGTGGAGGCTCTCGCGCGCCCGTCTGCTCGGCCCGCACGCGTGGCTCGGGGTGCGCGAGGCGCTGCGCCCCGCGAACGCCCTCCTGATGGGAGTCCTGGCCCTGTGCGCCTTCACCGCGGTGCTGCCCATGAACGTGTCGACGACCCTCGGCGACCCCCGCAGCGCGACGTACCTGGGGGTGGGCCAGGCGGATCTGAGGGTCGATGTCCGCTCAGGCGCCGCGGACATCGAGGAGATCGCCGACGACTTCGCCGCCGACCCGCGGATCGCCAAGCAAGTCGTCATCATGCGCAAGGATTACACGATGCGCAACAAGGACGGCGCATGGGCGCCAGTGCTCATCGACATCGGGGACCACAGCGCCTTCCCGGTGAACTACATGTCGGGGCGCGCTCCCCTGAACGACCAGGAGATCGCCCTGTCCCACAGCCAGGCGGCCGAGGCGGGCGCCGCCGTCGGCGCGACAGCGACGGTCAAGGGCTCCCAGGGCGAGAGGGATCTCGCGGTCGTCGGGGTGTACCAGGACATCACCAACAACGGGCTCACCGCGAAGGCGGTCTTCGACGACGCCACTCCCGCGCTGTGGCAGATCATGTACGCGGACGTGGCGGACGGGGAGGACGCGGGGGAGGCCGCGGAGGACCTGGCGCGCGAGCACCCGGGGGCGCAGATCGTCCGGATGGGCGAGTACGCCTCGCAGCTCTTCGGGGCGACCCAGTCGCAAGTGGACGTTCTGGTGGCGATGGCCCTCGCGGTGTCCCTCGGGCTCGCGTTCCTCATCACTGCCCTCTACTCCGTCCTGGTCCTCGCCCGGGAGCGCGGGAGGATCGCTATTCTGCGGGCCCTCGGCTCGACCGTGCGCTCCATCGCGGGCCAGTACTTCATGCGCTTCGGCCTCGTCGCCGTGATCGGGGTCGCCCTGGGGGTCGCGATGGCGGCGACTGCCGGCGAACGGGCCGTGGGACTGGTCCTCGCGAACCGCGGGGCCCCCGATCTGCACCTGCTGGCCGACCCATTGCTGATGGGCGTGGCGGTGCCGGCGGCGGTCCTGTGCGCCACCGCCGTGGCAGTGGGGCTCGCGCTCAGGCCCCTGCCCTCCATGACCCTGACCGACACCGACTGAGGAGTGCCAATGACCACCGCGACAAGCCGCAACGCGACCGGGGGCGCGACGCCCGCGTTGAGTGCCCGCCGTCTGAACAAGTCCTACGGGACGCCCGTTCTGGCGGGCCTCGACCTGGACATCGCCGACGGGGAGTTCGTCGCCATCATGGGCCCGTCGGGTTCCGGCAAGTCGACCTTGATGCACTGCCTGAGCGGAATGGACCGGCCCGACTCCGGCACGGTCACGGCGCGCAGACGAGAGATCACGGGACTGGGGGAGAAGGAGCTCGCGGCGTTGAGGCTGACGGAGTTCGGTTTCGTCTTCCAGCAGGCGCACCTCATGGCGACCCTGAACCTGCTGGACAACATCGTCCTTCCGGGGTTCCTGGCGGAGCTGCGCCCGCGCGACGAGGTCGTGGGGCGCGGACGCGCCCTCATGGAGGAGATGGGGATCGGCGAGTGCGCCTCGAGCGGCGTCACCGAGGTATCGGGAGGGCAGTTGCAGCGCGCGGGCATCTGCAGGGCCCTGATCAACGACCCCGCGGTCCTCTTCGCGGACGAGCCGACGGGGGCACTCAACTACTCCGCGGCGACCTCCATCCTCGATCTGTTCGGACGGGTCCACGCCTCCGGCGCCACGATGGTGGTTGTCACCCACGACGCGCGCGTCGCGGCCCGCGCCGACCGTGTGCTGGTCCTGGTCGATGGCGGGATCGTCGAGGATCTGCGCCTGGGGCCCTACGAGGAGGAGACGGCCCAGGCCCGCCTGGAGACGGTGGCCGCCGCCCTGCACCGCCACTCGGTGTGAGCGCCCCGCGGGGTGCGGCGCGCGGGAGGTCGCCCGGCGCCCGCCTCGTTCCGCAACGACCGGCCACCATGTGGGGAGGGGTGCCGGAACCCCTCCCGGTGGACTACAGTCAAGGAAGCGAAAAAGGCGGGCCAAGCAATGGCAGCGCACCGAGGGCCGGGAACGGCCCGGACAACCCCAGGAGTCGCGGCATGAGTGAGAACACACCCTCCGCAGCAGGAGACACCGGTCCCAGCATCGACGAGGTCATCGCCTCGAAGGAGGGCAGGAGCACCCAGCTCAAGCGCAAGCTCTCCGGCCGCCACATGCGGATGATCGCCATCGGCGGCGCGATCGGCACCGGCCTATTCGTCGCCTCGGGCGCCACCGTGTCCAAGGCGGGCCCGGGCGGCGCCCTCGTCTCCTACGCAGCGGTCGGGATCATGGTCCTGCTCCTCATGCAGTCCCTCGGCGAGATGAGCGCCCACCAGCCGATCGCGGGCTCCTTCCAGACCTACGCCACGAAGTTCATCAGCCCCTCCTTCGGTTTCGCGATGGGGTGGAACTTCTGGTTCAACTGGGCGATCACCGTCGCCGCCGACCTGGTGGCCTCGGGCCTGGTCATGTCCTACTGGTTCCCCACCGTGCCCTCGTGGGTGTGGGCAGGGAGCTTCCTGGCGTTCCTCGTCATGCTCAACGCGCTCTCCGCCCGCGTGTACGGCGAGGCGGAGTTCTGGTTCGCGACCATCAAAGTGGTCACCGTCGTCGTCTTCCTGATCGCCGGGGTCGCCATGATCCTCGGCGTGATGGGATCGGCCTCCCCGGGGCTGACGAACTGGACCCTCGAGGACGGCCCCTTCCACAACGGGTTCCTGGGCGTCGTCGCCGTGTTCATGATCGCAGGCTTCTCGTTCCAGGGGACGGAACTGGTGGGCATCGCCGCGGGCGAGTCGGAGAACCCGCACAAGGACGTGCCCAAGTCGATCCGCGCGGTCTTCTGGCGCATCATGATCTTCTACATCGGGGCGATCGCCGTCATCGGCACGCTGCTGCCCTTCACCGACCCGAACCTGCTGGCCGCCAGCGAGACGAACGTCGCCCAGTCCCCCTTCACCCTGGTGTTCGCGCGCCTGGGCGTCGGCGGCGCAGCGGCCATCATGAACGCCGTGATCCTCACCTCCATCCTGTCGGCGGGCAACTCCGGGCTGTACGCGGCCTCGCGGATGCTGCACTCCATGGCCCTAGTGGGGCAGGCGCCCAAGGTGTTCAGCTACGTGAGCCCCCACGGGGTGCCGGTCAACGCCATGGTCGTCACCGCGCTGATGGGAGGGTGCGCGTTCCTGACGGCGCTGGTCGGCGAGGGCGTCGCCTACACGTGGCTGGTGAACATCGTCGGCCTGTCCGGGATCGTCATGTGGCTGGGCATCGCCGCGGCGCACTGGCGCTTCCGCCGCGCCTACGTGCGCCAGGGGTACTCCCTGGACGACCTGCCCTACCGCTCGCCCTTCTTCCCGGCGGGGCCGATCCTGGCCTTCTCCATGTGCATCATCATCATGATCGGCCAGGTCTACGAGGCGTTCGTGCAGGGGACGTACATGGAGGTCCTGCCCTCCTACATCGGCCTGCCCCTGTTCCTGATCGTCTGGCTGGGGTTCCACCTGGTCAAGCGCGACCGGGTGGTCGCCCTGGACGACATGGACGTCAAGGGCGTGCGCGTCGACGACATGTCGCGCCGTCGTCGCCAGTAGCGCAGGGGCGCCTGGCTGATTCCTCACAGCGCCGCTTCCGGGGCAGCCGGCCGTCGGCGCGGGACGACGGCCTGAGAATGCGCTCCTCGTGGGCCCTCGCGACTGGTGGAGGGCGGATCCCCGGGGCCGCTGCGGCTGCGCGCTGGCCCCGTCCGCACCCCGCCGCGGTGGTTGGCGGGAAAGGTGAAGCGCCACCGGGGATGTGGCACAGTGACCGCATGGATTGTTCTCGTACCGTTCGGTTTCTCGCTATTGGTGTTGCCGCACTGATCGGATTGGCCGCATGTTCCCCGCTGACGCCGAAACCCGCGAGCGGGGGAGCGGCCCCAGCCGCCACTCCGGCCGCCAACGGGCGGGCGGCCGAGGCGGGCGGCCCCTGCGCCTCCGGATCCATCAGCGTCAGCGCCCAGGAGGACGCCTCGTCGGGTGCCGCGACGCGCAAGGTCGACCTGGTCGTCACGAACACGGGCTCCGCGCCGTGCTCCCTCACCGGATACCCGCACGTCGTGTTCGCGGCCAGCGGGGTCCAGATCGGGCGGCCCGTCGTCGAGTCAAGCAGGGTCGCGGAGGCCACCACGGTCTCCCTGGGCCCCGGGGCGAGCGCGGTGGCCACGCTGCTCATCATCGACCCGTCCGCGTTGACGAGCTGCAAGGAGGAGGACTTCACGGAGATCTGGGTGTCGCTCGCCGCCGAGGACGACACCATAGGGGTCGACTTCTCCGGCAAGACCTGCTCGAACACCACTAACGCGAACATCGACCCGTACCAGGCGAGGTGACAGCGGGCCCCACCTCAGCGGAGGCCGTCGCCCGGCGGCGCGCCACAGGGGAGGGGCCTGGTGGCCGGCGCCCCGCGGAGACTAGGATGGACACATGGTGAAGAAGCTGCGTATGATGACCGCTGCCCTGGCCTGCGTGGCGCTGGGCGCCTGCGCTCCCGGCGGCACCGCCCAGAGCGGAACCGGTTCGCAGAGCGCGACCGGTGGCGCCTCGGGCACCGCCCAGCCCCCGGCCACGGGAGCGCCCCAGTCCGGAGCGGCCACGGCCTCGCCGTCCCTGCCGCCCCCCGACGTGGAGGGGCTGCCGTGCACGGCCGAGGAGCTCCAGGCGTCCCTGGGGGAGAAGACGACGAACGGCGGGACCACCACGGTCACGATCTCCTTCTGGAACGGCAGCAGCCAGGAGTGCACCATCAGCGGCTTCCCGCAGGTGTCCTTCATGTCGTCGCAGACGAACGAGACCGTGGGCTTGGAGGCAATTCGCGACGGCGAGGACCCGGGGAACATCTTCAAAGTGCTCCCCCAGGAGTCGGCGCACGCGATCCTCACACTCGACGACCCTGCCGCAGCCGGGTGCTCCACCGCCAGCGCGGACCTGGTCACCGTGGTCCTGCCCGGCGACACGGCGCAAGTGACCCTGAGCCACGCGGACCTCAGCGTGTGCTCGGACGCGGCCAGCGCCGTGGTGGGCCCGCTGGAACCGGGGGCCTGAACCGACGCGCGGGAAGCTCCGGCGGCCTCACTCCATCTCGATCGGTCCCGCCAGCAGTGCGCCCTCGGTGTCGAGGCGTTTGATCGCCAGGGAGGCGGTCGCCCCGTCCAAGCGCCCGGCGTTGCGCGCCTCGAGCACCCTGGCGCGGGCGAAGTCGATGCACTCCAGCCGCAGGGCGGTTTCGTCCTCGTCGAAGAAGGAGAACTCCTCCTCGGAGGCGGCCTGGAGCATCCGCTGCTCGCGGCGCCCGTAGGACTCGCGGATTACGTTGACGAGCTCCCCGTCCTCGACGCCGATCCGCTGGGCCATGGAGGGGAGTTCTTCGACGATGTCGCGCATGATCCCTGCCAGCACGCGCGTCTCCTCGTCCAACTCCTCCGCCTCGCGCCGCTGGACGGCTGTGGGGCGCGCATTCGCCCAGCGGACGACGTGGGGGAGCGCGATCCCCTGGACGACCAGTGACAGCAGGGTCACTCCTGCGGTGATGAGGACCACGAGGTCGCGCTCCTCGTAGGCGGTCCCCCCGAAGGACCCGGGGATCGACAGGGCCATCGCCAGGGAGATGGCCCCCCGGAACCCCGCGACCGTCGACACGAGGCGCCCCCGGATGTTCGTGCGGCGCTCGCGCTGCTGGGGGCGGCGGTCCAGGGCCCGGATGCTGAAGATGATGGCGTGGTGGCCCACGAAGCGCGCGGCCACCATCGCAGAGTAGATGATCGGGATCAGGACGAGGCCACGGACCAGTTCCTGGTGGGGGAGGCGGCGGACGATGTCGGGCAGGGACAGTCCCACCATGATGAACAGCACGGTGTTCATCAGGTAGGTGAGGACCGACCAGAAGGGGATCCCGACGAGGCGGATGGCGGAGTCGTTGGCGTTCCCGTTGTACCGGGAGTAGACGATGCCGCAGGCGACGACGGCGAGAACGCCGGAGCCCTGGAGCTCCTCGGCGAGGAAATAGGTGGTGAAGGGGACTGTGAGCGCGATCAGGTTCGACAGCATCGCGTCGGTCCTGCTGGCGTTCCATTTCGCCCACAGCAGCACTGCGGCCGCGCCGCAGACAACGCCGACTCCCAATCCGGCTCCGATCGAGATGGCGAATTCCGAGGCGACCGAGGCGGCGCTGACACCTGTGCCCCCGGAGGCGACCCGCAGGGCGATGGCGAAGACCGCCAGGGCGGTGCCGTCGTTGAGCAGGGACTCGGCCTGCAGGACTGTGCGGCCGAAACGGTTGATCCCCTTGCCCAGCGCGGCCACCGCGGTGGCGTCGGTGGGCCCCAGGCACGCGCCGACCAGTAGCGCACCGCCCGCGGACAACCCCATTGCCAGGCCCGCCGCCATGATGATCGCCGAGGTGATGGCCACCAGGACGGTTGCCGAGAGGATGATGCCCCGGAGCGCCCGGCGCATGCCGTTGAGCGATACGGACAGCGCCTCCCAGTACAGCAGGACCGGGAGGAACACAGTGAGGACGACCTCGCTGGGCAGTCCCGCGCCCTCGGCACCCGGCGCGAACGAGGCCACCAGGCCGGCGACGATCAGCATGACGGGGCCGATCAAGCGGAAACGGTTGGTGAGCGCCGTCGCCACAATGGCCGCGACGCAGACGATGATGAGCAGTTCAAGACTCATGGGGATGGCCGATCTGTGCGGGAACGGGTTGCGGCTGTCGACTCTACGACGGCGCCCGAGTGCCCGTCCAGCGGAGGCTGGTGGTGGTGCGAACGCGCGCGGGGCGCTGGGGCGGGCCGGGCTGGGGCTGCCCGCTCCTGGGCGGGTGGTGACGCCAGCACCCCACGGCCTCATTGGCTGTCGGTGTTGGGGTCCGTGTCCGTGGGGCCGTCCGTCGGGGTGTTTGCGTCTTCGGAGCCACTGGGGCTCGTGGAACCACCGGGATCGGCGGAACCGCTGCGATCGGCGGGACCACCCGGATCGACGGGACTACCCGGGGCCCTGGGCTTGGTGGTTCCTCCCGAGTTCACCGCGTGGATGATCTCTCGCAATCCCCAGGCGAAGATGGCGGCGATGAAGTGGAAGGGCAACCATCTGGCCACGAGCTCCCAGTCGGAACCAACGAGCAAACCGTACAGGATCCGCCCCAACCACCATAGGACCGCCACATCGGAGGCCATGGCCCCAATGATCACCACGGCTTTCCATGCTCCGGCGTGGTCGAGGAACTTCTGGGAGATGGACGCCAGCACCTGGATGAAGGTGAAGAAGCCCATGAAGCCGAAGAAGTAGAAGAAGGCGAGATCCCCGCTCACAGAGAGGGGGAGCCCGATCAGGAATGCCACGTGGAGCAACAGGTAGCGGATGATGAAGGTGAGGATCCCCTGGGGGTCTTTCGCACGCGCCATGCCACTAGGCTAACGGGTTCCAGCCACGAGGGGTAAGCCCCTCAGGGGCCGTCCCGATATGCGGGTGTTCGACTGATCGTCTGGCCCAGTGCTGCGGAACGGCGCCCGTTCTCCGCCCCGAGAACCGTAGGGGCCTCGGGATCCCGTGTTCGAGTTCCGGTAACGGCGCCCGCGGCCGCCGTCGCCACGATGGCCGCGACGCAGACGATGATGAGCAATTCAAGACTCATGGGGGTGGCTGATCTGCACGGGAATGGGCTGCGGCTGTCGACTGTATGTCGGCTCCCGAGTGCCCGCCTCGCGGAGGGGCGCAGTGATGCGAAGCGCACGCGGGGAGGGAAATGCGCCGGATGGATGCGGGGCCCGGTTCCGCGGATCCGGGGACGAGGCTGGGGCCGGGTTCCGTGGGACAGGACGGAGGCTGCCCGGGCCGCAGGGAGTGGACGCGCCTACTCCAGTAGGCGCCGGTATGTTCTGCGCGCTTTCATCGCATGGATGATTTCCTCCGTTTGATCGTCCCAGCGCAGGACAACCAGTTCAAGGAGGCGCATGGATTGGTCGAAACCGAGGCGAAACTCCCGCTGGGGATGGTCGTCGTCAAGCGAAGCCGTGAATCGGCACCCGTTCGTCACCGCAATACCGCGGCTTCTTCGGAGATCCCGTGTTTCAGTGCCGATGGTCTCAAAATCATGAGATGAAGGCGCGCAGGGCGTCGCGTATCACCGTGGAACGCGTGCCCCCATTCTTATCCGCGTAGCGGTCGATGCCGTCGATCTCGTCATCAGTGAGGCGCACCGAGATGGTCCGCGCGGATTGGCCTCCGCGGCGGGGGCGTCCCCGCCGCCGGAGGGCTTCAACGTCGTAGCCGTGCTCGGCCTCCGTGACCCAGTCGTCGACCTACGCCTCGGAAACGGGGTGTCCGTTCATCGTTCTCACCCTATTATCGTAGTACGAAAATGTGGCGAGGGGAAGTGGGGCCACTGTCGATAGCCGACGGCGCGCTCCCCGCCAGGATCCGCGGACCGGCGGGCGTTGACACCCCTGTGGCGAACGCCCTCCAGGCGCGTGTGCACTGGGATACACTTGCGGGGAATCCATCGGCCTGGGGAAAGGGATGAGAACGTGGGGAAAGCGGAGGAGCGCGCGCAGCTGCACAAGGCGATCTGGAAGATCGCCAATGACCTGCGCGGCAGTGTGGACGGCTGGGACTTCAAGGCCTATGTGCTGGGGTTCTTGTTCTACCGCTTCATATCGGAGAACCTGACGGACTACCTCAATGCCGAGGAGCGCGCGGCCGCGGACGGCGACCCCGATTTCGACTACGCCCGCCTCGACGACGCCGATGCCGAGTTCGCCCGCGAGGAGATCGTGAGGACGAAGGGCTTCTTCATCCGTCCCTCAGAATTGTTCTGCAATGTGCGGGCTGTGGCGCGCTCCGACGAGAACCTCAACGAGAGGCTCTCCAGGGTGTTCCGGTACATCGAGGGCTCGGCCCAGGGCACGGGGTCGGAGTCGGACCTGCGGGGCCTCTTCGACGACATCGACGTGAACTCCGCGAAACTGGGGAACACGGTGGCCGAGCGCAACGCGAAACTGGTCAAGATCATGGACGCGATCGGCGACCTCGACTTGTCCTACGGGGAGTCGTCGATCGACGCATTCGGCGACGCCTACGAGTACCTGATGACCATGTACGCCTCCAGCGCGGGCAAATCGGGTGGTGAGTTCTTCACCCCGCAGGAGGTCAGCGAGGTCTTGGCGACGATCGCAGCCGACGGGCGCGCCCGCGTTGGCCGCGTCTACGACCCGTGCGCGGGATCGGGGTCGCTGCTGCTGAAGTTCGCGAAGGTGCTGGGGACGGAGAACGTGGGCGCGTTCTTCGGCCAGGAGATCAACCTCACAACCTACAACCTGTGCCGGATCAACATGTTCCTCCACGACGTGAACTTCTTACGGTTCGACATCGCGCTGGGAGATACATTAACGGCACCGGCTCACTGGGACGACCAGCCCTTCGACGCCATCGTCTCAAACCCGCCGTACTCGACGAAGTGGGTCGGCAAGGACGATCCGGCGCTCATCAACGACCCGCGTTTCTCCCCGGCGGGCGTTCTGGCGCCCCCGGGGAAGGCGGATCTGGCCTTCACGATGCACATGCTGGACTGGCTGGACGTGGCGGGCACGGCCGCCATCGTCGAGTTCCCGGGCGTGCTCTACCGCGGGGGAGCGGAGGCGAAGATCCGCCGCTACCTGGTGGACAACAACTTCGTGCACGCGGTCATCCAACTGCCGCCGGACTTGTTCTTCGGGACGACGATCGCCACCTGCGTCATCGTGTTGAAGAAGTCCAGGCCGGACTCCCGTGTCCTCTTCGTCGACGCTTCGAAGGAGTTCGTGCGCGAGGGCAACAAGAACCGCTTGGCCGCGCCGAACCGGGAGCGCGTCCTCTCCCTGCTGGCGGCCAGGGCCGACGAGGCGCACGTGGCGGCCATGGTCTCCCAGCAGGCCATCGCGGACAACGACTACAACCTGTCGGTGTCGAGTTACGTGGAGCCGGAGGACACTCGTGAGGAGGTCGACATCGTCGCCCTCAACGCCGAGATCGCGCAGATCGTCGCCCGCCAGGAGCGGCTGCGCGCCTCCATCGACCAGATCGTCGCAGAACTGGAGGCCGACGAGGCGGGGGCCGCTCCCGCGCAGATCAGTCCCGTCGGCTCTGACACGCCGGGCGCCGCAGAGACGGCGTGCGCTGGCGACGGCGCTGCGGAGGGGGAGCGATGAGCCGTCTATCCGAGTTGATTCGGGATCTGTGCCCGGACGGGGTGGAGTACAGGACTCTATCGAATTGCGTCATTCTGCCTTCGATTCCGCGAGGGCTAAAGAGAATGCAGTATGAGACTAACGCCCCTTTTCCTATTGTTGATCAAGGGAGAGGGAGGATTGCTGGATACTCAAGCGACGTGAGCAGACTGGTTAAGGATGTTCCTGGTATTATATTCGGTGATCATACTCGTGAAATTAAGTATATTGACTTCCCTTACGTCCCAGGCGCTGAAGGTATAAAGTGGATTCGTGCGACAGGTGATGTGGCGCTCCGCTACCTCTTCCATTACCTTAAAAGTCTCCGCATACCGTCCCGGGGATACAACCGCCATTGGGGGACTGTTCGCGACCTACCTGTTCCGGTTCCGCCACTTGAAGTGCAACAGGAAGTTGTGAGAATACTAGACCAGTTCACGACGCTGGAAGCGGAGCTGGAAGCGGAGCTGGAAGCCCGACGCAAGCAGTATGACCATTATCGGAATGTCCTTATCCGCTCCGTGTCGTGTGAGAGCGGAAATCACTGGGTTCAACTGCGGGATCTTGGGTCCTGGGTTGGTGGTGGAACGCCGTCGAAAGAACGTGCTGAGTTCTGGGAGGGGGGCTGTATACCATGGGTTACTCCAAAGGATATGGGAAACTCGGTAGTTCGAGACTCGCAGGACCATATTACTGAGACCGCAGTGATGGGCTCGTCGGTCAGATTGGTTGAAGCGCCGTCTTTGGCCGTCGTTGTACGCTCCAGTATTCTTCAGCGCACGCTTCCCATTGCGGACGTGGTTGTCGATGCCACCTTCAACCAGGACATGAAGGTTCTTCGAGTGTTTGATGATTACTGTCGCCGGTATGTCTTCCACGTGTTGCGGGCTTCGTCAGATCGTCTGTTAGTGGAGTGCAGGAAGCAGGGGGGATCGGTGAACTCGCTTGTTACGAGTCGTTTTCTAAAGAGTGAGATTCCGATCCCTCCGCTTGACCGGCAAAGGCATATTGCCGATACCCTCGATCGTTTCGACGCATTGGTCAATAGCATTTCGTCCGGCCTGCCCGCAGAGATTGCCGCCCGGCGCAAACAGTACGAGCACTATCGAAATATGGTCTTGACCTTTCCTGAGAGGAGAAGATAATGGCGAAGGCGCTGATGGGAATTGACGACGACACCGTGGGATTCGTCTTTGATGGTAACGATGACGGGCTCGCGCCGCCGGTGGGCAACGTAGAACTGACTCAAAATGGAATAGTTCGCCTGACGATTCCTTATATTCACCCTAATGTGGACGATGAGTGTTCTGCGGTTAACGGGGCAGTTCGGGACTGGGCGCTGTCCCTGGGGAGGGAGGGAGTAAAGAGTGTGTTCCTGCACGGAGTTGGTCAACGTATTACGCTGACGAATTTGCAGGAGTGGACTGACCGCACCGATGAAGAGGTAGGTGCGGTAATAGTCCGTGCTGGTGCAGCAATTTTCGCCAAGCCAACGGAAATTGTTGATGATTATAGGGTTAAAGAGTTCGCTTCAACGATCGACGGACTTCGTGAGTTTGCGAATTTTCGGGGCTTTTGTGAAGAAGGAATGCGTTCGCGCCCAGAGGGGCGGGTCTCAATTACACCAGTGGAAAACGAGTGTGTTGCTTGGAAATCAGGTGGGTTGCAGTACCGAATTGAAAGGTGCGATCGATGGAGTCTGCAGGTAGGGGAGTCTATTCATTTCGACTTCGATGTCATGTTGAAGACTCGAGCTGCGGAAGGAAGTTCATTATTTGAACATTTTAGAGCCCATACAAAAGTTCGAGCGTTACTGACGCTACTCTTCGGGAAACGTCTCGCGTGGAGGTCGCATTCTGTGACCGACGAGATGTTTCCGAAAAGGTTCGTTAACGGCCATACTGCTCCACCTGGTCCGGTTCCTGTTCTTCTTGCGCATACGATGACGGAGCACGCTGAACCTTATGCTGAGTTGAATTCGCGGCAGGTGCTGCTTTCCGATTTGAAAAAAGAGAGCCTGGAGCTATGGTGCGACAAGTACGATAATGATGAGGTCTTTCATGCGGTTGCACCCGCGGTTGAGGCGATTGCGAACGAGAGTGTTTTCATGGAGCCGACACTTATTATGCTAGCGGGCGCGTGTGAACGACTTGGTTGCCTGCATACAAAGGAGGGACACGATCCTGTGGCATGTCAATTTTATGCTTGTGCGAAGTCCGCGCATTTGGATGCTCTCAAGCTTCCGTTAGGGATCAAGCAGTTGTCGGCGTTCCTCGCCCGTGTATACAATCGGTTGAAACATCCTGGAAAAGAAGATCGGTTGATACACCCTGCACAAAGAGAGGGGTATCCGGACAGAATGGAAGTGCTTGTTGCCCGCGATGCGCTCAAATTGTTGGCAAGAAGTCAGGCGCTAACATTGATGAATGTTGATTCCGATCTTCTTAGTAGGTTCATTCGTTCCGAAGGGAATGCCTTACGACAGAGGATCGAACGCGAAGGATTTCAGTTGAGAAAGGAGAAAATTTCGGATAAGATAAATAAGCGCTTTTCTGAAATTGAGGACCAATTATCTCCTAAGCGAGGGAATTCGTCTACGGAACGATAGGGCACGTCGCAGGAGGCAGGAAAGGATAGCCTCTTATAGACGATGGGGTTCCCGCAGTCGCGGATACTATCGAAGGCTCAGCAACCCGATGCGGAAGCCTTCTTCACCCAGATGCGCTCATCACGTGCCCCCTACGGAGTCTGGCGGACTCAGTACTTCTGGCAGACCAGAACTGGGTGCTCGCTGTGGTACGCGTGGATCGCGTCCTTCGTGATCACGGTGGTCGACGGCTCCGAAGGCGGGAGGTCGCCACGCGCGTCCTTCCACGGCGCTTCGCTGTGCGTGCGCTCGGAGAGCTCGGCGCCCGAATAGGTGCCGAAGGCGGCGCACACCTCCGCGATGAGGGATTCCTCCTCGGTGCTCAAAGCGCCCTCGGCGAGCGCGCCATCCAGTTCTCCGGGCCGGATGAGGAACTTCCCCGCGTGGAGCGCGAAGAGTTCGGGCACCACAGGGCCGCCACGCCACGCGCGGAAGTCCTCGGGGAACAACGGCCCATCCGTGCGCACGAGGTGCTCCGCCTGTGCGTAATACGCGAGTTTCTGCAACTTCATCGTCGTGACGGTACCGGTCTCGGCCAAAATGCGCGCTGCGACATCAACAATGCGTGCCATGGTCTCCTCCTCTCGAAGTCACAGTACACCCCGGATCTGGCCTTTCGAGACGGGACGACTGGTTTGCGACGGGCGCCCACCTGGATCGAGGACCTTCACAACCGCAGGCGCATCCCCTCTGCGTCCGGTGGCGAGTTCCCATTGAGCGCGGCGGGAGGCTGACGCAGACGCGCCCGCCCGGGGCTACCATCGTTCCAGTTGAACCACGCCAGCAGAAAGGTCCCCGGATGGCCGCCGAAGCCCACCACCCGATCATCGAGCCCATCGTCCTCACCGACGACGCCACCGTGGTGGGCCTCTACGAGCCCGCGCCCCGTGAGGGCGGCGCGCACCAAAGCGAAGCCGAACTGGAGGCGGCCCTCATCCGACAACTGAGGGCGCAGGCCTACGAGTACGTGCGGATCACCGACGAAGCGGCGCTCACCGCGAACCTGCGGGCCCGCCTCGAGGACCTCAACGACTACCGGTTCAGCGATGATGAATGGAAGCGGTTCTTCGAGGCGTCCATCCGGACCCCTGGCGACAGCGTCATCGAGAAGGCGCGACGCATCCAGGAGGACCATGTCCAGAGCCTGATCCGCGACAACGGTGAGACGAAGAACATCTACCTTATTGACAAACAGAACGTGCACCGCAACTCGTTGCAGGTCATCAACCAGTACGAGGCGACGACCGCCTCGCGCTCGAACCGCTACGACGTGACGATCCTGGTCAACGGGCTGCCCCTGGTCCACATCGAACTCAAACGGCGCGGAGTCGCCATCCGCGACGCCTTCAACCAGATCAGCCGCTACCAGCGCGACTCCTTCTGGGCGGGGGCAGGACTCTTCGGCTACGTGCAGGTCTTCGTCATCTCGAACGGTACCCACACCAAGTACTACTCCAACACCGTGCGCCTGTCCCAGATCACTGAGAACCAGTCGGGCAGCCGCGAGGTCAAGGCCGCCGCCTCCAAGTCCTTCGAGTTCACGTCGTGGTGGTCCGACGCCGCCAATAACCCGATCACCGACCTCATGGACTTCACGAGGACGTTCTTCGCCAAGCACACGCTGCTGGCGGTGCTCACCCGCTACTGCGTCCTCACCGTCGAGGACCAGCTCATGGTCATGCGGCCCTACCAGATCGCTGCCACGGAAGCGATCCTGCGGCGGATCAACTCGGCGACCCTCAACAAGCAGACGGGTAGGCTTGCGGCCGGGGGTTACATCTGGCACACGACCGGATCGGGTAAGACCCTCACGTCGTTCAAGACCGCGAAACTGGCGGCGGGCATGGAGGGCATCGACAAGGTCCTCTTCGTCGTCGACCGCAAGGACCTGGACCACCAGACCATCAAGGAGTACAACCGGTTCGCCGCAGGCACCGTCTCCGCGAACCAATCGACCCGCCAACTCGCCGGGCAGATCAACGACCCCGGAGTCCGTATCATCGTCACCACGATCCAGAAGCTCTCCAACTTCGTGTCCAGCACCACCAACCGGGGCCACACGATCTACGGCGGCCACGTCGTCATCATCTTCGACGAATGCCACCGCAGCCAGTTCGGGGACATGCACGCCGCGATCACCAAGGCATTCCGCAACTACCACCTCTTCGGTTTCACAGGCACGCCCATTTTCGCTCAGAACGCCTCGAGCGGCGGGAATGCCAACCTGCGGACCACCGCCCAGGCGTTCGGCGACCAGCTGCACTCCTACACCATCGCAGACGCCATCCGCGACAACAATGTCCTGCCCTTCAGGATCGACTACGTCAACAGCTTCTCCGTGGCCCCGCACGTGGACGCGAAACTGGTGGCGGGCATCGACACGGAGACCGCGTTCATGGACCCCCGGCACATCAGCCAGGTCGTGACCTACATCCGCGAGCACTTCGACCAGAAGACCCTCCGACACTCCTCCTACACCTTGAACGACCGCAGGGTGAGGGGCTTCAACTCCCTGTTCGCCACCGCCTCCATCAAAGCGGTGCGCGCCTACTACCAGGAGTTCGCCCGCCAGCAGCGCGGCCTGCCGCAGGCACAGCGCCTCAGCGTTGGCATCATCTACTCCTACGCGCCGAACGCCGAGGCGCCCGACGCCGGCGGCTTCCTCTCTGAGGAGGGGATGGACCCCTCGGCCCTCACCCATGACGACCGTGACTTCCTGGACATGGCGATCAGGGACTACAACCGGCAGTTCGATACGAACTTCGACTCTTCCGCCCAGGGGTTCGAGGGGTACTACGCGGACATCTCGCGGCGCCTGTCCTCCAAGCAGATCGACTTGGTCATCGTGGTGGACATGTTCCTCACAGGTTTCGACTCCAAGTCGCTCAACACCCTCTGGGTGGACAAGAACCTGCGCAGCCACGGGTTGATCCAGGCGTTCTCGCGCACCAACCGCATCCTCAACTCCGTGAAGACCTACGGGAACATCGTGTGTTTCAGGAACCTGGAGCAGGAGACCGAGGACGCCATCGCCCTCTTCGGCAACAAGGAGGCGCGCGGGCAGGTGCTGCTCAAGTCCTACCAGGAGTACCTTGACGCGCACGCCGAGGCCGTGGCGCGGTTGCGCCTCGAGTTTCCCCTGCCGCTGGGACTCATCGCGTCCGAAGACACGCAGCGGGGATTCGTCGTCCTCTTCGGCAAGATCCTCCGCCTGCGCAACATCCTCGCGTCCTTCGACGACTTCGCCGCCGACGACCCCATCTCCGCGCGCGACATCGAGGACTACCGCAGCGCCTACCTGGACCTCTACCAGGAGATGCGCCAGCACGACGCTGCTGACAAGGAACCCATTAACGAGGACCTCGTTTTCGAGATCGAGTTGGTCAAACAGGTCGAGGTGAACGTCGACTACGTCCTGATGCTGGTCGAGCAGCACCGGGCAAGCAGAGGGGACGGCAGGGATGTGGAGATCCCCGTCGAGATCACGCGCGCCCTGAAATCCAGCCTCTCACTGCGTGACAAGCGCGACCTCATAGAGGACTTCTACAGGCGCGTGTCGTTGAGCGGGGACGTGGCAACCGAGTTCGCGCGCTACGTCGCCGAGCGCCGAGAGGCCGAATTGGAGGGGATCATCGAACGCGAGAACCTGCGCGAGAACGCCAGCGAGTTCGCCCACCGCGCACTGGCGGAGGGGTTCGTCTCCGAGGAGGGGACCGGTTTGTCGAGCATCCTGCCCCATATGTCGCGCTTCGCCCGGGGTGGTGGCCGCGCCGAGAAGAAGGCCAGGGTACTCGATGCCCTGCGCGCCTGGGTGTCACGGTTCATGGGCCTGGGCGGGTGGTGACGCCAGCGCCCTACAGCCTCACCGGTCGTCGGTATTTGCGTCTATGCTCGCGGGGCCGCCCGTCGGGGCGTCTGCGTCTTCGGAACTGCTGGGGCTCGTGGAACCACCCGGATCGGCGGGACCACCGGGATCTGCGGGACCACCCGGATCGACGGAAGCACGCGGATCGATGGGACGACTCGGAATGATGGGACCACTCGGGTTCCTGGGCTCGGCGGTTCCTCCCGTTTTCACCGCGTGGATGATCTCGCGCAGCCCCCAAGCCAGGAACGCGGCAAGGAAATGTAAGGGGAGCCAGCTGACCACGAACTCCCAGTCGGAACCGCTGAACAGGCCCCCCAGCATCCGCCCCAACCACCATAGGACCGCCACATCGGAGGCCATGGCCCCCATGATCACCAGGGCTTTCCATGCCCCGGCGTGGTCGAGGAACTTCTGGGAGATGGACGCCAGCACCTGGATGAAGGTGAAGAAGCCCATGAAGCCGAAGAAGTAGAACAAGGCGAGGCCCACGCCCAAGGAGTAGGGGAGCCCGATCAGGAAGGCCACGTGGAGCAACAGGTAGCGGATGATGAAGGTGAGGATCCCCCGGGGGTCTTTCACACGTGCCATGCTACTAGGCTAACGGGTTCCAGCCACGGGGGTGAGCCCCTCAGGGGCCGCGCCGATATGCGGGTGTTCGACTGATCGTCTGGCCCAGTGCTGCGGCACGGCGTCCGTTCTTCGCAGCGAGAACCCCGGGGGCCTCGGGATCCCGTGTTCGAGCGCCGACAACGGCGGCCGCGGGCGCCGCCCGACTCATCTGGGCAGCCCTGGATGGTTGGTGCGTTGTGAGCTCAACATGTGGATGAGCTCCCGCAGTCCCCAGGCCGCGAACGCGGCGCCGAAGTGGAAGGGCATCCAGTTGACCACGAAGGACCAATCGTTGCCGCCGGGGAACAATCCCTTCAGTACCCAGCCGAAGTACCATAGGATCGGCACATCCGTGGCGATCGCGCAAAGGACCGCCACGAATTTCAATACGCCGCCGTGGACGAGGAACTTCTGGGAGATGGACACCAGCACCTGGATGAAGGTGAAGAAGCCCATGAAGCCGAAGAAGTAGAACAGAAGGACGTCCATCTCCCTGGAGATGGGGAGCCCGATCAGGAAAGCCACGTGGAGCGCCAGGTAGCGGAAGGTGAAGGTGAGGATCCCCCGGGGGTCTTTCAAGAGCACCATGCCACCAGGCTAACGGGTTCCAGACAAGGGGGTAAGCCCCCCGAGCACTGTTCTGGTGCTGGCCCCGGGACCGGGCCGCCGCCGGGGGCGGGTTTGCCGCCGCGCTCATGCCCCACGGCGCACAGTGCCTCCTCGGGATCGAGGCGGTCAGCGCGCCGTCAATCGAGCGCGCGGTCCTGGAAGCCGCTGCCCCGGTCCGTTCGCGCTCACAGTCCCAGCTCCCTCCGGTAGAGTTCCTCGTCGCGCGCGCCGAACACGTCGAAGACCACGCGCATGCGGGAGGCGCCGGGCGCGGCGGAGTCCAGGAACGCGGCGGTCGTGGACACTGCGATGCGCGCGGCCTGGTCCTGCGGGAACCCGAAGACCCCGGTGGACACGCAGCACAGCGCCACCGTCCGCAGGCTGTGAGAGGCGGCCAGGCCGAGGAAGGACTGGTACGACGAGGCGAGGGCCGCGCGGTGCGCGTCGGTGAGCCGCCCGGAGACGATGGGCCCCACCGTGTGCAGGACGTGGCGGGCGGGCAAGTGGAAGCCCGGGGTGATCTCAGCCCCGCCCGTGGGCTCCGGGCCGAGTCCGGCCGCCCGCCGCTGGGCCATGATGGTCGCGCACGCCTCGCGCAGCTGGAGCCCGGCGGCGGAGTGGATCGCGTTGTCGATGCAGGCGTGGCCCGGGACCCTGCACCCCAGCAGGGCGGAGTTCGCGGCGTTGACGATGGCGTCGACTGCCAGGCGGGTGATGTCCCCGCGCCACAGGGCCATCCGCGGATGGATGGGGGAGGCCTCGGCGTCTTCCCACGAGGCGGTTCCCCGCGCCCGTGCCTCCGCGTCGAGGATGGCGCCCTCCACCTCGAGGTACTCCGGGTCGAGGGGGCCGGGTTCACGGGTGTTCATCAGGGCGCGGAGCAGGGCGCGCTGGGCTCCGGGGTCCAGGTCGGCCGGGGGCTCGGTGCCCTGCTCGGAGCAGAGGATCTCGACGGCGCGGCGCACGAGGCGGGAGCGCGCAGCGCTGTCCGCTTTCCCGGTGCCGGTGCCGGTTGCGGGGGTCGTCATGGGCGCGCCTTTCGTCGGATACGTGTCTCAACGGCGCCCGGGCGCGCAGTATTCCGAGGATCCCGTGTTCCGCTGGTTCCCGGGGCGCGGGGGTGTCCGGGGCCCCCAGCCCCGCCAACACGAGCTCCCGGGCCGGTTCCCGGGGCGCGGGGGGTCCGAGTGTCGGGGTGTCGGGCGCCGCATTCCACGGGTTCCCGGCACCGCGTTCCTGGAGGCGCCGTGGTGCGGGGGTTCTGCTCATCCCCGGGCATTTCTCGGCCCCGCGTTCTCGGAGGCGCCCAGCCGGGGGCGCGGGCGGGCCGCTCGTTCTGTCCCCGGGTGGGTGGTTCTTTCTGCCCCCGGGCGTGGTGCACGTTCTGTCCCACTCGGGGCGGGCCGCCTCGATCGTTTTGGGCGAAGGGCGGTGGGCTGTGTTCTTTCTTCCCGGGCGGGGGTATAGACGATGTCTATGGCCTCCTGGGGGGAATACCGGTGCCGACGCGGGCCCGGCCCCCGGGTCCGGAATGCGGGTGCGGGGTCCGGGGCGCGGGGATGCCGGGTGTTGGGGTGCTGCCCGCTACTCTGCCCCGAGGCTCCGTGTGATTTCCTCGATGAGCTGGGCCATCGGGCAATCATCCCGCCAGTACGCCCGGTACCGCATTACGACGGGGTTGCCGTCGGGGCCCACGAGGTCGTGCCCGACCAAGTCCTGGCGCGTCACCTTCGACTCCGGCAGGATCGCGCTGCCCAGGCCCAGGGCCACCCGGTCCTCCAGTTCCCGGTACGAGGCGGCCCGATCGGGGTGCTCCTTGAGGGGGAGCCCCGCGGACCGGAAGAACGCCTCGGTGAAAACGGAGAGCCCGCACATGGGCGCCATGAGGACGAACGTGCGCGCGGACGCCTCGGCGGCAGTGACGGGCGCGGCGCTCGAATGCGGCTGGCCGGGGGAGTCGACCAGTCGCATCGCCTCCGATCCGATCTCGCGTTTCCGGTAGCGCGTCGCGGGCATCACAGCGGGCACGAGGGCGGCGTCGATGCCCCCGGTCTCGAGTTGGAGCTGCAGATCCAACAGGTCGTACTCGCTCAGCGCCAGGGAATCGGCGCTGAGACGGGGGTGGGCGCGGGCGGCGCGCCGCAGCCCCTCGATGAGGGAGCGCGGGACGAGGGTGGACGCGCCGATCGCCAGGTGGACGGGAGCGGCCTTCCCCTTCCTCGATGCGGCGGCGACCCGGTCGGCAGCGGCGGCAGCGTCCTCGATGAGGCCGATGACGGCCTCCCCGAAGGGAGTCAGGGCTACCCCCTGCGCCGACCGCTCGAACAACGGGTGGCCCATGAAGCCCTCGATCCTGCGCACGGCGGCCGACACGGACGGTTGTGTCAGACCGCACTCCCGGGCCGCCCCCGAGAACGACCCGCAGCGGTGGACGGCGGCCGCGCAGCGCAAGCCCTCCAGTGATAAACGATCATTCATACCAATCAGTATAGGAAGGCGCGGTCGGGGCGCCTAAGGCGCCCAGGGCATGCGGTCGTGGAGGTGGGAGGTGCGTCATGCTTTCGTCAAAGGTGTTGATTCTCCTCATGGATTCTAAGTAAGGTGACAGAAACGCAACAAAGTTGTTAAATGTATGAAAGGGTACGGGACCAGGTTCCTGTACCCGCCCCGGAAGGAGTGTCATCGCCATGTCAGACGACACCGAGGCCAAGAGCCCTGCGCTCCCCGGCCAGCGCTCCATGTGGTGGCCGAAGTGGGACTCGTACATCGCTTGGGCGCCCCTCGAAATGGGCTACCGCGCCCTGTGGGGCTGTGCGCAGAGCCTGGAGCCCCAGGAGAGGACGTGGGTGAGGCGCCAGCCCACCATCTTCCAGCGCGGGGCCCTGGTCGAGCGGATCCTGCTGCACGCCCTGTGCGACGAGGCGCGCGCCGACGGCCGCATCACGTCGAAAAGGGGCATCGCGCAAGTCGGGGACGGCGCGCCCATGGCCTCCGCCATGTTCACCGTGCCCGGTTGGCACGCTGCGGCCAGTTACTGCCAAGCGCTGGTGTGCGTCGCCATCAGCGACAAGCGGGTCGGAGTGGACTGCGATGTGCTCGCCGCCGCCGAGCGCATAGCCCTGCTTCCCAGTATCTTCACAGTCGCCGAGCGGATGCACCTCAATGAGCACCCGGGGGACGTCGTCAACCTGTGGACGGCCAAGGAATCGCTACTGAAACTGAAGCGCGCGCGCATCGACATCGACCCGGCCGATCCTGCCTACGACGTCATCAATCCCCGGGGCGCCCGCATCATCAGCTGGAACCCCACTCCGCGGACTGTCGCCTCTCTCAGTGTCGAGGACGGCGTGGACGAGGCGCCGATCCCCCTGGTCCTGCCCGGGGCGTAGTCCGCGCCGGGGTGCCGCGAGAACGCGGGCGGCCCCGCTGGAACAGCGGGGCC
>ERZ773035.775-NODE-775-length-24848-cov-3.887307_pt1 | contig 24848 bp, 20 predicted proteins | sample MGYA00511487_ERZ773035 | MGnify/ENA primary metagenome ERZ773035 (study PRJEB29015, sample SAMEA2737985) | human oral metagenome | biome: human oral; feature: human-associated habitat; material: dental | place: China | collected 2024 ...
GAGCCGGTCTTTCCCCATGAGGAAGAAAGCCGCTTTCTTTTGGCGCGGCCGCTTCGCCGGGGAACGGATTTCGCGTCGGGGCAGAAAGTCATCATCGGCGGCGCGCTCTATCGGGCGAAGCCTTTTCATCTTTCCGAGGGGAGCCACTACGGCTGGCGGCCGGGACCGGCGGGGGAAGAAAAGGTGGAGTGGATCGAAGCGCCGCACCTTCATCTGGCGCATTTTCCTTGGCGCAGTAACGAACAGTATCTGTCAAAAAGCCAGACGATCTGGCTGAACTCCATCGCCAAATATTCCTACGAGACGCCGACGACGCTCCTTTCGCCTCGCTATTGGCAGATTGCGGCGGGAGAGGGCGAAGGCTGCACCTTTGAAGGACCGTCGGAGTTCGTCGATCTATCGACCCTCGTGGACGAACCGGCGCTCAAGTATAGTGACGACGTGCGCCCGGATCCGGCGCGGCGGCTGTTGGAAGTCGGTACGCAGATTGCTGCCGCCCGCGCGGAAGAGCGCGTTTTGACGCGAAGGCGGCGCGTGACCATCGTATTGCCCTATGTAGGCGATGAGCAAGCGCTGCGTCAATCTCTGCGCGCGGCATACGAACAGCTTTACCCCTATAAAGAAGTATTCGTACTGGCGCTGACGCCGCCGGACGAAACGGTTCGAGAGGCCGTGGCGGAAGCCGTCGCCTATCCCGCGCCGGAGCGCGATGATGATTTTATCCCCGCAGAGCCGATGACCGTCCGGCTCCTTGAAGGCACAGCGGATGATATTTTTCTTCAGCTTGGCGCGCAGGCCGAAGGAGACTATGTGCAGTGGCTTTTTCCCGGCGATCAGCCGCAGCCGGATAAGATCACCAAAATGCTCGCCTGCCTGGAACTGCAAGACTTTCCGCTGTCCTTTGCCCTGACGAACGGCCGACAGCAATATGCCGCCTGGCTGCCATGGATACAGCTTCCCGACGATCATCGCTTCCAGATGACAAGCCCGGAAGAGCTTTGGCGATTTTTGCTGCTGCAGGGAAAGTACCCGGCCTGTGGGATTGGCGGAGCCCTCTTTCGGCGAAGCGTGATGGAGAATCGCCGCTGGCTCGCGGACGGTTTTTTAGGTGAGCGGCCGCTCTTTTTGACGATGTGGCGGCTCCTCCTTACTTTCGCGGCAGGGGATAGCGCGCAGCAGGACGTCGCCATCCTGCCCCATGAATATGGGAAGTTTCGGAGCGATACCATAGATCTGGCCGATTGGATATGGCACCAGATCGAATGGTTCTGCCTTTTAGAGCAGGATCGAGACTTCCTCGGCGACGACGCCTATCGGCAGGCACGCGCCTGGCTCAAGGAAAACGCCGCCGTCGCCGCCGGACATGAAGCCGATCTTCCGGCAGAGCTTTGGAAGCAATATGGAGAGATTCTCAGAAAAGTTGGAGTAGACTGAGACATGAGAGGGCGAATGCTGATCAATGTGCTATTTACTAACGAAAAGGCGGCATCATTTGATGCCGCCTTTTCGTTAGTATCTTTTGGAAAACTCATTATATTGCGATATCCATGCATTCTATGTATTCTTTGGGTTTAATCCACACCGCTTTATGCGTTATATTTATTTTTAGGATTTAAGGATAGCAAGACTGAAAAAGTCTCCTATTGGAAATTTATGAAGCTTTATATGGTGATTTTGCTCGTAGTCATGCACCGCACGTTTCACACCGGGGGCTTCTGGATTCCAGTAATCATGAAGTAGGATCACGCCGCCTGGTTCCATGCGTGGATAAAACCACTCGATTCCTGCCAGCATGGGCTGATATAAATCCATATCAAGATTTACAAAGCAAAAGGTATCTTCAAGTCCGGCTGTCGTCTCTGGGAAAAATCCTTTTTTAATAACGCATTTCTCAATGTGGGGAAAAATGTTCTCAATGATTTCAATACGGGCATCGGCAAAGCATTTCTTATTTAATGGGCCGTCCAGAAAATTTTTGTCTCCAAGCTCACGTTCGACGGATAGGTCCGTTTCGGCAAATCCTTCAAAGGTATCGAAAAGATACAAGATCCGATCGGGAAAATATTTATTAATAAAAAATGAGAAATCCCCGTAGTATACGCCGCATTCGGCAACATTTCCGGGCATGTTGGCTTCCCTTGCATAGCAGGCGAAATCACAAAGCCATCGTATACGCTCCCCCCCCCATGTTGCACCTGTCCTCATGGAATGGATTAAGTATCTTGACCATAGCTTTTTTTGGAGTGGTTTATTTCCCGCAAGGTAAGAGATTTTATTCTCCGGAATCTGTAAAGTTTTCAGCTGCTTGGTAATCTCAACTATGGCATCTGGATCAATGTTTGAGACAAGGAGGGTGTCGTACGCGTAATTTTTTATATCTGCCGGGCGGATCAGGGGAATGCCGAAGCGGAGGGGATCCCTTCCAATATCCTGCAAAAGATAATTATCTGCTACAGCAACGATCTGGGTGTCAGTGTCATATTCGTAATACTCCATTAACCCTTTTCCATATTCCCCAAATCCAAAAATAATCATTTTTTTCATTTCTGTTTGACCACCTCACTGGATTTTTTCATTATATTATAGAGGAAGCATAGGGGCAATGGGAGAAAAGGATAGGATTTTTGCCTGCTACTTTGCTGGTAGAAGGTAACTAAGATTGTAAAACAGCTTATGGAGAGTTCGGGGAGCGGAATTTTGTCGCGGGATTATTGGTGGTAAAGCTTTCGGCAGTATTAAACAAGGTATGTGGGTGAAGAGTATCAATAGGAAAAAAGGTTAAGAAACGCCTTTCATTTTTCGATAATTTATTATAGGCCAAACAGAAAGGAAGCGACGGGAATGCTGTCAAGGAAGACGCGCCAACAGGTGGTAGAACTGCTGGAAACGGTGGATGCAGGACTCGTGCGTTTTCCTTTGGCAACTGAAAAAGCCGCAATGCTGGGAGACTGTATTGCGGCTTTTTTAGTTGCCCGGAATATCTGCCGTGAGGAATTGTCTCCGGAACGCTTGGCCATCTATGGGGATACTTTGGATACATTGGCAGTGGTTCTTGATAAGTTGCTGACTTTAGAACGAGCCGTCCATAGCGAAGAAAATGAGAGCCTCAGCCTCTGCTGTTCCCTTTTAGATTGGTTACTTGCTGCGTTGCGCACGGAGCCGGTCAAGAAAGAGATCGTATTCCTTCCGTACAAAGCGTCGATGTGGGACAGCTTGGAAAGCATCTGGCAGGCGGCCGCCGCTGATAAAGAACACTGTAACGCCTACGTCGTCGCGATCCCCTATGCCGATCTCACACCTGAGCATACGGCGAAAGAGTGGCACTGCGAGAAAGGACTTTTTCCTGAATACGTCCCCGTCCTCGATTTTCGCGCCGTCGACCTTGAAAAGATGCACCCGGACGTTATTTTTATTCATAATCCGTACGATTGGGCGAACCATGTGACCTCCGTCGATTCACATTATTATTCAAGCGAGCTGAAAAAATATACGGACACGCTCGTCTATGTGCCTTATTTTGTTTCTGGCAATTATATTTCAGAAGCCCTTTGTCGGGCACCGGGTGTATTAAATGCTGACTATGTGGTGGTAGAATCAGAAAATATTAAAACACAATATAAAAACTACTATCCTGGAGGGGATCCGCCCATCGGGAAGTTTGTAGCGCTCGGTTCACCGAAATATGATAAGGTACAACGAGGGACGAAAGAGGAATATCCACTGCCCGATGAATGGCGCTACTTGGTACAAGGGAAAAGAATCATTCTCTATAATACCAGCCTTGGGGCATCTTTAGAGGATAGTGGACAACTCATCTCGAAACTTCGCGATGTTCTTGATTTTTTCCGTCGACAGAAAGATGTTGTTCTTTGGTGGCGTCCTCATCCTTTGATGAAAGCTACCTTAGATTCCATGCGGCCCCAATTAGCAGAAGAATATCGTCAGATCGAGGAGGGATATAAAAAGGAAGGCTGGGGCATTTATGATGATACTTCGGATGTGACCCGGGCCATTATCTGGACAGATGCTTACTACGGGGATAACAGTTCGGTTATGGAGCTCTACCAAAAGACAGGAAAGCCGGTACTGGAGGAGTGTCTTGCTCTGACTACAGATCGAGGGTATCATCCTTGGTTTCCTATGGTGGCAAGTGATGGAGAGACAGCTTTTTTTATTGCCGCGGGAGCTCTTTTCTCTGGCCTTTATGCGTTGACGTTAGCTACGAATACGCTAACTTTTTTGGGAGAGTTGCCCATTGCCTACGATGGAGCGTTTTCCTATGGAGCGCTTGGTAAAATTGGAACTAAGATCATCATTATGCCTTCGCATGGTTTGGCAGGCGGGTTGGAATACGACCTCAACCGTCAGGCTTTTAAAACGATTCCTTTGCCAACGGGGGGATGGCAAGAAGGGGCGGATTATGCCAATGTATTTCAGATCGGTTCTTCTTTATATTTTATTGGCAATGGGACTGGCCTCATCGTAGAGTATGATGGCAGAGATGGAACTTATCAATTTCATACGTCTTGGGCAGATGGACTGCCATTGGCCCGGGAAGCGCTGTGCTTTGCCTGGAATGCGGGCGTACAGCTGGGGGATTGGATTTACTTGCCGGTTATAGACTCCCATTACGTTTTAGCACTTGACCTCTGTACGATGGCAGGGCGTATTCACGAATTGCCCGCAGATTTGAACTTTTTATCGCTGTCCTATGATGGGGAATCTATATGGCTTGCGCCGATTCGTGGTAATCAGGTTGTACGTTGGCATATAGGAGATCGACAAGTAGAGCGGTATATACTTCCTGTTGCTCCCGAGGCTCGCGTTCCCTTGATTAATTCACTCCCACTTGCTGGGCGACAATTGTTCTTCCCTTGCACGCAAGGAGAAATGTTTTCCGTAGGTTATGAGAGAGGCGATATTCGAAAAGAGCAGGAGTGGGAAAGTCGCTGTGCAATATCGAAGGAGGAAAATATTGGCACTTTTTTGCAACAAACGGCACCTAATGGGGAGAGCTGGTTAGTCTATATCCATCATCATGGCACTTTGCTCGAAATCGATTCCCCAAATAGGATAGTACGTAAACACGAGATCCCCCTGGCCTTTTCCGATGCCTTTCGCTTCTATGAGAGTTCCCAGTCTCGACAGGCGAATATCCCGCATTATGAAATGTGCGGGCTAGGTCGTTCTGACTTTTTACAACTTGTGGCGAAGTGTCTGCCGATTGGAAGGCAGGGAGGCATTGAGGCAGGGAAAAATATTTATAAATGGCTGCAAGGCGATTTCACATCGACGTGACGGTAAGACGAATGCAATACAAAAAGAAATCCAATAGGAAGGACGTGGAGTTTTTGAAAGTATGGGAGGCGGCGGCAAAACATGAGGCTTTGCTGCAATTTGTGCGGAATTTCTCCGGCGTTTTTTGCTATGGCGCGGGGGAATACGGGCACGCCGTAGTTTCTTTTTTACAAGAGCATAAAATTGAAGTCCAAGGGATTATTGTGTCGCAGCGAGAGTCGGATGCACAAGAGGTTAATGGGCTGTCTCTTTATGAGCCGTCGGAAATAAAAGAAAAGCTGGAGAATACTTCTTACGGAGTCATCCTTTCCTTATCAGATAAGTATCAGCCAGTGGTGAGAGAGACGCTGAAGCGGTATGGAGTATTACAGGAGCAGCGAATATATGGCATGATGAATGCTGAGATGTTTTATGTTTTGATCGATGTATTTCAACGTCATTCGGGAGAAATTCTATTAAAGGCATTGTTTAAAAATGATGCGATGGACGGGACCTTGGCTGAGACGTACGAAAAAGAATTTCAGCGGAGGCTCGCTTCTTTTCGCCAAATAGAAGTCCAATTTATTTACATGGAGCAAATAGGCAGTGTTTGTTATTGGATTTATCATTGTGACCGAATTGATAAATATGGCGATAAAGATGTATTTTATTTGTTTTTTCCCTTTACCCAGGATTTGTACGATCCTTTTTTGCGAGGTGATGGATTTTATCATGCGCCTCCCAATCAATACCTAGCAAATAAATTGAAATGTGATAAAATTGAGGTAATACAACCGGATTCCTTGGGATTTTGGCAGTACTGCATGAAAAATCATCGTGCCTGTTTCAACATAAAAGATGGTTATTCGCAAATCAAAGGGACGGAAGCTTATGATAAAGCTGCGGCGGCAGGCGAAATAAATTCGCGGCGTGCATATATCACCTTTACGGATGAAGAAATTGCGATGGGAGAAAGATTCCTAAGGGAGATAGATGTGCGGGAATGGGTATGTATTTCGGCTCGAGACAGTATATATCGACGTGACGTCATGGACTTTCAGGATGATAATCTGAATGATATTGATTTTTACCGAAATTCCGATATTGTTTCCTTTGAACAGGCAGCACAGTATTTCGCGACGCAGAAGATCAGCTCGTTTCGGATGGGCGCTAAAGTTGGTAATAGGTTAGCGTCAGAATCAAGTATGATCGATTACGCCAGGCTATACCGAACCGAATTGTTAGATGTTTTTTTGTTTTCCCGGTGTTTGTTTTGCTTGAGCGACTCATCCGGGATTCAGGCGTTGGCGAGTTTATTCAGTCGTCCGATGGTGCAGGTGAATACAAGTGTGCTTACGACTCGTGTGGATTCGAACATCATTGCGGATGACCGGCGAGATTTGATGATCATGCAGAAATACTGGGATCCGATACGACGTCGGTATTTGACTTTCCGCGATATGCTCCGCTATGAAATTTATGGCGACGAAAAAATATATGATATCTGCGCTCCGGCCAATACATATTTGATTTACAGGCGAAAAGGGATTATTCCGGTTCAGAATACGCCGGAGGAGATCGTGACCGTTTCGCAGGAGATGCTGCAACGATTATCAGGAAGCGTAGAGTACACAGAGGAAGATATTGAACTGCGGGAACGATTCCTGGAAATCAGGCGAGAGTATGAAGGACAGGGGAACGAGTTCTTCAATTTTCGAGTAGGGCGGGATTTCTTGCGAGAAAATAAGTGGCTGTTGGATTGAGAGGAAAAGATGCAAACCAAGTTGTTGATTTGGGGCTTAGGGAAAGATTTCCAGAAGTTATGGCCGTTCTATCAAGCAGAACTGCGAAAGGGGAAAGTCGTTTGTGCGGGGGGGGGTGGACAAAAATCCGGACACTCGGGTAGGTGAATTTCCTGTTGTTCGCAAAGAAGAAGCTGCCTTGGAGGATATTGACTATCTGGTGATTTCTTCCTCGGATCATTATTGGGCGATTCGGGAGGAAGCGATTACCATGGGGATGGATGCCGCTAAGATTATTGATGGGAGAATTTTTAGTGTTGACGGATTTGATTTCTGTAAATTTGAGCAAGGGCACCGGTTGGGTGAGCGAATTTTCGACGGTTATTTTTCTGACAGCAGTTATTGGCATCAGGTGCGGCACTATGATGGCCCTGGGGTAGAGGTTACCTTGGGGAAAAAAAGCTACGTGGGCAAATCGTTGATCGAGCATGGAGATCAGGGGCAGGGCGTCATAGAGATCGGTCATTATACGGCGATCGCCTGGGATATCGAATGGGATCTGGGGTTAAATTTGGATCATGATTATCGGCGGGTAAGTTCTTACGGTGTTACGCATTTGCCTGAGGAACAGCAGGCTTTTTTCCCCTCGCGGGACGAAGTGTCTCCGAAGATTACCGTGGGGTCAGATGTCTGGATCGGCAAGGGAGCGTGTATCAAAAGCGGTGTGCGTATTGAAGATGGAGCGGTAGTCGCAGCGCACAGCAATGTTGTCTGTAATGTTCCCGCGTATACTATTGTGGGAGGAAATCCGGCTCGGTTTATCAAGCAGCGGTTTTCGCCGGATATTGTCAGAGCGCTGTGCAGTCTTTCCTGGTGGGAATGGCCGGAGGAGAAAATTCATGAGGCTATGGCATATTTTAATGATCCGGCAGAGTTTGTCCGTCGTTACACCGGGGCCGCATGGTAAAAGAATACTTTCCTAACCGTGCATAGATGGGGAGAAGAGCATAACTTTGCAGGACGTAAGCGAGAGAGGAAAGGAGACATTAACTTGGGGATTTTTACGGATAAGACGTTGATGATAACCGGTGGTACGGGATCGTTCGGCAATGCGGTGCTGCATCGCTTTTTAGATACAGATATCAAGGAGATTCGCATTTTTTCGCGGGATGAAAAAAAACAGGACGATATGCGTCGGATGTATCAAAATGACAAGATTAAGTTTTATATCGGAGATGTCCGTGAGCCGCATAGCCTGAAGGATGCGATGTATGGTGTGGATTACGTATTTCATGCTGCCGCATTAAAGCAGGTCCCGTCCTGTGAGTTTTTTCCCCTTGAGGCGGTGCGAACGAACGTATTGGGGTTAGATAATATGCTGACGGCAGCGATTGAGGTGGGGGTCCAGAAAGTTATTTGCCTCTCTACGGATAAAGCTGCATATCCCATTAATGCGATGGGGATTTCTAAAGCGATGATGGAAAAAGTGGCGTTAGCAAAGTCCCGCACGGTGGAGGAAGATAAGACGATGATTTGCTGTACACGATATGGCAATGTCATGTGTTCCCGGGGCAGCGTGATCCCCCTCTTTATTGAGCAGATCCGGGCCGGTAAGCCTTTGACCGTCACTAATCCTCAAATGACACGCTTCCTTATGGATTTGGAAGAAGCGGTTGATCTGGTAATATTTGCCTTTACCCATGGGCATACCGGCGATTTGTTTATTCAGAAAGCGCCGGCCAGTACCATCCATGATTTAGCTTTGGCGGTGCGTTCCCTCTTTGATAAGGAGGGGAAAACACCGATCCAGGTGATCGGAACTCGCCACGGCGAAAAGCTATATGAAACGCTAATGACGACGGAAGAGCGGGTAAAATCTATAGACATGGGACAATATTTCCGAATTCCTCGCGATGAGCGGGATTTGAACTATGAGAAATACTTTTCGACTGGCGATGAGGGAATTTCTCGAGGGGAAGCCTATACTTCAAATAATACGGATCGATTGGATGTGGATGGAGTCAAAAACAAACTTTTGACGGTGCAGTATGTAAAACAAGCGCTGGAGAGTTGGGATATGTGATGAAGATTTTGGTGACAGGAGCAGGCGGCTTTTTGGGAAAGAATCTCGTTGCTTCTTTGCAAATGGAGAAGTATGAAGCTGTTCCTTATTGCCATTCTGATGGAATAGAACGACTGCGTGAAGTGTGCCAAAACGCCGATTATGTCTTCCACTTGGCGGGTGTGAACCGGCCGGAGACAGAACGAGGTTTTTACGAAGGCAATGTGGCGTTTACTGAGGCCGTAATCCGTGCTTTGGAAGATGCTGCCTGTCCTGCGCCAATCGTGTTTTCGTCTTCCATACAGGCAGCTTTGGATAACCCTTACGGAAACAGTAAACGCCAGGCGGAACAGGTGCTGCTTGATTATGCGGCACGATCAGGGAGACGGGTATGGATCTATCGGCTGGCGAATGTGTTCGGAAAGTGGTGCCGACCACATTATAACAGTGTGGTCGCGACATTCTGCCATCAAATTGCGCGCGGGCTGCCCATTCAGGTGAATAATCCGACGCGTACACTGAATCTGGTTTATATTGATGATGTGATACAGGAATTTTTGTCCGGGCTGCGAGAAGCGCCGATTGAGCCATCGGGATTTCGTGAAGTATCCGCTACTTATACCTGCACGTTGGAGGAATTGGCGGAATGGATAAAATCTTTTGCGGCCTGCCGAAAGACACTGTCGCTGCCGGATCAGGAAAATGTCCTGCTCCGTCATTTATATAGTACATATTTGAGCTATTTGCCGGAGAACGAACTCTCTTATCCGTTGCTCATGCACCGCGATGCGCGGGGATCGTTTACAGAATTTATTCGGACAGTAGGACAGGGGCAGATTTCTGTCAATATTTCCCATCCGCACATCGTCAAGGGAAATCATTGGCATCATTCTAAACACGAGAAATTCTTGGTCGTCAGCGGAAAAGGGGTTATTCGTTTTCGGAAATGGGGCGACAAGAATGTGATTGAGTATCCTGTTTCCGGTGATGACCTGGTGGTTGTAGAGATTCCTCCCGGCTATACGCATAATATTGAGAATACCGGGGATACCGATATGGTAACATTGATGTGGGCAAATGAGAATTTTAATCCTCAAAAACCAGATACCTATGTTATGGAGGTCTGATGATGGGAAAACTTCGGGTTATGACAATTTTAGGTACGCGACCGGAAATTATTCGTTTATCGGAGGTTCTCAAATGTTGCGACAGGTATTTTGAACACCAATTGGTTCATACCGGACAAAACTATGACTATACGCTGAATCAGATTTTTTTTGAAGAATTGGGGCTGCGGGCACCGGATTACTATTTGGATACCGTTGGTCAGGATTTAGGTGAAACGATAGGAAATATTATTGCAAAGTCTTATGCCATCCTATATAAAGAGCAGCCGGATGCCGTTTTGCTCCTTGGCGATACCAACTCGGCTTTGGCGGCGATTGCCGCTAAACGGCTTAAGATACCAATCTTCCACATGGAAGCGGGAAACCGTTGTTGGGATTGGAATGTGCCTGAAATGATCAATCGCAAGATCGTGGATCATATTTCGGATGTCAATCTGCCGTATACGGAACATTCGCGACGGTATCTTTTAGCTGAAGGAATCGATGGAAAGACGATTTTTGTCACTGGCTCGCCGCTGCGGGAAGTTTTCGAAAAGCAGCGAAAGGCAATTGATGAGAACCCCGTTCTGGAAGAATTGCAGCTTTCGCCACGGCGGTATCTCTTATTATCGGCGCATCGGGAAGAGAATATTGATCATGAGAAAAATTTTCTGTCGTTGATGGAGGCGGTTAATGGTATCGCCGAGCATTACCGTCTGCCGGTGATCTATTCTATGCATCCGCGGAGTCGAAAGTTTATTGAGAGACGTCAGTTTAAGTTTCATCCTTTGGTACGAAGTATGCAGCCATTTGGTTTTATGGCTTATAATAAACTCCAAAAAGAGGCTTTTTGCGTATTGTCGGACAGCGGGACCCTCTCGGAAGAGAGCGCGATGCTTGGTTTTCCCGCAGTTTTAATCCGGACGTCGACGGAGCGCCCCGAAGTCTTAGATAAAGGAAGTCTCGTGATTGGTGGGATTACAGAGAGGAGCATCAGACAGGCTGTGGATGTGGTGACAGGTATGCTTCAGGACAGAGAACGGGTGGTTATGGCTGAGGATTATGAAGATTGCAATGTTTCTGCTAAAGTTGTTAAAATCATTCAAAGTTACACGGATATTATCAATCGAACGGTTTGGCGGAAAATATAACCCGACTTATAAGAAAAGAGGAATTTCGCGTGGATCCTTTGGTATCAATCATTATTCCGGTTTATAATGGTTCCAATTATATGCGGGAAGCACTTGACAGTGCGCTGGCACAGACATATTCGAATATTGAGATTCTTGTTGTGAATGACGGTTCGAATGATGGAGGGAAAACGCGAGATATTGCGCTTTCCTATGGCGATAGAATCCGCTATCTCGAGCAGGAGAAGAATGGCGGAGTCTCCACGGTAATGAACATGGGCATCCGTGCCATGCGGGGCGAGTACTTTTCGTGGCTTTCTCATGATGATGTCTATTATCCGGAAAAGATACAAGCAGAGATAGATGCATTGCGATCCTCTGGGAATATGGATGCGGCTGTGTATAGTGGGTGGGATACCCTTCTCATGCCGGGGCGTAAGGTGATTCCGTACGAGGGGCTGCGACGGCGTTATCGAGACATCTATATTCACTCGGGTTTGTGCGCGGTGGCATTCGGTTTTATCAGTGGGGGAACGCTTTTAATTCCACGCAGTTGGTTTGATCGCTATGGACTTTTTGATGAGAGGCTGCGGGGGACGCAAGATTATGTAAAATGGTTTGAAATGTTCCATGATAAAGAACTGGTATATGTAGACGAACGGCTAATTCAGTCCCGCGAGCATGAGATGCAGGTTACATATCGTTACACAGAATTCCAGAGAGAGTGTGACGAACTGCATCTTTTAATAGCCAAACAGGTCACGGAGAAGGATACCCAACGGGCAGGCTTGACGTTATATCAGTTTCTGTGCGGTTTCTTGGGTGCTGTGGGAAGTTTTCCCACGGCGCATGACTATGTGTGGAAAAAATTGCAGACGATGACTCCGCCTAAGGATGCAGCGGAGCAATTACAATCGTTTCAAAGTTGGCTGCAATCATTAGGGGGCACTCAGCACGGCATCTATCTTTATTGTGCGGGACAGCGCGGAGAAGGGTGTGTGGCAGCGCTCCAAGGCAGAGGAGTTTCTATCGCCGGGATAGCCGATTCCAATCCCGATAAATGGGGCCAAGGGATTGCCGGAATGACGTGTCTTTCTCCACAAGAGCTTCCTAATGATGCGCTTTTGATTGTCACCAAAATCGAGGCAGAGGGATTGCGCCGTCAGTTGCGTCGAGACGGGTTCCAGAATGTGGTCACTTATGAAGAAATGGAAGAACGGATGTTTATGGTTCCGGTGATCTGATACTGGTATCATGGCATATATAAAGAATAGGGGTATCGAGGCGAATGCACAGAGGCCAAGAAAGAATATTAAAAGAGAAAGCGGAAGTTATGCGTGAGCCTTTAATCAGTGTGATCGTGCCGGTCTACAATGTCGAAGGATATGTGGGGAAGTGCATAACATCACTTTTGCAGCAGACGTATCCGAGGTTTGAAGCGATTTTAGTGGACGACGGTTCGATGGATAATTCAGGGAAAATTTGCGATCAATATGCACGGCAAGATGCACGGATACGGGTGATCCATCAAGCGCACGGCGGAGCCAATTCGGCCAGGAACGCGGGGCTTTCCGCTATGCGTGGCGAGTGGGTGGCATTTGTTGACCCGGACGATTGGGTTGAAGCGCTTTACTTGGAGGAGCTTCTTCGCCCCTTGCGCCGTGATGAGGCGATCGACATGGTGATCGGCTGTTTTTATCTGCGGGAGGACCGCGAAGGCATTACGATCAGCCAAGGGAAAAAAGGCGCGGAAGGGTACCTCTCCGAGACGGAAAAACTGCGGCAGATGTTTGACGGCGTGTATTGGGATTGGTCTTTATGCTGTAAGTTATACCGGGCGGCGCTTTGGAAGGATTTTCGTTTCACGGAGCGGGTTACGGTGGGGGAGGATATGTACGCTAACTGGCAGATCCTGCAGCGCGCCGCCCGGGTTTTCTACACGCCGTCCCAGCGATACCATTATGTTTGGCGTGCGGGGAGCCAGACGAACGTATTTAGCCCGGAGGGGCGCTTTGGTTTCGTGGAAATTTTGCAGGAGATTGAGGCGACGCCCGCCGCCCGAGGGGATGCGGCTTTATACAGTGCCGTGCAGACGCAGCTTTTGGATGTGCACCGGGATGTAGTGCGGCGTATGGCGTTGATACCAAATGGCGGATATGAGGAGAAACTACGGAAGTTTTGCGGGGAGATGAGCGAGCGAGCGCGGGCGGCTGTGAGGGCGTGCGTAAGAGAGCCGACGATGCGGCGCGTCATGGAGGAGAGGACGGGAAGTTATTCGACGCTATGTCGCCATTATCGGGAATTTATTGACCGACTGCGGCAGATCGCCGAGAAAGGGGCGCTTTATCTTTATGGCGCAGGTACTTATGCCATGCCGGCGTGTGAGGTTTTGGCAGCGCACCACATTCCCTTTCGGGCGTTTGTCGTCAGTGATGATCGAAAACGATCCCATTCCCCGGACGGGGATGAACATCCCGTGCTGTTTTTGCGTCAAGTGCCGACGGGAGAAAGCCGGATAGGGATGCTGATTTGCCTTGCCCTGCGGGACACGGAGACCGTACTGCCGGGCATACGGGCAAAGGGCATCGATGAGATATTCTATTGGTGAGGCATTAAATTTTTAGAAAGCCGATTGCCGTGAAGGAAAATCTGTGAGAACAAGGGAGCGATTGCGTGTGAAAGCCATCATTATGGCGGCGGGGGTAGGCAGCCGGATCAGCCGACATGTGGATAAACCGAAGTGTTTATTGGAGATCGAGGGAAAGGCAATTTTGCGCCGGACGTGTGAGATGCTGCTCAAAAACGAGATTCAGCCGACGATTGTGGCGGGGTACCAGCACCAAATGATCGAGCGGGAGATGGCGACGCTTCCCGTGCAGATTCTCCATAATCCTTTTTACCGGGTGACGAACAGCTTAGGCTCACTTTGGTTCGCGCGGGATTTTATCCCTGATAATGAAGATCTCTTTTTGATGAACGCGGATGTATTTTGGGAGCAGGATATTCTGGATATTCTTTTGGAAGAGGATAAAAATGCGCTTCTCTTGGCGGATTCGTCATTGGTACGCTTAGACGAAGGAGATTATTTTTTCGGCTGTAAGGGGAATAAGATTGTAAAGTATGGTAAGGAACTTGAGAGAGAAATACGTACCCACGAATATGTGGGAGTGGGACGCGTAAAACCGGCTTTTATGGCGTCATTTAAGGCGATGATGAACTATCTTATTGAGGCGGAGCAATATAATTGTTGGTGGGAAGATATTTTATATCGGTGCAGCGTTGAGCAGGATGTTTATGTGCGTGATGTAGCAGGGCATTTTTGGGCCGAGGTGGATTACATCGAGGATTACGAACGTATTATGGACTATATATGGAAACGAAAAGGTGGTGAGAGGTAATGAAACATGTGAGAAATCGAATGGTAGAGGATCCAGTTGATTTGAATTATGGTAATGTACAAAAATTTTTTGAAGATCGCGGAGAAAATGATAAACTGAAAAATAAATATAATTATGTATTGTTTCAGGATCAAGAGCCGGAGCTGGCGGTGCGGCGGGATAAGGAAGAAAAAGCGAAGATCGGAGCGCTGCTGTCATTAGAGAAACCAGTGAGGGTGTTAGATATAGGCTGTGGCATAGGTCGCTGGGGCGAATATCTCTTAGCGCACGGCGCATATTACGTTGGCATTGATGGCAGCGCGAAAATGATCGAGCGCGCCGAAGCGAATTTGGCAGATTATCCGGAGAAAAAGCTGCTGGTGGGTTTTTTTCAGGATTTATTGCAGATTTTGGAGAGAGCGGAAGAAACAGCGTCTTTCGACTTAATTCTGGTTAATGGGGTATTTATGTATCTGAACGATGTGGATTTTCAACGGGCTTTGCGGGATGTCAAAAAGGCAGCGGGAAAAGGTGGCGCGGTTTATATCAAAGAAAGCATGGGCATTGAGCAGCGCCTTACCCTGAATCATTTCTTTTCGGAAGGACTCAAGCAATATTACAGTGCGATTTATCGTTCCATCAAAGAATATCGAGAAAGTTTTCAAAAAGAGTTTGTGCCGGAATATACCCTCGTGCAGGAGGGGGCACTTTTTGATGAGGAGTTACGCAACCATAAAGAGACGATCGATTATTATTTTGTCTGGAAGCGGCAGTAAGATAGCAGCCACTATTTAACGATGGGGATGAGCGCGGTGCGTTTATTTACGGTTGGCCCGGTCGAGATGCGCGACGAAATTCGCGAACTTGGCGGCGCGGCGGTGCCTTATTTTCGGACGCCGGAGTTTTCGGAGATGATGCTGGATTCCGATCGGCTGCTGAAAAAAATGATGGGGACGGCGGAAACGTCCCAGTCTATTTATCTGACCGCTTCCGGCAGCGGCGCCATGGAAGCGGCGGTTCTGAACTGCTTTACGCCGGAAGATCGGCTCTTGATCGTCAATGGCGGTTCTTTCGGGCAGCGATTCGTGGATATTTGTCACCTGCACGGGATTCCGTATGAGGAGATACGGTTGTCCTTCGGCGAGGTTTTGTCGGAAAAGCATTTGACGGCCTTTGCTGGTACGCCGTTGACGGGGGTTTTGGTCAATATTGATGAAACATCGACGGGGCAGCTCTATGATATTCAACTGCTGACCGATTTTTGCCGGCGGCGCGGGCTTTATCTGATGGTGGACGCGATTAGTTCATTCCTTTGCGATCCTTATGAAATGGATCGCTCGGGCGTCGATGTGACGATCATCAGCTCGCAAAAGGGACTGTGCGTGCCGCCGGGGATGTCTGTTGTCGTCTTAAATCGGCGTATCTGGGAGGCGCGGGTGGGAAAAAGCGCGCTCCGGTCGCTTTATTTTGATTTTCGCGCCTACGCGACGGATTTTGCGCGCGGGCAGACGCCCTTTACCCCGGCGGTGGGGATATGCGTGCAAATGAACCGGGCGCTGCGTTTGATTGACGAACAAGGATTGGAAGCGTATTTAGCGCATATTGCACAGGTAGCCAGGGATTTTCGTCAGAAGGCGGCGCGGCGATTGCCGGTTCGTGTGCCGGAATATCCGCTTTCAAATGCGATTACCCCGCTCGTGTTTGCGCAGGGGGAAGCGTATCGTGTTTTTGAAATATTAAAAGATTCGTATGGCGTTATAGTGAATCCCACAGGCGGCGCTTTGCATGACAAGGTATTGCGGGTGGCGCATATCGGTAAAACGGATGTGCAGGATAATGATTTTCTGCTGGACTGTATGGAAAAAGCAATCCGGCAAGAGGGCTGACGAACTATTCAGAAATGATGTTGCCCATCGATACGATATAGAACAGAAATAGAAAAAGGAGTTTGGCGTATGCAGGTAGAGCAGGAAATTTTCCTTTTTGGACAGCGTGATTATGGCGTTCAGATACAGCATTATTTGAAAAAAATAGCGCCAAATACCAAGGTGACATCTTTGCTGTTCCCCTTGCTTTCTGGAAAACCGGATGCAACACAGTTCGATTTTTCCTTACATGATAAAACCTTACAAGTGGTCCCTAAGGATCGGCAGATATGGGTGATATTCTCACTAAAATACCACGAGGCGGCAGTGCAACATTTAAAGTCTTTGGGGTTTAGTCATCTATTCGTGTATACGCCGAAGTTAGATAACGAATTAAAAAGGGAATTTTTTGCTAAAAGTTTTTTGGAAGAAGGGAAAGATTTTTCTATTATATACGATTACCCGCCTAAATCTGTGGAGATTTATATGGCGAAAAGCGTATACGATAAAGAGATTGCAAATTACCCACTTACATTTTCACCACATATCATACCGATTCAGGCAGGGGCGGCTTTGACTAGGAAACGTATTGCTGATATTGTGGATTCTACAGGAGATAACATTTCGTCGCGTAATCGGCACTATTCCGAAATGACCGTATTTTATTGGATGTGGAAAAATGCGCGAGCGGATTATATTGGGCTGTGTCATTATCGAAGATTATGGATTAATCTGGATGCGATTGTAGAGAAATTGCGCACGACCGATATAGAGGCCGTTTTGCCCCTGCCATCCTTATGTGAGCATTCTATACGTGAGGATGAATTCCCCCGCTACACGCCGGAAGTCTGGCCTGTCATGATGGAATGTTTGCGGGAAAAAGAACCGACCTATTATAAATTAGCGGAAAAGATATACGCAGGAAATATCCTTTATACTTGCAATATGTGTATTTTGAAGCGTTCGGTGTTAGACGACCTGTGCCAGTGGATGTTCCCCATTGTGATGGAAGTGGAGCGGCGGGTAGGGGAGTTAGCGGATCCGTACTATAACCGTTATGCGGGATTTTGCACGGAATGGCTGATCACTTTATATTTTTTAAGTAATATAAAGAAATGGCGGATTGCTCATGCAGAGAGAATATTTATTGATTAGCTTTTATATAATACTAACACCCGCATGGAAATAGGCGATGATTATCTAGGATAGAGCCCCAAGCTTCATAGCAAGTTTTTGGGTAGTAGCGACGAATATTTCTATGTTAAATTAGTACGAAAGGGACACAATATATGGAAGAATACATTCATGATCTGGAGCACGACGAGATTCGCGATGGATTTTTAGTGACTTCTCATCGTAAGAAGATATGGAATGTAGAACTAAATCTATTGCGAGAGTTTGATCGAATCTGTAAAAAATACGGTCTGACGTATTTCATGAGTTATGGGACGCTTTTAGGCGCGGTGCGCCATCAGGGCTTTGTCCCATGGGACGACGATATCGATTTAATGATGCCGCGGCCGGATTATGACCGATTGAAGAAGGTTATCGTCGGAGAATTGCCGCCCGATTATTTTTTTCAGGATCTTTATACGGACAGGCGCTTTGTGTTGGGCATGTCAAAGCTACGGGACAGCAGGACTTCTGCTATTCAGTACCCTGAGGTCAAGGATATCCATCAGGGCATTTTCATTGATATCGACGCGCTGGACGCCACCTCAGACGGATCTCCGGAGGAAGAAAAAATTTTGGCGATACAGGGCGAGATCTGGGCGACGGTTTACAATCCGGAGGGCATCCTGGAGGGGATCCGGCAAGGGGCGAGGAGTTATCTTCCCGCGAAAGAACTGTTGGCATTGGTTCAGCTGCCGCGTGAGGAGAGAATGCGGCAGTTTGAAGCGATAGCCGCCGAGCGGTACGGATCCTCTCGCATGGTGAATATACTGGTTCCCGCCATTTGCGGCAATAACTTGAATTGGGAACGGCAGTGGTTTGACGAGTTGACTGAGCTGCCGTTTGAGTCCTTTCGCCTGCCGGCGCCGGCGGCGTATGATGAGGTTTTAAGGCGCGCGTATGGCGATTATCATCAGTTTGTGCAAGGGATTTCAGCACATGAAAACCTTTTGTTCAGCGCGGATATTCCGTATACGGAGTGTCTGGACAAAATTGATTTTTCTTGAGCAGACCGTGAGATGTTACTATTTATGAAGAAGGTATATCAGTGACGGTTGAAGGATAGGGGATAAACTAAAAATTTTCGCGACGGCTTTCGAAATGGGGAAAGGAGGGATGAGGTGGAGTATCTGGAGGGAAAGGCTGGAGGCCGTCGGCTGTTTCAGACGCTGTTGGCGATGGCGGAGCGGGAGCAGTACGACGATGCTTTTTTAGCGGCGCTGGTCGCGTATCGCGAGAGGTATCCGCAATCGGAAAAGTTTGATATTTTCTTTGCCAAGTACGCATTGGCCCATGGGAATACGGAGGTTGCGCTGGAGTACGCCCGGCAGGCGGAGGGAAAACGCCCGCTGAATTATATGGTGTGGCAGCTTTTGGCGGAGATTTTCACGCTTCGGCATGAGGATGGCGCGGCGCTGGAATACGAAGGGCTGTGTGCGACGTTTTATGGCGACCCGATTACAGCGAAAATTTCCCGGTCGGATTTGACAGCTTCTTTGGCATGGCTGTCGAAAATGATGGGGCTGGGGAATTACGCGCCCTTTATGAGCCGCTGGATGGTGATGGGGGAGAAGGGGCTGACGGCGCGAAGGCATACGCTGACAGGGGATTTCTTGCCGGTCCGGCCGGGAGAAAAGCCTGTCTGGTGGGTGGGGGCCTATATTGAGCAGGAACCCTTGGAAAATAAAAGCTGGCTGGTGGAGCAGCATACGGAGGACGAGGGATTCCTGGAGCGCTGCGGGGCGGATTTCGTTTTTGATTTTCAGCGCGCCGCGCGCACACAGGGAACACTGACCGTTGACGAGCCGGAACCGGTGGCGATCCCTCTGGCGGGGCTTACGGCGGGGCAAAGGGTTGATGTGCGTGCGGACGGTGTAGAGGATTCCGCTTGGATCGGGAAAGGAACGTTCAGTTATTTTCGCTTTGATGGGCGAGCCGAGGTGCGGTCGGCAGAGCCCTTTGTGCATGGCGCGCCGATCATGCTGCGTCACAGCCGAAAGCGGCGCCGCGTGGTGCTGAATATTCTTTTGGACGGGCTTTGCTGGAAGGAAATGATCCGGGAAAATTACCGCTATGTACCGAATTTGGTGCGTTTTTTCTCCCAAGGGATTATTTTTAACGATCATTTCTCCGTGGCGGAGTATACGTTTCCTTCGCTGGCGACGATCAAAACGGGGATGTATCCGCACCATTCGCATATCTTTAACGAGCGGGCGGCGGTGGAGCTGCCCCGAGAACACCTCGCTTTGTCGGAGCAGATGAAAGGCCTGGGCTATTATTGCGCGACCCTTATGGGCGACGGCACGGGCGTATTCTGCGGCTGCGACCGCGGCTTTGATCGGATGATCGTGAATCCTTACGCGCTTTTTACATACGTTGGGGTCGAGCGGGTCGTACGCCAGTTGGAGGCTTTTGACGAGACGGATCAGTATCTTTTCCTTCACACGACGGATACGCATCCTTGGTCGGCGCGCACGTATCAGGTGCCGCTGGCGGCGCAGACGAGGCTCGCTTTAGGCGATCGGCTGGCGGGGAGCGCTACCGAGAAAGCCAGCGTCTACCTGCCGGCGACGTCGCTCTATCAGGAAGCGAATCGGCGCGGGATCACGCAGGCGGATCGGAGCCTTGGCGTTTTGTTCGATTATCTGACGGCGCACTACGACGAGGAGGAATATATCGTGCAGGTATTTTCCGATCACGGCGTGCCGATTTACGATGAAGCGCCGGATATCTTGAGCGAAAATCAGGTGGGGGCGACGCTGATGATGCGCGGGGCAGGCGTTCCGACGCTGGGCTTTGTGGATGAGCTGACCAGCGCCGTAGATCTCTATCCCATCATGGGGCATCACGCGGGCTTCGCGGTGCCGGATTACGTAGATGGGCATTTGCCCAAGGCCTTGGGCGGTGAGGGGCGGGACTATGCGGTGAGCGCTTCTGTGTACCCGGGGCAGACGTATAAACTGGCGCTGCGGACGAAGACGCATGAGTTTCGATTGGAGTCCAAAGAGGCGGTGGACGAGGATGGGACGGTGGATCTTTCCCACGCGGCGCTGGGGCTCTACACGCGAGGCGAGGCGCGAAAAGCGGTGGAGGACGCGGCGCTCGAGGCGTATTTTCTGAGAATCGCGCGCGATTTGACCGCATCCTTCAACGACGAGGGGCATCACTGGCCGGAAATGCGAGCGGCGCGACCGCTGTGGTTCCCGCCCGGCGATGAGGAGGGATGAAGGGCGTGACATGGGTTAAAGATCTCTATCGGGATGAAATACGATCAGGTTTTTTAGTGACGGCACATCGAAAGCGCGTCTGGGAGATTGAATTAGAGATGTTGGCGGAATTGGAGCGCATCTGCGAAAAGTATGGCCTTCACGCTTTCGCCGCATGGGGGACGCTCTTGGGGGCGGTGCGGCATGGGGGCTTTATTCCGTGGGACGACGACATTGATTTGGTGATGCTGCGGCCTGAATATGAGCGGCTCAAGGAGGTCGCACCGCGGGAGTTTTCTGCGCCGTACTTTTTTCAGACGGCGTATACGGACGGCGGTTTTTTTGCCATGGCACGCATCAGGTGTAATGGTACAATGGGCATGGTGCCGGAGGTGGATTATTTTCATCAGGGGATCTTCATTGATATCCATCCCTTGGACGCCGTGCCGGATGGATCGGCACGGATGGAAGCGATCCGTGCGTATCAGATGGAGCTTTACGCGCTGACCATGGAGGAGGCAAAGTATCGCCATCTTGTCGCCGCCGGGGCAAAGCTGGTCATCGGGGCGGAGGAGCGGGCGCACATCTTAGCCATGCCCCTTCGTCAGAGGCTCCGCCTGTATGAGGACTTCCAGATCGCCCATTTTGATGATTCTCAACGGGTACACTATTATTCGCAGGAATTTTATCCCACGCGTATGATGTTTTACAAGGCCGATCTGGCCCGGCCGGTTCGGCTCCCCTTTGAGGAAACGACGGTGCTGGCCGGGGCAGGGTACGAAAAAACGCTGCAAGATTTTTTCGGGGCGGATTGGCGAAAGTTCATCCGGGGGGCTTCGGATCACGAGGGGACGATCTTTAGTCCTGATGTTTCGTATGAAGTGTTTCAGGCGGCTTGGAAAAAGAGGCATGCCAGAGTGCAATGAGAGGGAGGGGAAGCGATGGAGGGGGGTTTTCCCATCAATGAAGAGGCTCGGCACTTGTTTCAATCCTTGCTGCGGCGGGCGGAGGCAGGAAAATTTGACGAAGCCTTTTTGCTTGAATTGGTGCGCTATCATCAGGCGTTTCCAGAAAGCGAACGGTATGAGGCGCTTTACGCCCGCTACGCGTTGGCGCAGGACGCGCCTCTGGTGGCGCTCGAATACGGGGAAAAGGCGTACCAAAAGCGGCGCTTTTCTCCGGCGATTTGGCGGCTGATGGTAGATATTTATCGCGCGTTGAAGCGAACCGCAGAAGAAGCGCGGTTTAGAGGGTGGCTAGCACGCTGGGAAACGAAGGCTGAGGCGGAAAAGCTCCGGCGGGAGATCGCGGCGGAGACTGAGGCGGCTGACCAAAGCGCCGCCGCACCCGCTCATCCACCGGCGGCGACGGGTATAGGGGAGAAGGCCGCATCGGAAGAAGCGCCGCCCAAAGCGGACGGGAAGAAAGAGCGCCGCTATGTGATCAAGATGGCAGCGGTACCGGGCGCGCCCCTTCGCCTTTGGATTCGGACGAAGACCTGCGAATTTTACTGGGAGACGGTGGCCTTGACCGCCTTCGACGGGCGGGTGGATCGAAGCCGCTTTACCTATCGGCTCTCTACGCGCGAGGAAGCACCGCGGGAAGTGCGCGACGCCGGGGCAGAACACCGCTTTTTAGGCATCGCCGAGCGTCATACGCGCGCCGTGGCGGAAAATGGGGAGATTTGGCCGGATAAGATGGAAACCCGCGGTTGAACTCCATCAGTGTTCTAAGATAAGGCATAGGGAAGGACGAGAAAAATGATTTTGATCGTGGGCGGGGCCGGATACATCGGCAGCCACATGAATAAAATGCTGGCGCGGCAAGGCGTCGAAACGCTGGTGCTGGACAATCTGAGCTGCGGCCATCGCGACGCGGTTCGCTGGGGAAAGTTCATCGAGGGGGATTTGGCGGACACGACGCTGCTGGAGAAAATTTTCACGGAAAACGCCGTGGAAGCGGTGTTTCATTTTTCTGCCTTCATCAATGTGGGCGAGTCGGTGACGGCGCCGGCTAAGTATTACCAAAACAATGTGGTGCATACCCTGCATCTTTTGGATGCGATGGTGCGCCACGATGTGCAGAATTTTGTCTTTTCTTCGACCTGCGCGACCTATGGCGAACCGGAACGGATCCCGATCGTGGAGGAAATGCGGCAGTGGCCTATCAATCCTTACGGCTGGACGAAGCTGATGGTGGAACGCATCTTGGCGGACTATCAGCGGGCGTATGGACTCCATTCCTGCGTTCTGCGCTATTTTAACGCCGCCGGAGCCGATCCCGAGGCTGAGATCGGCGAGCGGCACGAGCCGGAAACGCATCTCATTCCGCTGGTACTCGACGCCGCCAGCGGCCGCCGGGCAAGCATTTCTATCTATGGGACGGATTATCCGACACCGGATGGAACTTGCGTGCGGGATTACATTCATGTCAACGATTTGGCGAAGGCGCATATTTTGGCTCTTGCGTATATGCAAAAGGCGCATACCTCTGTCGATTTTAATTTAGGGAACGGCGTCGGCTACTCGGTGAAGGAAGTCATCGAGATGGCGCGGCAGGTGACGGGACGGGAGATCCCCGTGGTCTATGGGGAAAGGCGGCCCGGGGATCCGCCGACGCTGGTGGGCAGCGCGGAAAAAGCCCGGCGGCTTCTTGGCTGGCGGCCGGAGTACGATCTTCGGGGCATTGTGGAAACGGCCTGGCGGTGGCACGAGAGGGAGCGCAGCTGATGGAGAAAACGTATGATTACATCATTGTGGGGAGCGGGCTTTTCGGCAGCGTGTTCGCTCGGGAAATGCGGCGGCGGGGCAAGCGCCTGCTCGTGCTGGAACGACGGGAAGAGATCGGCGGCAACATCTACACGGAGCGCGTGGAGGGCATCGACGTCCATCGGTACGGCCCCCATATTTTTCATACGAACCAGCGGGAGATTTGGGACTATGTGGATCGATTGACGCCGCTTTGCCCCGTACAGTTTTCGCCGGTGGCGAATTTTCACGGGGAGATCTATTCGTTGCCCTTTAATATGTATACGTTTCATCGCCTGTGGGGGGTGCGGACGCCGGAGGAAGCGGCATCGAAGTTGGCGGCCGAGCGGGCGGCGTACGCCGATATAGAGCCGCGCAATCTTGAAGAGCAGGCGCTGAAATTGGTGGGGCGCGATATTTATGAGAAGTTGGTCAAAGGGTATACGGAAAAGCAGTGGGGGCGGCCCGCTACGGCGCTTCCCGCTTTTATCATCCGCCGATTGCCGGTGCGATTGACTTATGATTACAGCTATTTTGACGATCGGTTCCAAGGGATTCCTGAGGATGGCTATACGAAATTGGCTGAGGCGCTGCTGTACGGCGTCGAGGTGAAAACCGGCGTGGACTTTTTGGCGGATGTGGCCCATTGGAAGGCTGAGGCGGCGAAAATCGTCTTTACCGGCCGCGTGGATTCCTATTTTGGCGAACGGTTGGGCACACTGGAATACCGCAGTTTGCGCTTTGCTGAGGAGCGGCTCGATACGGCGAATTATCAGGGGACAGCGGTGATGAATTACACGGCGGCAGAAGTGCCCTATACGCGGATCACGGAGCATAAGCATTTTGTGAAGGCAAAAAGCCCGGTGACGGTGATCAGTCGGGAGTTCCCACAAATTTGGCGAGAGGGGCTTGAGCCGTATTATCCCGTGAATGATGAGAAAAACGACCGCCTCTATCAGCAGTATAGGGAGGCGGCGAAAGAAGAGCCGGAGGTCATTTTTGGCGGCCGATTAGGGACGTATACCTACTACAACATGGATCAGGTCGTGGAGCAGGCCTTGGCGATGGTGGCACGGGAGACGGGGGAAGCAGAATGAACCGGATCGTGGCGATTTCCATGGTGAAAAATGAGGCGGATATCATCGAGTGCTTTGTCCGCCACA
>ERZ773035.779-NODE-779-length-24748-cov-18.212044_pt1 | contig 24748 bp, 16 predicted proteins | sample MGYA00511487_ERZ773035 | MGnify/ENA primary metagenome ERZ773035 (study PRJEB29015, sample SAMEA2737985) | human oral metagenome | biome: human oral; feature: human-associated habitat; material: dental | place: China | collected 2024 ...
GGCACCGGGGGCAGCGGCGGCAGCCCCGGCAGCGGGCCCGGCACTGGCGCCCATCTCGGCGCCCGCCCTGACACCGCCGTCCGCACCGGCACTGAGCCCGGTGGCAGCCCCGGCGTCGGGCCTTATCCCCCTGCTGGCCACGACCCTGGGGTGGGTGGGGCTGCTGGCGTCGGCCTACCGGTGGGCGTGGAACACCGACGGCTCACCACGTTTTATGCTGGACGCCTGGATCTACCGCCACGCCGTGGAGCAGTGGCACGCCGGCGGCAGCCTGTACGACTGGTACGCCAACCCCGCCGACCACCTGTGGCCCTTTACCTACCCTCCCTTTGCCGCGTGGGCCCTGACGCCCCTGACCACGGTGACGCAGGACCGCGCCTTCCAGGTGGTCATGCTGCTGGCCACGCCCGTGTGCACGGCCGTGACGGCCTGGGCCTGCCTGCGGGCCCTGGGAGTGCGGCGGTGGGCCGGGGCGGCGGCGCCCTGGCTGGGCCTGATCGGCGTGCTCACCCTGGAACCGGTCTACAAGACCATGGAGTACGCCCAGGTCAACGCCGTCCTGGCGGCCCTGGTGGCGGTGGACCTGCTGGCCGTGCCCGCCAGCTCACGCTGGCGCGGGGTCCTGTGCGGCCTGGCGGCCGCCTTCAAGCTGACCCCGGCCATCGCGGTCGTGGTGCTCCTGGTGCGCAGGCAGTGGCGGGCAGCCGCGACCATGGTCGCGACGGCGTCGGGCGTGACCCTGGCGTGCTGGGCCCTCAGTCCCCGGGAGTCCGCCCGGTTCTTCCTCCAGGCGGCCTGGGATCCCACGCGCGCGGGCTTTGCCGAGTACGCGGGCAACCAGAACCTCAAGGGGATGGTGGCCCGAGCCCTGGTGGGCGACGAGAGGCTGTGGACGCCCCTGTGGGCGGTGTCGGTCGTGGCGGTCACGGTACTGGCGGTGCTCCTGGCCGTCAGGACGGACGCCCTGCGGCCGTCGCGCCAGACGGGGCTGGTCCCGGGTGGTGCGGCGCCGGTTCCTGGCACGCCAGCCCCAGGCAGTGCGGCGCCAGCACCAGCACCGGGTGACCCCTGTGCGCGTACCAGGCATGAGCACCACTCTGCCCCAGGTGGTCCCCGACTGCCCGACGCCGAGGGCACGGTCCTGCTGCTCCAGGTAGGGGTGGTCATGGGCCTGGGGCTGCTGGTCTCCCCCATCTCCTGGTCCCACCACTGGGTGTGGTGCCTGCCCATGGTCATGGGCCTGGCGGCGGCGGCCTGGCGCTGGCGCAGCGGCGTGCTGGGCCTGTGCGCGGCCACGGGCTGGGCGGTGTTCGCCCTGGCAATGCAGTGGTGGTTCCCCAACCAGAACCACCTGGAGGCGGGCTGGACCGCCCTCCAGCGCTGGGCCGGGTCCTCCTACACCCTGTGGGCCCTGGTGACCGGGGTCGCCCTGGCCTGGGAGGTGAGGCGTCGGGCTGCGGCGGACCCCGGTGCCTGCCCTGTCCCGACCCGGCCGGACCGCAGTACACACCCTGCCCCGACCCAGCCGGACCGCGGTACCCGCCCTGTCCCGACCCGGCCGGACCGCGGCGAGGCAGACCCGGTACCACCCTGGGAGCCCTCGTGCGGGCACCCCCAGGACACGCCCTGAACTGCGTGGTCACCGCGCCTCAGGGGCGTCGTCGGCAAGCCCCCTAGACTTGACGGCGTGCCGATCTCCGACATCCCCCGCGCCGTAGAGAACCGCTTCCGCCGGGACATTATCCCCGTGCTACGGCGTCATGGCTGGCGGCCCCGCATCGTGCCCTACGACGGCTACGGCTCCTCGGTCCACCCCCTGGAGGACGGGCCGCAGGCCGCGGGCGGCGCTCGGCACGGCCCCGCCACCGGCGGCACCCCCGACGGCCCCGACAGCACCCCTGGTGTCACCCCTGACGACCCCGGGCGACGGAGCACAGGCACGCCGCCGTCGGACATGGCCCGGGTCCTGGCCCGGGTCGTCATGCGCGACCCCGGGGCCCCGGCCGAGGGCCCGCTCTTCCGCTCCCTGCCCGGGAACATGGCGGAGGCTCGCGACCTAGCACTGACCAGCCTGCTGGAGGTCCAGCGCGGGTGGCGGCTCTTTATCGACCTGCCGGTCCCCTTTATCCCGGTGACCGTCACGCTGGGGGCAGCGAGCGTGCGCACCCGGGCCGACCGCTCGGGCTGCGTGGACGTCGTCCTGCGGGGCCACGGCCTGCCCCCGGGATGGCACCAGGCCACCATCCAGGCGGCGGGCAGCACGGTGACCGCCGCCGTGCTCGTGGTGGCGCCGGGGCCGCGCCTGGGCGTTATCGCCGACGTGGACGACACCGTCATGATCACCCACATCCCCCGCGCCCTGCTGGCCACGTGGAACTCCATGGTCAAGTACACCTCGGCCCGCCAGCCGGTTCCCGGGATGGCGCGGATGCTCACCGACGTGCAGACCGCCCACCCGGGCGCGCCGGTCTTCTACGTCTCCACCGGTGCCTGGAACGTGCTGCCCACGCTGCGGGCGTTCTTCGAGCGCCACGGCTTCCCCGCCGGCCCCAAGCTCCTGACCGCCTGGGGGCCGACCAACACGGGCTGGTTCCGCAGCGGGATCGAGCACAAGCGCACCCAGTTCCGGCGCCTGCTCATTGACCTGCCGGAGGTGGTCTGGCTGCTCGTGGGCGACGACGGCCAGCATGATCTCCTGCTCTACGGGGAGCTGGCGCGCGAGCACCGCAACCGGGTCGCCGCCATCGCCATCCGCCAGCTCACCCCCGCCCAGCAGGTGCTCGCGGGCTCCCTGTCTGCCCACCCCCTGGGCCAGGGCCCGGAGGCGCAGATCCTTGACGAGGCCGGGGTCCCGGTGGTCTTCGGGGACAACGGCTACGAGCTGGCGTGCCTCCTGCCCCCCGAGATCCTGCCGGGGTGAGGTGCAGGGGCGAGTTGCACATTCTTCTTACGTTCCACGATCATAAAGTGGCAGGATCACGCGGAATCGCGGGCCGGGGCGGGGACTGGGAACAGGATGAATGTGCAACTCTGACGCCGTTGCACATTCATCCCGGATCCTGGAGCCCGTGGCACACTACGGATCCGCATGATCCTGCCGTTCTATGATCGCTGATTGTAAAAAGAATGTGCAGGCGCTCAGGAGGTGGTGCGGATGGTGGCGGGAACGCTGACCGGCTCCGAGGCCGCGGGCTGCGCCGGGCGGGAGGAGAACAGGCGCTCCTTGACCGCGTCGGCGACCTTGTCGGTGACCGCCTCGCCCTGGGAGCGCACGGCGTTGACGATCCTGGTGCTGACGGCGTCCACGCGGGAGCGGACGAAGGGCTGCTCCATGACCCGGACGGCCCTGGCCTTCATGCGCTCGTACCGGGCACGGCCCGCACGGGTGCCCAGGACGTAGCCGGTACCGAGCCCGAGGGCGAAGATGAGTTTTCCAGCCATGAGGCCTCCTGGTGGTTGGTCGCCCACTGCGGCGGGGCGGCGGGACTGCCCAGCGTAGTCGGCCTGAGGTCGCTAGCCACCCCACGGCCTGGCGGGTGGTGTTCGCCTCCCGCGTGGCCCCAGGCGGCGGGTACCCGCCGGACGCTGGGGCCTGGGGCTGTTGGCCGCCTCATCGCCTGGGGGCCGCTGGTGGGCGGGGTGCACGCGGTCGGGGTCGAGCATGGGGCACCCGCCGGGCCCTGGGGCTGGTGGTCGCCTTGTCGCCTGGGGCTGCCGCTGGCTGTCGCTGTTCGCTGCTCGCTGCGCCGGGGCCTGGGGCCGCTGTCGCCTCGTCGCCTGGAGCTGCTGGCCGTCGTCGTAAAACGCCGCCTCGGGGAGGTGAACGCCGTCTCGGGCAGATGAACGCTATTTTGGGCGGGTAAACGCCATTTTGAGGAGGTGAACGCACACCTAGACGGCGTTCACCTCTCTGAAACAGCGTTCACAACCCCAAGATAGCGTTCACCTCACCTGAAGGGCATTAACCTACCTGAGGTAGCGTTCATCGACGGCCCGGCGACGGGAGTCCTCCCCGCGACCACCGGCTCGGTGGCCTGCTCCGCGGAACCGGTGGGCGGGGCCACGGCGCCAAGACAGACAGGAACGAGGGGCAGAAGCCGCGGAACCGGTGGGCGAGGCCACGGGTCCTCGCGACCACCGGCTCGGTGGCGGTCGAAGGGGCCTACCGTGCGGTACGGGCCCACCTGGGACATCGGCGGCACCCGGGGCGGGCTGAGAATCGGCAGCCCCTGAGAGACGACCTGGGCGGAGCCTACCGTGCGGTACGGGCCGCCTCGTAGGCGGCACCGACAATGCCCGCGGTGTTGAGCAGCCTGGCGGGCACAATGGGGGTGCGCAGGTTGAGCAGGGGCAGGAACTTCTCGTGCTTCCTCGACACGCCCCCGCCGACGACGAACAGGTCCGGGCTGAAGAGCATCTCCACGTGGCTGTAGTAGCGCTGGAGGCGCTTGGCCCACTTCTTCCAGCTCAGGTCCAGGAGCTCCTTGCAGTGGGTGGAGGCGCGGCTCTCGGCGTCGTGGCCGTCGATCTCCAGGTGGCCGAGCTCGGTGTTGGGCACCAGGGTGCCGTCGACAATGACGGCCGAGCCGATACCCGTCCCCAGGGTGGTGACGATAGTGGTGCCGGGCACGTCCTTGGCGGCACCGTAGGCGACCTCGGCCAGCCCGGCGGCGTCGGCGTCGTTGAGGGCGTGGGAGGGGCGCCCCAGGACCCGGGTCATGAGCTCGTCCACGTTGACCCCCTCCCAGGACTTGTCGAGGTTGGCCATGAACACGACGGTGCCGCGCACGATCGGGGCGGGGAAGGTGATGCCCACGGGCACGTCCGGCCCGACGCCGAGCCTGTCGATAATCGCGCGGCAGACCTGGGCGACCGCCTCGGGCGTGGACGGCTGGGGGGTCTCAATGCGTACGCGCTCACCGATGAACTCACCGGTCCCGAGGTCGACCAGGGCGCCCTTGACGCCTGATCCGCCAATGTCGATCCCGCATGCCACTTGGGTCATCGCCCGTCTCCTGAGACTCGTCGGTCGGTACGGGTCGAGGATATCGGAGATCGACGCCGTCGGGGCGCGACTTTGTGGAACCGCAAAGGCTCAGGCCGACCAGCCCCCCGGGCCGCCTGCCGCGGACGACCGCACCAGGGCCACCGTGCCAGCCGGCGGGCGCTGGCCGCCCTGGAGGCCCTGCCAGCGCCAGCCACTGCCAGCCGGCAGGCACCAGCCGCACCTTACGGGGCGGTGACGAACACCGTGGGGGCACCCCGTAGCGGGCGTAGGTCTCCTCGCAGGCGTGGCAGGGGCCAATGGGCTTGCCCTCGGGTGAGTGGGTCCTCACCCTGGTCACGGTCTCGGGCAGACGGTCGACACCCTTCTCCTGCGCGGCGTTGACGAGCAGCTTGTAGACGGAGTCGACCCGGTACTCCCAGCGGCCGAAGGGGCCGCCCTGGCGGACCGCGTTGTCCAGCCAGGCCTCGTACCAGGCCAGGAAGCCGGGGGCCACGAGCTGGAAGCCGTCGTCGCAGGCGACCGAGTCCAGCCACACGGTGCCGTCGGCGAGCTTGAGCACCCACCGGGCCCCGCAGCCGGCGTCGGCCAGCTGCCACCACCTGTCAGAGAGGGGCCGGGGCGCCAGGCCGTAGCCAGGGCCTGCCCCGCTGGCGGCGATCGTGCCCAGGAACCAGGACATGTCCCCCGGCAGCCCGGGGACGACGCCCCCAGGAGCCCCCAGGCGCATGCCGTGGTGGCGGGCCCCGCACCAGCCGGCCTCGCTGCGCGGGTTGTCGGCGCAGGCACGCAGCATATTGAGCGTGTGCTGCAGGCCGTCACGGGTGAGGACGGGCGCTGGCTCAAGCGGCTCCAGGACCGCCCACTCGCGCAGCATGCGCATGCCCGAGCCCCCGGCGTGCCTCCGGGCCAGGGCCTCCAGCACGGCGGCCGCGGCCGGCCAGTCGCCCATGCCGAACTTGGTCTCGCTCGTCGTCGACCGCCCGGTGCCCATGAAACAGCCCAGGGCGACGAGGTCGTCCGAGCGCGTGGCCGGGACCGTCCCGCTCTCCAGCACAGCCCGGGTCAGCGCCGAGTACCCGCCGAGGGCCCGCCGCAGGCCCTCCACCTCCTCCATGCCCACCCCCATGCTGCGGTCGAGCCGGCTCACGGTCACCCGGTAGCGGCGAGCGCCCACGCGGGCCTCGAACTGCTCGACCTCGGGGTCCTGCGTCCTGATCAGGTCGGGACGGCCGACAGCGGTCAGCAGGACGGGACCGAAGGCGCAGGCCCAGTTGCAGCCCGCGGTGACCACGGACCCCTGCGCGCCGGGGCCGTACCCGCTGGCAGTCACCAGGGCGCCCGTCTCCCCCAACCGCCCGCCCTTGACCTCCAGGAAGATGAACGCGCCGTAGGGCGGGTCCGGGCGCATGTCGTCGACGACGCACTGGATGCTGGGCATCCCCTCCCCCAGCTCGACGACCTGCGCGCCGTCGGCCTCCACCACGCGCGCGCCGTGGAAGTGGCTCGCAATCACCTCGGCGAGCAGGTGGTCGGGCTCGAAGGACTGCTGGTCGTTTCCGCTCATGTGTCCCATCTCATCATGTTTCCGAGCGCGACAGGCCGTGTCCGCCCGGTCCTGACGCCGCCTGCTCACAGGTCCTCGGGGTCAGGGGGCCGGTGTGGCCGTTGCCGAGGCCGACCCGGGGCAGTCACAGGTCCTCGGGGTCAAGGGGCCGGTACCGGCGTCGTCTCATCTCCTGCCGCCCCGCCCCAGGCCGTCTGCCCCACCGGCTGGGCTCGCCGTACGGACGGCGCATGAGAGCCCGGCGCCACCCGGAGCTGGGGCCACCCCCGCGGGACGGCGGGCCGCCGACCTCCCCGGTGCGACGTCGGGCCAGGCGGCGCTCCCGGTCCCCGGCCACCGGCAGCTGCCAGGAACGCCAGTAGGCCACGAGACAGGTACCGGCCCCCACCACGGTAGCCACCAGCATGGCGTAGGCGTCGGGCAGGCCCGCGGCCACCAGGGCCACCATGGTGGCGGCCGAGCACAGGGCCGGGACGGCGTAGAGCCGGTTGCCGCCGAAGACGCTGGGGGTCTCACCCACCGAGACGTCGCGGACCATGGAGCCGCCCACCGCCGTCAGGGAGCCCAGGAGGAGGGCGGGCATCACCCCCAAGCTGTTGGACAGGGCCTTGGAGGCCCCGGTGGCCGCCCAGGTGCCCAGGACGACGGCGTCGGCCACCACCAGGAAGCGGCGGGCGAGCCGGGAGGTGAAGGGGACGAACCAGGCCACCAGGGCCCCGGCGCAGGCGGTGTAGAGGTAGTAGGGGTCCGTCAGGGCGAAGGGCGGGCCAGCCTGGATCATGACGTCACGCAGGATGCCGCCGCCGGTGGCCGTCAGGATGGCCAGGACCACGAAGCCCACCAGGTCGAAGTTCTTGCGTCGGGCAATGAGCCCGCCCAGGATGCCGTTGAGCAGGACGCCGCACAGGTCCAGGAGGCGGAAGGTCTCCGGGAGGGTGTCGGGGACGGGCAGGGCCAGCGGGCCAGGAAGGGACGGCAGGGACAGGGCCGGCAGGGACAGGACCGACAGGGTCGACGGCGTGGCGGGCAGGGCCGTAGAGGAGGCGTGGGTGAGCGCGGCGGGCAGGAGGTCCAGCACGACCCACACCCTATAGCGCGGGCGGGAGCCAGGGCACCCCCGGCCTACTCCCCCTGCCGGACCCACACCCAAGCCGTCGGCGACGTACCTAAGCCACCGGCGACGTACCTTAGTCATACGTCCCCGCCGACTAAGGTACGTCCCAGATCCCTAGATGATTGATTCCAGGGGGTGTGGTGCGGCGTGGGAGCAGGGTGGTAGGGGTAAGGGCCTCGCAGTATCGGTGCTGATAGAACCCGGTTGGCCGACTCCACACCCGTCGAGTGCGCCCGCTCCCGACCCGCCGTCAGGCGCTCGGGCCTGGCCGGGTGGGCGCAGTACGGGTACCGCGCCCCCCACTCACGCTACTTCTGGAAGCCCGCCCCGGTACCCGACGGGCAGCCGAAACCTTGATTCGCCGTCGCCCCGCCCTGAGTAGAGCATAGTGGTTGTGACCCGCGTAACTCCTGCCGCCGTCCGCCCAGCCCCATGCCCCTCCAGGCGCTACCCCCCGCCCGCCGACCTCTCCCGCTACGCCTGGCTGTCCGTTGGCGCCGCCCTGACGACCATCGCGCTCAAGGGCACGGCGGCCTGGGTGACCGGCTCGGTGGGCCTGCTCTCGGACGCGGCGGAGTCGGTGGTCAACCTCGTGGCCGCCGTCGTGGCCCTCATCGTCCTGAGGATCTCCATCAAGCCCGCCGACGAGGACCACCAGTTCGGTCACTCCAAGGCCGAGTACTTCTCCGCGGTGACCGAGGGCGTCATGATCTTCGTGGCGGCCACCTTCATTATCGTCTCCGCGGTGGACCGCATGATCACCCCGGTCATGCCCGAGCAGCTGGGGATCGGCCTGGTGGTGTCGGTAATCGCCTCCCTCGTCAACGGCGCCGTGGCGTGGGTGCTCTACCGCGTCGGCCGCCAGGCGCACTCGACCACGCTGGTGGCCGACGCCAAGCACCTGGCCACCGACGTCATCACCTCCGCGGCGGTCCTGGTCGGGGTGGGGCTCGTGGTGGTCTTCGACTCCCCCGTGCTCGACGCCGTCGTGGCCCTGGGGGCCGGGCTGAACATTATGTGGACGGGCTACCGGCTCATCCACGAGTCGGTCGCCGGCCTCATGGACGCGGCCCCTGACGCCGAGCTGCTGGCCCGGGTGGAGTCCGTCCTCGAGCAGCACCGCAGCCCCGGGGTCATCGACTTCCACGCCGTACGGGTGCGCGAGGCGGGAAACCGCCGTTTCATGGACCTGCACGTCCTGGTCCCGGGGGCGTGGAACGTCAAGGAGGGCCACGACTTCACCGAGTCCCTCATTGACGACCTCGTGGCCGCCGACCCCGACCTGCGCGTCTCGGCCCACCTGGAGCCGATCGAGGATCCCAAGAGCTACGAGGACGTGGCGGACGTCTGACCGCGCCCCCACCTGACCTCGCGCGCCCTACCTAACCGCGCCTACCCCCACCTGGCCTCGCGCCCACCTGACCTCGCCTACCCCCACCTGACCTCACCTGCATCCCCATCTGGCCTCGCCCCCGCCTGACCTTGCGCGCCCCTCACCTGACCTTGCACCGACCGGGCCGACGTGCTTTACCACACGTCCCGCCCCGGCGCATGTTGACCGGGTGCGCCCCGGCAGCCTGACCGCAGGTGCGCCCCGACCGCGGGTCCGCACCCGACCAGCCTGACGACACCTGGCCCTACCCCCTCTCCCGACCCGGGCTAACCGGCTCTGACCAGCGCAGTCACGCTTACAGACGCACCAGGTAAGGGGGTATCAACCCCGCGTCGCCGTCATGAACCCCACACGCGACACGGCCGCGACCTTCCGCGTGCCGCCCCCGGAAGCGTGCTCATGCGTGACACAATTCACCCATGAACGCGACGAGGCTCCCCAGGATGCTGCCCTTACGCCACCCCTCCCCCGCACCCTGGCGCGCACCTGACCACGTGGTCGTCGAGACCTGCGTGGAGAACATTGACGGCGTGCGCGTCTCGGCCCAGGCCGGGGCGGACCGTGCCGAGCTGTGCGACAACGTCGCCGTCGGGGGCACGACGCCGTCGATCGGCGTGGTCGAGGCCGCCATTATCGCGGCCGCGGAGGTCAAGGCCGAGCGCCGGGCCCGGGCTGGCGCGCACTGGGCGGACACCCCGGAGGCCGAGCCCTTCGGCCTGCGCGTCATGGTCCGCCCGCGGGGCGGCTCCTACGTGTTCGACGCCGACGAGGGCCGGGCCATGATCGCCGACGTACGCCGGATCGCCTCCCTGGCCGCCCAGTTGGCCGAGCACACCCGCCCCCAGGCCACCGGGGTGGTGGGTCGCACCCTGCCCCCCGCCGTCGAGCTCGGCTTCGTCACCGGGGCCCTGACCGAGGACGGGGAGCTGGACCGCGGGCTGGTGCGCCTCCTGGTGGACATGGGCGACGGCGCCCCCGTCACCCTCAACCGCGCCATTGACCACGCCGCGGACCTGGAGCGGGCCTACCGCTCCGCCGCCCGCCTCGGGCTGACCCACGTCCTGACTGACGACGTCCGGGGGCGCCGAGGGCACCGGCCTGGCCCGGCTCACGGCCCTGGAGCGCCAGGCGGCCCGGGCGGGCGAGCTGGCGCCCCGGGTCATTGCCGCGGGCGACGTACGGCCCCAGACCATGGCGGCACTGATCGCGGCCAGCGGCGTGCGCGAGCTGCACCTGTGCTGTCCGGCACCGGCGGACGGCCGACCAGGACCGCACCGCACGGAGCAGGCCCAGGTGCGTGCCGCCGTCGAGGCCGCCCGGGCCCTCCCCCTGCCTGACTGACCCCGTCCGCCTCACCCCACCCCACGATCCCCGCGCGGGGGCGTCTTGCGTACCACCGGCGAGCAGCCCCCACGGCCACGACACCTTGTCAGGGTCACGCTGCCAGCGCAATGGGATCCACGACCCTATGACCCGTTCTTTGACCTCACCTAGGTTGGATCTCATGACTGACATCCGCATGGACACTGCTCGAGGGGTTACCCTGGCGGGCACGCTCATGCTGCCCAAGGACGCCGTCCCCCTGGACCTGGAGCTGCTGGAGGCCGACCTCGAAGCCGGTCGGCCCGCCCCCAGACGCCAGGAGGGCGTGGTCGTCCTGGCCCACGACTTCCTGACCGACCGGCACGGCCTGGACCACCGCCTGGACCGCATGGCGGCGGCCTACCGGGAGGCGGGCCTGGCCACGCTCGCTTTCGACTTCTCCGGGCAGGGCGAGTCGGACGACGACGTCGTCACCCTGTCCAGCGAGACCGAGGACCTCCAGGCGGTGGTCAGCTGGCTGTCCCTGCGGGGGTTCCGACGCATTGCCATCCACGCCAACGGCTTCGGGGCCACGGCCACGCTCCTGGCCCGCCCGGACCTGGTGCGCACGGCGGTAGCGGTGGGGGCGATCACCGGGCCGCAGTCGATCCTGTGGGACCAGGTCTTCTCCTCCGTCCAGCTCGACGAGCTGGAGAGGCACGGCCTGACGCGGCTGCGTGACGACAACCCCAACAGCCGCCAGTGGAACCTGCTCAGCAAGGAGACCCTGGCCGACGTCTCCCTCCAGACCCCGGAGCGCACCATGGGCGACCTGCCCTGGCCCGTGCTCATGCTCCACGGCGCCCTGACCGACGAGTTCCCGGACACGGCCGACACCGCCGCCGAGGGCTTCTCCCTGCTCCCCGACGGCAGCCAGCTGGTGCAGGTCCACGCCGGGAACGTCAACGAGGCCCAGGAGGAGGTCGCACGCCTGGGGGTGGAGTGGGTCCAGCGCCGCCTGCGCTAGCTCCTCGCCGCCCCAGCCGACCCCGGCACGTACCGGGCCTGGCCGCACCGTCCCGCACTCGCACTGGGGCTGACCGTGCTGGGCCCGCTTACCGGCACGCACCGGGCCCGCTCGTACCAGATCCCGCGGCCCGCTCGCACCGGGGAGGACGGCCGCCGCACCGGGGGCGTTAGGGCGCGTACTTAAGCAGGTGAGTCCCCGGCCTCGGCGAGCTGCTCCATGCCGGTCTTGCGCGACAGGGGCTTCTCCTTGAGGAGCAGCGCCACCAGGCTCGTGGTTATGAACAGCGGGATCATCCAGGCGAAGATCGGGCTGAGCGCCTGGGCGTAGGAGCTCGCGACGGCGTCGTGCAGCACCTGAGGCAGGGACTCTACCAGGGCCGGGGTCAGGGAGGACGTGTCGGCGCCTCCGCCCTGGAACTGGGCCAGGGCACCGGCCACCGCCGGGTCGTCGCTGGCGGCCAGGGCGGCCATCCTGGTGGAGAGCTGGCTGGTGAGGTTGCTGGAGAAGGCCGCGCCGATGAGCGAGGCCCCCAGGGAGACCGCCACCTCCCGGAAGAAGTTGTTGCCGCTGGTGGCCGTGCCCAGGTGCCGGGCGGGCACGTCGTTCTGGACGATGGTGACCAGGAGCTGGAAGAACAGGCCGATCCCCAGCCCCATGAGGAAGGTCGCCCCCGAGACCTGCCACACGGGCGAGGCCGTCGTGACCCGCCACAGGCAGAAGGCGGCCAGGGCGGACACCAGCGGCCCCACCACCGGGTAGACCTTGTAGCGACCGTTACGGGTCATGAGCACCCCCGAGCCGATGCCGCCACCGAGCATACCCAGGGTCATGGGCACCAGCAGCAGGCCGGAGACGGTGGCGGAGTACCCGTAGACCATCTGCAGGTAGGTGGGCAGGTAGCTCATGACACCCACCATCCCGCCCATGGCGAGCATGCCCACCAGGGTGGAGATAATAAAGGTGCGGTTGGCCAGGATGGCGGTGGGCAGGATCGGGTCGGCCACGTGCGACTCCACCACCACGAACGCCACCCAGCAGGCCACACCCGCCACCGCCAGGCAGATAATGACGGGGCTGGTCCAGTCGTACTGGGTACCGCCCCAGGTGGCCACCAGGACCAGCGCCACCGCGCCAGCGTCCATGAGGGCCAGGCCCCACCAGTCAATGAGCTCGCTCAGGGGGTGCTTGGGCAGGTGCAGCACGGCGACGACTGCGATGAAGGCCAGGACGCCCAGCGGCAGGTTGATCCAGAAGGTCCAGCGCCAGGACACGGAGTCGGTCAGCCAGCCGCCGACGATCGGCCCCAGGATGGAGGCGATGCCGAACATGGCGCCCATGGGGGCCATGTAGGTGCCGCGCACGCGCGGCGGGATGAGGTCACCGGTAATGGCCTGGGAGGAGATCATGAGGCCGCCACCGCCCAGGCCCTGGAGGGCCCGGTAGGCAATGAGCTGGGTCATGTCCGTGGCGGTCCCGCACAGGGCCGAGCCCGCCAGGAACAGGCCGATAGCCACCAGGAACAGGTTCTTGCGCCCCACCAGGTCGCCGAGCTTGCCGTAGACCGGCATGGCCACGGTAATGGCCAGGGTGTAGGCGGTCAGGATCCAGGCCATGTGAGCGGCACCGCCCAGGTCCCCCACGATGGTGGGCAAGGCGGTACCGACGATCGTCTGATCCATGGCGGACAGGAACATGACCACCAGCAGGGAGGCGTAGACCGCCCAGAAGCGGCGGTCGGGACGGAAGTCGCCCCCCGCCTCGGCAGGGTTGGTGCCAAGGGTCTGCGACGCCGTAGCGGACTGAGTCACGAGGTAGTGCCTTTACGTGTTGAATGGGCGGAATGGTTTGAGAAATCTGGAGCTGTCCCGGTGGCCCGCTGACCGGGGCGGGGCGGCTGAGCGGCCGGGACTAGACGGGACCGGCCGGGACCGGATGGTGCCGAATGGAGCGGCGAGTCAGTGGCTGGTGACTGGCCGCCGGCTGCCCGCCAGCTGCCCAATGAGCGGCTACTGGGAGGTCGGGGCGATGATCTCGCCGATGGCACCAGTCACGGTGCGCACGGCGTCGGCCAGACTGAGGACCGGGTCGGGCTGCTCGCCGACCGATACGGTGGCCGGCTCATGACGCCCCCCGGTCCGACCGCTTCCAGTGCCGGGCCCGTCCGGGATGCCGGCCTGCCGGTCATCCGCCGGGCCGTTGGCGCCATCGTCGGCGTCGCAGGAGGCGGCCCACATGCGGATCGCGGCCTTCTGCACCGCACTGGACAGCGCCAGCACGGCCCTCACCTGGGGGGCGGAGGAGGGCAGTCCTAAGCGCCTGGAGGCGGCGTCCTCCAGAACACGCTCGACAGCCTGGAAGCGCTCGTGCACGGCGCGCTCCACCTCGGGGTTGTCGCGCACGATCTGGGGGAAGGACATGAGCCAGGCGCGCTCGGGCTCCAGGGCCTGCGCGCCGGAGATCAGCAGCGTGCCGAGGTCCTCCAGGAGGGGCCCCTTGCCGGTCACGAAGGCCTCGATCGCCTCGGGCTCAGGGGTCTCAGGGCCGATGACGAGGAGCTCGACCTTGGAGGAGAAGTGGTTGAAGACGGTGCGGCGGGAGACCCCGGCGAGAGCGGCGACGTCGTCGATCGTCATGGCGGTGTAGCCGCGCTCACGGGTCAGCGCCAGGGCGGCCGCCCGAATGGCGGCGCGGGTGCGTCGCGTGTGGGCGGCGCGCAGGTCGGTCCGAGTCACGACCCCAATCATGCACTCAGTGCAGAGTTGCACTCCATGCAGAAATGCGCGAGGTTCATCACGCGCCGGCGACCCGGCAGGGGCCCCGTCGATCCGTCGGAGATCGCCGCCCGCGGCTCACACGCGCCAGGACGAGGCCGTCCGCCACTCCTCCATGAAGCGCGCAAGCAGGCCGCCCGCGGCCTCGAGCTCCGCACGCGTCCCGACTTCGGCCACGCGCCCGCCCTCCATGACCACCACGGTATCGGCCACGGCGATTGTGGCCGGACGGTGGGTGACGACGACGGTCGTGTAGTCACTGCGCACGCGCCCCAGGGCCTGGACCACGGACCGCTCGGCCTGAAGATCCAAGGCGGAGGTGGCCTCGTCCACGAGGAGCAGGTGAGCGGGCTTGGCCAGGGCGCGGGCGATCCCCACGCGCTGGCGCTCACCGCCCGACAACTGGGAGCCCCACTCCCCCGCGGGCGCCTCCCACCCGTGCGGCAGGCGGGCGACGAGTTCGCCGACCTGCGAGTCTTCGGCTATCCGTTCCAGGTCCTCATCCGTCAGAGCGGGGTTGACGGCCAGGATGTTGTCTCGCACGGTGCCGGCGCCGAGCACGGTGGTCTGGAAGACCATGGTGGCATTGGCGGTCAGCTCATCGGCGGTGGCGGCCGCGCCATCGAGCGCCACGGTTCCGCCCGCGTAGGGCAGTACGCCCGCGAGCGCTCGCAGGAGGGTGGTCTTGCCCGAGCCGGAGCGACCGACGATCGCGGTGACGGTCCCGGGCTGCAGGTTCAGGTCAACACCTCTGTCATCATCGGCGTTCCCCAGGCCCACCGTCCCGTCGGGGTAGGTGACGCGCAGATCCCGCACCGTGATCAAGGGCGCGTGATCCAGGGGCTCGCCCCTGTTCATGGCCGGGGCCTCGACCAGTTCGCGCACCTCGGCCAGGGAGCGTCGCAGGGCCAGCAGTCCGCCGACAGCCCCGGAGACGACCGTGACCTGCTCGATCACGCGCAGCAGGATGATGACCAGAGCAGCCGCCCCCGCGCCATCGACCCGGCCATCGGCATAGGCCCTCCAGGCGGCGAACGCGAAGCCGCCCATCACCATCTGCATGGCGATACTCAGCACGAGCTGCCCGGGCACCTGGCGACCCAGGACCCGCAGTGCGCCCGATCGGCTCTCCTCCATCGCCCGGTCCACCGCTCGCCGTCCGAGGCTGATGCGGCGGGCGGTGCGCAGGGAGGGCTGCGCCCAGGCGAATTCGAAGAGGCGCGAGTCGAGCTCCTCCATGGCGTCGGAGAAGACCTCCTGAGCGCGCGCCTCCCAGGTGGTGGACAGCCACAGGGCGCCCAGGACAATCGCTCCTCCGCCGACGGTGACGGCGCTCAGGGCGGGACTGATCGGCAGCAGGCCGATTCCGAGAGCGCCTATGAAGACGACCGCGCCCACCAGGGGGCTGATGAGCAGGAGGAGTGCCGAGGTGGCCTCGATGGCGCCCGAGGAGACGAGGGTGCGCAGCCGTGCGATCTTGGCCGAGGTCAGGATGGAGGCGGGCCAGGTCATGATGGCCCGGGGCGCGCTGCCATGAATGGTCCGCATCACGCGAATTCCCAACCGCAGTCCCACTCGGGCATTGACGACGTCGAGGCACCAGGCCACGGCGATGAGCGCCACGAGGACGAGCAGCCAGCCGCCGGCGGAGGCCGGATCGGGACCGAGGAGTCGAGAGAGAATGGGCAGGAGGGACAGGACGGCGGCGGCCTGAATCACGGCCGATGCGGCGGTCAGAACGACGAAGGCTCAGAAACGGGCGCCTCCGCCGACCACCGCGTGCAGATTCCTCAGCATGCGGGATCCTCCTGCCCCTCGTGACGCTGGTCAGGGTCGCGGTCGGGAACGGTAGGGCCGACGGCGCCGACGGTGCCGACGGCGCTGGGGCCGTCAGGGCCGTCAGGGCCGACAGCAGCGGCCCATAGGGCGGCATAGGGGCCGTCGTCGGCCATGAGAGAGTCGTGCGTCCCCGTCTCGACGACCCGCCCGTGCTGCATGACGACGATCCTCCCGGCATCGCGGATGGTGTGGAGTCGATACGCGATCATGAGAACGGTGCGCCCCTTCAGAAGGGTGCTCAGGGCCTGACGGATCTGGAGTTCGGAGTCGGGGTCGGCGGAGGCGGTGGCCTCGTCGAGGATGACGACCGGGGTGTCGGCCAGGAGGGCCCGGGCGATCCCGAGACGCTGACGCTCCCCGCCGGACAGGCGGGAGGAGTCCACGATCGTGTCGTAGCCCTGGGGCAGGGCGGTGATGGTGTCGTGGAGGCGGGCGGCACGGGCGGCGGCCTCGATCTCGGGGCCGGTGGCGTCGGGACGGGTGAGGGCGATGTTGTCGCGGACCGTGGCGCGAATGAGTTGGACGTCCTGGAGAAGGATGCTGACTCGGGCGTAGAGCTCATCCTGAGTCAGGCTGCGCAGATCGACGCCGTCGAGGGTGACGCGCCCGCCCTGGGGGTCCCACAGCCGGGCCAGGAGGGCGGCGACCGTGGACTTGCCCGACCCCGAGGGACCGACCAGCGCCGTGACGACGCCGGGCTCCAGGCTCAGGCTGACATCGCTCAGCACGGGGTGGCCGGCGTCGTAGGCGAAGGTGACGCTCTCCAGGGCGAGGCGGCCGGGACTCGATCGGGAAGATCGGGAATCGGAGGGCGGGCCGACGCCGCTCTGGGAGGGCGAGGGGGCGGGCGCCGCGGCGAGCTCCGGGGTGCCGAGGAAGGTCTCGAGGGCGTCGCGCGCTTGGAGGCTCGCCATGAGCGCTCCGATGCTGGTGGAGATGCCCAGCAGCTGTCCCCCGAAGGAGGTTCCCAGGATGAGGAAGGGCAGCAGCTCGGCCGCGTTCACCCAACCGGGGATCATCATGAGATAAGCGCTTACCAGCAGCAGCCCGAGAACCGTGGTGGGACGGTTGAGCATGACGGCGATGATCTTGACGGGACCGGTGCGCATCTGCCAGTCGGCGATGAAATCGCCCGCCTCGGACAGGGTGCCGGGGAGGTCCACGACGGAGGAGGTTCCAAGTACCCGCGCCTCCTGGCGCGAGGAGATGAAGGTCTGGGTCTGTGCGCTGATCCGGGAGGTGTAGCGCTGGGAGCGGGCGACGTTGTCGGCGTCGCGCCTCATGATGCGGACCATGACGATGACATAGGCGAGGACCGGCAGAAGGAGAACGAGCGCCAGCCGCCATTGGACGCTGAAGAGGTAGATCAGGACGATGAGCGGGGTGGCGACGGCCCCCACGCAATCGGTCTCGGCATGGGTGACTACGTAGTGGAGGGAGTTCACGTCGTCGCCCACGATCTTCTTGACCTCTCCGGAGCCGCGGGAGGCGAACCAGCCCAGCGGCAGTCGGGCGAGCTTGTCCATGAGCCGACGGCGCAGGGAGGCGGAGAAGGCGGCGTCGTACACGTGGAGCGCCATGACGAGTGCGGTGGTGCCGACGGCGGCCAGGTCGTCGATGACGCGCAGGCGCTCAGCAAGGGCCTCCCCGGTCACGCGCTTGAGCGGACGCGGCGCCACCCCCAGCTCGCGGAGACGGCCGGCCCAGAAGGGCTGATCGCCGAAGAAGGGGCGGATGATCTGCGGAGTCCCCGCATGGAGCGCGGCGCCCACGGTTCCCACTCCGCCGTGGTGGACGACGGCCGCGGCCCTCGGCAGGAGCCCATCCAAAGGAGCCTCCTCGATGGCGAGGACGTCATCACCCCCGACGCGTTCAACCCCGCCCATCCGGCCAGGAGGATCCCCCTGCGCCCCGCACGGCGCAGGCCGTCCACCACCTCTCGGGCGAGCCGCGCCGGGTCGCCGTGCATCATGCTTCCGAAGCCGACGACCACGGGTGGCGGCCCGGCGGCCAGGAAGCGCTCGACGTCCGCCGGAAGAGTCCCGGTCGCACGCGACCGCCAGAACCCGAGGGGGCCCTGGGAGGGGCGCCACTCGGGCGGCGCCGCCAGCAGACGGGGGCTCCAGGCGCTGAGAATCCCCCGCGAGGCGATGATCCTGGAGAAGGGGATCGGGCGCGTCGTGAGACCGAGACGCGTCGACCGCCACTGAGCCACCATCCTTCGCCATGGCGCCTCGGACGCCCCGACCAGCGACCAGGAGGCGCGGCGCAGGGACCGCGGCGTCCCGGCCGGGGCGAACGGAACCTGGAAGTCGCTCGTCGGCGGCCCGGTGGGGATGAGTTGAGCGGGCAGCCCGGGGGTTCCGAGTCTCTCCGCGATGCTCGCTCCGCCCAGGGCCTTCTGGGTGAAGACGACGACGTCGGCCCGACCGGCCTCCTTGTTCGCGAGCTCAGCGAGATCGTCCAGCCACCGCCGCATCAGCGGCCGTATGCGACCCAGCGAGAGCGCGGCCCGGACCGGCCCCGCCCCCACGAGGTCGTCCTGGAGATCGAGGATGCTGTCGTCCAGGCCGACGAACTCGACGCCGAAGCGCGTGGCCAGGTCGCCGAAGCGCCTCGGCGCGGCGACGACGGGGCCGGCCCCGGACTCGGCGAGGGCGCAGGCCAGCGCCAGGAACGGCTGAACGTCACCGCGACTCCCAGTGGTGATGAACAGCGGTCTGCTGCCGACGATCGGCGAGGACGAGTCGGTCGTACCCATTGGCCCGCTCTCTCTCACCGTTGAAGCCTAGCGGCTCGACCGGCCCGCCCGTCCTCGGCCGGCGGGCCGACGCGAAAGCACTGGCGCCCCTGCACGACTGCCCGCCCCACTGCTACGGTTTCCGGCATCAGCGCCCCCGTCGACGGAGGATGAGACGATGCAGCTCACCACGAAGCAAGTCCTGTGGTGCGGGATCACCGCGCTTCTCCTGAGCGCGATGAGCATCGCCTTGATCGTCATCCCCCTGGAGGTCTTCGATAACGGCCTCCTCATGTGGGCACCGACCGCGTCGATGGCCCTCGCACCGCTGCCCCTGGTGATCGGCGCCCTCGGACTGGCATGCCAGCGCGACCTGCTGCCACCGAGCCATACGTCATGGGCCGCCGCCATCTCAACGCTATCGCTGATTCTCGCTGCCATTGCGCAGGTCTCGTGGACGGCGGCGTTCACCGCCGCCGACGTCGGCGATCCCATCCCGGTCTCCGGGCGTCTCTACGTACCGCTGGGCCTTGCGGCCTGGGGACTGGGAGCCGCGGCGATCGCGATCGTTCTCGACGGCGTCATCGCGGAACGGCTGCGCCCGAGGCCGCGCATGATCATCGGAATCGGGACGGGCGCGTTCCTAGCGCCCGTGGGCGGACTGGCCCTGACGATGTCCTTGTTCACGATCGCCGGAGCCTCCATCGTGCTCATGGTCCTCGCATTTTCCCGCGGGCGGGGAGTCCAGCCCGTGACCGAACCATCCGAATCGACCGATCCGCCGCAGACGCCGGTTCAGCCACGGGCGACCGCCGCCCCGTCTCCCGCGAGGACTCTCACGAGAACCCGATGGGTGCGGCCGCTCGGTGCCTGCGCCGCCCTTCTCGGACTGGTGGGGCTGGTGGGAATCGGCTGCGCGGCCGTGCGCGCGATGCTTCCGTCGTCGATGGCGCCCGATCTCATGGTCGCAGGCGTCCAGGTCGGACTATTCGCCATCCTCCCCCTGCTCGCCGCGATCGGTCTGCGGTTCTCGGACCATTCGCCGTATGCCCCGATCCACACCTGGGGTCCGATCGCGCTGGCGAGTCTGTCGGTGGTGGCGATGGCGATCGCGGAACTCCTGGACTCACCCGATCTCGACTGGATCGCCCTGGCCATGGTCGTCTCGGCCGCTTGCGGCGGCACCGCGATCGGCTGGACCATCATCCGCAGAGCGCGCATGTCCGCAGTGCGACGCGCCATTCTGGCAGTCGCCGCGGGACTGCTCTACACGCAGCTGCTGGCACTGGGAATTCCCTCCCTGACAACCCATGCCGCGCCCGCCATCCCCCTCGTCGGCGGGCTCATCCTCGCGTGCCAGCGCCCCCGCACGACATCCGCGCAGAGGGCATGACCTGCACCGGGCTCCGCGTCCCGCCCTCGGCACAGGCGGGAATCCTCGTTACACTTGAACTCCAGGACCATCATCGCGTACTTCCAGCACAGTGAGCCCGGAATGAGCTACTTCATGTCTCCTCAGTATCCTCGCCCCGGCCCCAGCGACGACAGCGCCGGCAGCCCCGCCACCGATAGCAGCAGCAACGGGGACGCGACGAGCGCCTCCCCCGCCTATCGCATGGGGATGAGGCTCGGCAGGAAGACGGCAATGGGATGCAGCATCACTTCGCTTCTCCTGCTCGCCCTGACCCCCGTGTCCCTCGCCGTCTTCCTGGCCGGCACGTCACTCGTGCAGGCCGACGCCGATGATCACCTCCTCCGCTGGGTGACAGGCGCATCCGCCTCCCTCAGCGCCGCCTTCCTGGCCATCGGGCTTCTCAGCCTCGCCCGCGAGCGCGGCTGGCTGGCCCCACGGCACGCTCTTGCCGCCGCAATCACCTCCGTCATATCCGGCGTCATCGGGGCCGTCGCGAATATCGCCATGACGTTCAGCTACGACGCCAAGAACCTCGGCGCCCCCGAGCCGCTGCTCGGTCACCTCGACATGACACTCAATCGTGCCTCCTGGGTCGTGCTCGCCGCCGCCGTGGCGATCGCCGTCAGCGGTCTGACCGTCAGCAGGCGGCTGGACCCGGGACTGCGCGCCGTCGCCGGGATCGCAGTGGGCGCGCTGCTGGCACCGGCAGTCTGGATCGCCTTCTCATTCCTCTGGATGTACGCCATGGCCGCTCCGGTGGTGCTCCTGGTCGTCTCGACCGCTGATAAGAAGCCGGCACGGCCACCGGCCGCGGCAGCGCCGTGGGCCGCAGCACCGCGGGTCGCGGCAGCGCCGCGGGCCGTGACGACCAGGAGGATCATGAGGGACCTGCCGCAGATGGACCTGCCCCGATGGAGAGTCCGGTCGATACGGCTCCTCGGCGCCTGCGCCACGGCGCTCGGAGCAGTGGCGGCCGCGTGCGTCATCATGAGGATCATTGGGATTTCCGCCGTCGCCCCACGGGAGGTGCTCCTGACGCTCGGAGTTCCGGTCGGCCTCATCGCCTTCATCCCCCTGCTGATGGCGCTCGGCCTGTGGGTGTCCGGGCGCTTCTCCCGCCCCGCGGTGCACGTCTGGGGACCGGTCGCGCTGGGGAGCGCCTCCGCCATCGGACTCGCGGTTCTGTACCGTCTGGAGGCATCGGGCACGGGTGCCGTCTCGACGTTCCCGGCCCATGCGGCGGTGGCGTCGTGCTGCGGGGCGGCTCTCATCTGGGTGGTACTCGCCTGGTTCTCCCTCAACCTGGCGTCACGGATCGTCGGAGGCATCGGCCTGGGGCTGATCTGCATGGTCCTGGCCGCGACGATGTTCCGGGACGCCATCTCCGTCCCCCCGGTCCTCGGTCTCGTCATCATCTCCATGTCGCCCGGTCTCCTCTCCCCCGAGAGGCCCCGACCGGCGGCGTGAGCGCCCGCCGGACCGACCCGCATCCGCGGTTGAGTTAGTAGCATCGACCCATGTGCTCCAACGACACGACGCAGCCCCGCTCGGGCGTCCCGGCCATCACACGGCGCGCTCTGCCGGTTCAGGATCGGGCGGCGCTCCAGCCGGAGGAGCCGCCGGTCCCCGACTGGTACGCCAGCGATGAGCGCGCATTCGCCGACCATGTCCTGGCCGTCCTCAACCGAGTGATCCAACCCGCCGGTCGTCCGGGAATCATCGCGGTGGACGGGCGCAGCGGCTCCGGCAAGACCACCGTCACCTCACGACTGACCTCCGTCGTCCCCGACGCGCAGGTGCTGCACATCGACGACCTCGACTGGAACGAGCCCCTGTTCCAGTGGGATCACCTGCTCGTCGCCGCACTCACCGAGCTGCGCCGGAACGGATCCCTCGATCTCAGGCCCCCGGCATGGCAGCGCCACGGACGCGAGGGTTCCATCACCATCACCGCGGGCGCACCGCTCGTGATCGTGGAGGGCACGGGCTCGGGGATGCGCGCGGTGGCCGACCTCGTCGATATCCACATCTGGATGCAGACCGACGACGAGGTCGCCGAGCGGCGCGGCATCGCGCGGGACATCGACGAGGGCACGAACGGCGACGAGCAGGAGTCCGTGGAGTTCTGGCACTGGTGGGCGCGCAGCGAGCGCCCGTTCTTCGCCGCCGATCGACCGTGGGAGCGCGCCCGCTTCATCGTCTCCGGTCAGGCCCTGCCCGGGCTGGCGGATGATGAGATCGCCTGGGCGGAGGGGCCGTTGGCCCGGTCCTGAGCCGATGGCGCCCCGCGAGGCTCCGCCGATCCGCTCCCGATCCCCTCCGCGCCAGTCCCCGTCGGACCCGTCAGCCCCGGTGCCCGTACATGAGAATGCGGGAATCCGCGGTCAGGATGAGGACGGGATTGCTATCGACTGATCCTCGGGGCTCCCCCGAGTTCTCCTCCCAGTGCATCTCTCCCGGAGTATCCAGGTCCCACAGCCTTCTTCCGCTATCAATGCTCCTAGCGGTCACCCGCCCATCGGAGTCGCGGGTCATGACGGCACCGCCTCTCGCCTCCCACTCGTCGTCCCCAATATCCGCACTCCACACGATCTTATGACGATCCTCGCCCTCACCATTCTTCCGAACGGAGACCATGCCGCCCCCGGAGACCATGCCCCAGTATTCATCACTCTTCTCCGAGAGCCCTCCCATCGTCGTCCCCGCCACGGCGCCCTTGCCCACTTCGATTCCGTCCGTGAAGGCGTTCTCCACACGAGAACCGCGCAGATCGACGACGTCATAGGTCCACATCGACCCCTCACGCCATTCCCCGAACTCGCCGTCCGGAGTGACGCACCATCGAGTGCGCCCCATTTCTCCAGAGGACCGGCCTCGCTTCGTCCGCGGGCGGAGACGTCGGCACCTTCTCCGCCGGAAGCGGGACCACGCTGAAGACTGTTCGATGAGGAGGAGGGTAGGACACGTCCACCTGACTCCACTCCGACCCGCACGCCTCGTCGCCCGACAGCAGCGGGCCGCTCTCGCCAGTCCTCTCCCGAAGATCGCCGAAGCGCTGGTCGACGATCTCCCCGGTGTCCACCGCCGACAGGACCATCCACCCGTCAACAACCACCGCGGCCAGCAGATCGTGGTCGCCCACACCGGTGTGGGGGTCCACATCCTTGAAGCTCGTCCCGGAGGCCTCGGCGCACGGAGTCGGGGGCGGCGACCACGGCAGGATCACGACGCGATCCCTCTCATCGATCCACATCACCTGGTAGTCCTGGGACCGGCCGTCCACCGGTGGCAGGAGATACGTGATGCGCTCCTCCTGATTCTTGCTCACCCGGTAGTCATCGGACGGAAGCGCCGTCAGCACGGTCGTAGTCCCATCGCTCTCCGAGATGCCCACGAGCTCTCCACCCGTCGAGCACCGGAGCTCCGGACCGTACGGCACACAACGCGGTCGGGAGTCGGTCAACCGCGCGTCCCACCGCACCTCGGCCGTCGCAGCATCCAGGGCGACGATCACGGATGACGCCCCATCACTCATCCCGACGTAGGTCACCGACGACCCGGGCTCATGAAGCGTGCTCCGCTCGGCGTCACCCGACAAGGGCACGATCCGCATCCTCTCCCCATAATCCGAGGCGTTGAGATCGAACAGGACCTCCGGCTCGTCTGCGACCGGATCGTATCGGGGGGAGAATGAGACGAAGGAGATAACCGCCTTCGTCATAAGAGCGACGCAGGCGAGGCAGAGCACAATGAGGCAGATCAGTACTGGACGCCGACCTCGACGACCGCTCACGATCGCCCTCCCCCTGCTCGCCGCGGATATCGTGCCATCGGGGAGAATTTCCGCCCGGATTCGATCACACTATGAATCGGAGAGCCGAGGCGTCAAGGATCATTCTCCCCATGCGCGAAGGACTCCACATCGGCATATCGAGGCATCACCGCGCGCGTCGCGTGAGCGATCGGCCGTCGGGCTCTTCGCGTGCCGGAATGCGGATCCTTGCCCGCCTCTACTGCTCGCCCACGCGTTCAGCGGCATGACCATCGGCGCCCTCGGCCGCCCCAGCCCCATCGGCCTCCCCGGCCACGGCCCCCTCGGCATCGGCGACCTGCTCCATTCCGTTCTTGCGGGACAGGGGCACCTCCGGCAGGAAGAGGGCGATGACGGCCGTGGCCGCGAACAACGGGATCATCCAGCCGAAGATCGGCAGGAGCGCATCGGCGTAGGAGCTCGCAACGGCGTCGCGCAGGGCTGCGGGCAACTGGTTGACGAGGGCAGGCGTGAGCGAGGAGGTATCGGCGTCGCCGAACCGAGCCAGCGAGTCCAGCACCGTCGGATCAGAGCCGGCGGCCAGCGCCCCGATCCGATCGGCCAGGCTGGAGGTCAGACCGGAGGAGAAGGCCGCGCCGATGAGCGAGGCCCCCAGGGAGACGCCGACCTCGCGGAAGAAGTTGTTGCCGCTGGTGGCCGTGCCCAGGTGCCGGGCAGGGACGTCGTTCTGGACAATGGTGACCAGGAGCTGGAAGAACAGGCCGATGCCCGCGCCCATGACGAAGGTGGCGGCCGAGACCT
>ERZ773035.783-NODE-783-length-24682-cov-68.724043_pt1 | contig 24682 bp, 23 predicted proteins | sample MGYA00511487_ERZ773035 | MGnify/ENA primary metagenome ERZ773035 (study PRJEB29015, sample SAMEA2737985) | human oral metagenome | biome: human oral; feature: human-associated habitat; material: dental | place: China | collected 2024 ...
GTGGCGCCGCTGCCAGGTTGGCATCTTCGCCGAGGCGTCAACCCACACGAACCCCTGAAGAGCCTCATTGCTCGCCTTGTTGCGGGACCTCGGAGTAGACGCACAGGATGCCCACCTCTCTGAGCGCCCGCAGAACAGCGTTTGACGTGCCCGTCTACCTTGGGCCCAGAAGGATCTGGATGAAGCTGCGCGGCTCTTCCATGCGGCTGACCAACGTGTTGACTACGCCTCTCTCATCCTCGGTATCTAAGCTCCTCTCCCCTTACAAGTCCATCTCGCAAATTTGGGAGGTAGACTCACGAATTTGTGAGCTTGAGTGAGGAGAAAACAGGGCCGTGACCCACGGTTCCGGTAGAAGCGCCGGATAACAGCGGGATCCCTACCCGCATCGGTAGCGACTCAAAGAACACACATCCCTTCCTTGAGGGGGCTTCACAATTCCAGTCAATGGCTCAGACTGGAGCAGTTGACATTGACCGGCCGGTCAGCAAACTTCGACGAGAGGACGTTCATGAGTGAGCCAGACGTGCTGACCCTTCACCAGGAACAAGATGCCTTTGGCCGCCTGCCCAAGGAGCGGCGCGAGGCCATCGCCCGGGCGTCCATCGAGGCGTTCGGACGAAACGACTACAAGGGGGCATCCACAGATGACATCGCACGGGCAGCGGGCATCTCCAAGGGTCTCCTGTTCTTCTACTGCAAGAGCAAGCGCCAGCTATACCTGCGCACCCTGGAGTATCTCTACGACAAGGCCATAGAGATCGTCGCGGACGACGACTTCTGGGAGATAGACGACTTCTTTGAGCTGATAGCCTATGCGGCCCAGAGGAAGATGGCCATGATGAGGCGCTTTCCCTGGGCGTTGTCGTTTTGCATCCGCGCCTTCTATCCCGAGCATCGAGATATCAAGGACAACGTGAGCAACTGGACGTGGCGACAGACCGACATGGTGTTCAAGCGCTTCTTCGCGAACGTGGACTGGGGGAAGTTCCGTGATGGCGTGGATGCCCGCCACGTGTTTGACATGCTCATCTGGCTGACCGACGGCTGGATGCACCAGCGGCGAGCGACTCATGGGGTCGTGGACGTGGACGCGCTCATGAGGGAGTTCCTTACGTGGTGCGACATGCTGAGGGCTTGGGCCTATAAGCCAGAGTGCCTTGGAGAGGCACGAGGTGGACCAAGGGTCGCCACAGGCGCACATGGAGGGACGGATGGGGAGGAGACATCATCATGACTGGCAAACGCGTCATCATGGCACAGGGACTCACCAAGGACTACGGGCAGGGACGCGGCGTGTTCGACCTGTCGTTTGCCGTGAGGCAAGGGGAGGTCTTTGGCTTTCTGGGGAGCAACGGCGCGGGCAAGACCGTGACCATGCGCCACCTTATGGGATTCATCAGGCCGCAGTCAGGATCCGCACACATCTTTGGGCTTGACTGCTTTTCTGAGCGAGCAGCCATCCAGAGGCGTCTGGGCCACCTCCCAGGTGAGATGGCAACGCCCGAGGACATGAGCGGCTTGGCGTTCCTTGAGTTCATGGCACGGCTGAGAAAGCTGGGTGACCGCACGCGTATGAACGAGCTCATGGAGCGCTTCGAGCTAGACCCGCGTCCCAAGATTCGCAAGATGTCAAAGGGCACCAAGCAGAAGGTAGGCCTGGTATGTGCGTTCATGAGTCGTCCCGACGTGTTGCTCCTTGATGAGCCCACGAGTGGCTTCGACCCCCTGATGCAGGGTCGTTTCGTGGAGCTGGTGCTTGAGGAGCGTGACAGGGGGGCGACCATCCTCCTGTCATCCCACATGTTCGAGGAGGTCGAGCGCAGCTGCGACAGGGTTGCCTTCATACGAGCGGGCCACCTGGTTGGCGTGGAGCGCATGGCAGACGTGCGCGCATCGCGGCGGCACGCATTTAGGGTGAGCTTCTCGTCCAAGGAGGAGCGAGAGCGCTACCTGCAGACCTGCGCGCGATCTGGTGCCCGGGCCCACGCGCTGGACGAGTGCGGCGTGGAGCTATGGGCAGATGGGGGCGTCGATGCACTCATCAAGGGTCTGGCGAACTTTCACGTGATGGGCCTGACCTCCCGAGAGCAGACGCTGGAGGAGCTGTTCTTGCACTTCTATGGAGACGGCCCGTCTGAAGATGATCCGGTTGAGAAGCAAGCGTCCACGACGAGGGAGGATATCCTATGAGCCTTACGCTCTATGCACGGGAGCTGCGCAGGGGCGTGCTTCCGTTTTTTGTGATTGCTGCCATACTCACGATGTACATCGTGTCTGTAGTCTACATGTACGATCCCAAGATCACGGAGAACCTCAGCCTCATCATGTCCACCATGCCGGATGCGTTCGCCGCTTTCGGGATGAGCCATGCGGCAACCACCATGACGGGATTCATGCTGAACTACCTGTACGGCTTCTTGTTCACCTGGGTGCCGCTGCTGCTTATCATGATGACGGTCAACCGCATGGTCGTGCGGCCCACCGATCGCGGCTCCCTTGCCTGCGTGCTGTCCTCCCCCGTCAGCCGCCCGTGCATCGCCATCACGCTCGCGGCGGTCATGCTGACGGTGCTCGCGTCGATGTTGGCACTGATCATAGTCGCTCAGCTGGTCTGCGCCGAGGCCCTGTTTCCTGGCGAGCTGAATCGTGCGGAGCTGCTGCGCGCAAGTGTGGGCCTCTTCTGCCTCTGGACATTCATGGCGGGCCTCTGCTTTGCCTCTGCCTGCACGTTTCGCGATGCCCGGGCGGCCCTATGGGTGGGCGGCGGCGCCTGCCTACTGATGTTTCTCGCAAAGATGGCGGCGCAGGTGGGCAAGGGCCTGGAGTTTCTTCAGGATGCGAACCCCGTGGCGCTCTTTGACCCCTATGGGCTCGCGGCAATGTCTGGGGACGCAGCCCTCGACGCTGCGATACTGGCCGTGGTGGGGCTAGTCCTCCTCACGGTGGGTGCGGTGGTGTTCTGCAGAAGGGATTTTGATGTGTAAGCCCTGAAGAATAGACTGGAACGGCAACCCCCAAAGAGCGAGGCCTCGTGTCGCTTCGCTGCGGCCAGAAGGGACGCAGGGTCGGATCATCTCCAATCCCTTACCCCTTGATCACTCTATAGTGGGCCGGGTATCGTCAGCTCGACACCCGACCCACCGAGTCACATCGCCGTACGGAGCGACGCGGCACACTACAGCTTTGCCAGGGCCTGGTCAAGATCGGCGATGAGGTCACCCACGTCCTCGATGCCCACCGAGAGGCGCACGAGGTCCTCGCTGAGGTGCGCCGCCTCGAGTTGTTCGGCGCTCAGCTGCGAGTGCGTGGTCGACGTGGGGTGGATGATGAGCGACTTGGCATCTCCCACATTGGCGAGATGCGTGAAAAGCCTGACGTTATCCACGACCTTAAGTCCCGCCTCGCGCCCACCTGTAACGCCAAAGACCAGCACACCCCCAAACCCGTGCCTGAGAAGGCGGCTCGCAAGATCATGACTCGGGTCATCCGCAAGGCCCGGGTAGCGCACCCATTTGACCTTGGGATGGTCTCGCAAGAACTGTGCCACGGCAAGCGCGTTCGCGCAGTGGCGCTCAACGCGTAGCGAGAGGGTCTCTAGGCCGATACCGATGAGCTGAGCCGCGTAGGGCGAGAGCGTGGGCCCAAAGTCGCGCAGCTTGTTGGCAAGCACACGGGTTGAGAAGGGCGCCGCAGGAGCCGCATCGGCGAACACGGCGCCGTGATAGGAGGGGTCTGGCTTGGCAATGGTGGGAAACTTGTCAGCCTGGGCCTTCCAGTCGTACGTACCCGCATCGACGACGGCGCCTCCGAGCGCAACCCCATGACCACCAATCCACTTTGTGAGCGACTCGAGCACGACTGCGGCGCCATCTTGCGTAGGACGGTAGAGATACGGGGTCGCGAAGGTGTTGTCAACGAAGACGGGCACGGGCTCAGAGAGCGAGCATGCCGCCTCGACGAGTGCGGGAATGTTGGCTACGTCGACGAGCGGGTTGCCTATGGTCTCCACGTACCATAGCTTGGTATTCTTTCTGGTCGCAGCAACGAAGGCATCAATGTCGTTGTTCTGGACGAAAGTGGTCTCTATACCGAGGTCAGCAAGGGTATGCAGAAGAATGTTCCAGGTACCTCCATAGAGGGAGTCGGATGCAACCACATGGTCGCCAGCGCCTGCTATGTTGGTGATCGCAAGGATCTCGGCCGCATGCCCCGAGGCGACGGCAACGGCGCCCGCCGCGCCCTCGACGGCAGCCACGCGCGCGGCCACGGCGTCTGCGGTCGTGTTGGTCAGACGACCATAGACGTTGCCCGGCCTGGCGAGCGCAAACTTTGCCGCCCCATCGGCTGCGTCCTCGAACTGAAATGCAGCCGAAGCATAGATGGGAAGGGCTGCAGAACCAGTAGTGGGATCGGGTGCATAGCCCGCATGCACCTGCAGGGTGTCGAAGTGTTTCTCGGGATCCTGTGCAAAGCTGGGGTCAAGCGTAAACGCCATGGTACTTCCTCCTAGACGATAACCAGTCTCTTAGAATTTACGTTGCTTCCGTACTTCCATAGCTAGCTATCTTAGGAGTTGCTCTGGAAAATACCAGCTAGATTCCTATATGTAGTAATACGGCATGGTTATCGTTGAAACCGATATGCTGGTAGATCTTGGCGAAACCGCCCCGCAGGCTGGCGGGCGGTTTCCCGGACGTGTTTGCCCAGTTGAGCCACTTTTGACAGTGCCCCGCAGGCTGGCGGGCGGTTGCCCGGACGCATTTGCCCAGTTGAGCCACTTTTGATAGTGCCCCGCAGGTTGGCGGGCGGCTTCCCGGACGCGCCCCGCAGGCTGGCGGGCGGTTGCTCCCCGCCTCCCGGCCGGCAGGACAGACAGGCGGTTTAGCCTAACATGCGCCGCTCGTCCCCGATCCTAGACGTACCAGAGGCCGCCTTCCTGGTGGCAAAAGCCCTCTTCCCGCAGCTCCTCCAAGAGGGTCTCCACCTGGGAACATGACAGATCCTCCCTACCCGCCTGGCGCTCGACGCCCGACAGCTCCTCGGCAAGCGTGTCACAACTCACATGCGCCTCTCCGCAGGCACGGTGGGCCAAGAGCAGACGAACCAAGGAAGAGCGCTTCTGGCGATGCGAGCCCTCGAACTGAGACTGCCGCGCGTGCGTGGCGGAGCGACGCGAGGGATTGGGCAGCGTCCTCTTGAGGTGGGCGCCGTAATCGAGCAGGGCATAGTACCAGCTGCGCGGGTCGTCTGCAGGATCGCTCGCATCGGGAGGGCAGGTCTGTGCCACCAGCGGTGCCAGCTCCCCATCACGTACTCCGCGCACCTCAGGAAAGAACTCGTGGAGAAAGACCGAGCGCACGTTCGTCTCTAGATAGATGCCCGGGAGGTCGAAGGCGAAGGCACGGATACCCGCCGCCGTCGCAGGGCCGATGCCCGGAAGCCCAACCAGCGCATCGAGCTCGTGCGGGAGCACGCCATCGGCACGCACGAGCTGGTCCGCTGCCTGCCAGAGCTGGAGTGCCCGCCGATTGTACCCCAGACCCTGCCACTCGGCAAGCACGTCGGCACGTTCCGCACCCGCAAGCGCCTCAATCGTGGGAAAGCGCTCGAGCCAGCGCTGCCAGCGACCGTCGACACGTGAGGTCTGCGTCTGCTGCAGCATGACCTCACTGACCCAGATGGCGTAGGGGTCATGCGTCTGCCGCCAAGGCAGGTCTCGGTAGCAGCAAAGGCCACGTTCCAGCACCAAATCTCGGAAGCTGGCAAGCGTCGGACCAAGACTGTCGATCCACTCCTCACGCAGGGCAGACCCGCTGGGCATACGGGACCCTCTGCGACTGTCCTCTCGCATGTTACTCGCTGTGCGGCTTCACAAGCTCGAACGTGTTGCCCTTAGAGAGCGCCGGATGCTTGCGCTCCACGACGACATCGTAGATCGTCATGGCGTCAAAGTAGTCGCGCAGGATGTTCTCGGCCTCGCACCACACGGGGTTAAAGTGACAGTCCGGCATGAAGGGACAGGGCCCTCCGTCCTCGCCAGAGTGGTCGCAAGCAGATATCCTGATGGGACCCTGCAGGGCCTCGACGACAGAGCGGACCGTCGTCTTCTTGGGATCCATGAGCAATCGCATACCTCCGCGCGAGCCACGCGTACTCTCGATGATGCCCGCATGCGCAAGGTCACGCTGAATCGAACGGGCAAAGGAGTAGGGTACGCCGCGACGCTCCGCCGCCACACGCACCGATACGATCTGCCCCTCATGTTCGACAAGCTCTGCAACCATACGTAGGGCATAGTCGGTCTTCCTAGAGAGGTCCATGTGTCTCCTTTCCGGCGGGTCTGATCTAGCCCCAGTTCAGAACTTGCCAGTGCTGACGCTTCGCCTTGAGCCTGAGCGCCTTGCCCGGCGTGACGGCATAGGCCTTCTCGGACGCAGCGAGGAGGTCAGCGTCGCTGTGGTGATCGGCATACGAGTAGGCGATCGTCCATGCGTCCGTACCAATGTGTTCGTTGGCCCATCCTATGACTGCTTTGGTCTTCTCGGGACCCGCTATCACAACGCCGTCGACGTTGCCGGTATAGTTACCGTTGGCGTCGAGCTCCATGCCCGTCGCCACGAAGTCGTCCGCGCCCGTGACTCTGACCGCCCTTTGTGCGATGTCCTTGAACGTCGCCGAGACAAGCAGGATGGTGCAGCCCTCGCGCTTGCGCTTCCCAATCTCACGGATGGCCTCTTGGCGATAGCGCCTAAGCAGCACCTCATCATGAAAGTCCATCATGATGCGATGGACCTCCTCGGGCGTACGTTCGCTGAGGGCTGAAAAGACCTGCTCGCGCGCCTCTCCCTGTCGATAGGGCAGATGCAAGACATAGCGGACCCCCCACCAGCCCAGGCGCAAGGCCCGAGCGAGCCTCAGATAGCCATGAGCAAAGAGATAGCTGGCAAAGAGGGCGCCAGACTGACCACTGATGATCGTGCCATCGTAGTCAAAGGCTGCGATCCGAGTCCTCTTGTCGCAGGCCACCCCATCGCCCGACGTCTCGTTCTTGCCCATGTCCTTCCTCTCAGCGTTTGTCCATATCCAAACATAGTGTAAAGAGTATGGCACAAGTATCATTTGACAAAACCAAAATAAACTAGATAAAGCAATTCTACACTATTGCGTCATGTACACGCATAGCGTATTCTCACCGTCAAGACACCCCCTACGAGGCCGCTGATACCGTGCAGGCGTGCAGGCACCGCATCGGACGCTTTGGTTCACGCCGACCATGCAAAGACTCGGCCACAAACTTAATAGAACATAAAAAGAGGACCCCATTGGCGGAGCCCTCTTGTATGGACAATGGCGGGATGTAAGGGACTTGAACCCTCGACCTCCGACGTGACAGGCCGGCGCTCTAACCAGCTGAGCTAACACCCCTTTCGTATTTTGCAACAGTTATTCTACCTAAAAGCCAGAATCCATGTCCAGACATCTCTTAAAATCAATTTCGTTCATCTACACTCCATAAGCTTGGCACACCCCCGCAGCCTCTCCTGCCGTCGCACGCGCCTCACCCTCACCCTATGTCTGACGAGACCCCGCAGATCGCGGAGATAAGCCCGAGAAAGGACGTCTCGACGTCGCGTCCGCTCTTGAGCTCGCACTCGCAGCGGGCACAGGCCACGAGCGAGCGCTCGAGCTCACCCGAGCCAAAGCGTCGCGACCACCCAAGATGGCCCCTGACCGCCCAGGGGGGCCTGCCGAGCGTCTTTGCGAGCTGCGAGGCCTCCCCACGCAGCTCAAGAGACCTCGCGCAGGCGAGTTCCCTGATCCTTCCCTCAAGGAGAGAGACGAGCGCGATCTGTGAGGGCTTCCTCATGAGTCCGTAGAGCTCGAGCGCTCGGGCAAACTCGCGTGCGCTCACGGCGTCAAGAAAGTCCCACGGTTTGACCTCGGCGGTACGCGCAATGTGGTTCCTCACATCTTGAAGGGTAATCTCACCTGCCGCTCCCTTGAGGGCGGCCAGACTCCTCACCTGGCTTTCGAGCATGATCGTCGACTCACCCACACGGCTTAAGAGCTCCTCAGCGGCCTCGCCGCACATACGCATCCGTTGGGCCTGGGCCATCTTCTGAATGACAGGCACGAGCCTCTTGCCCTTCTTGGGGGCACAGTCGATGACGGCACGTGGTCCGACAGCCGCGACGGCCTTGTAGAGCCTCGTCGACTTGGCGAGCGTCGCCGCCACAAGACAGAGCACGCAGTCGGGGTTGGGATCCTTCAGATAGTCGATGATCGCCTCGGAGGTGGGCTTGGCAAGGTGCTCCGCCTCGACCACGAGGACGAGCCTGAGGCCGCCTCCCACGGGTAGGGTGTTGAGCGATGCCAGAAGCTCACCCGGCTCAAGCTCCTTGTTCGCCACACGCTCGTCCAGGTTGAATGCCTCGTATCCTTGCGCAAGCCGACCCTTCAGCCGCGTCTGGGCCGCTCGGCTCTTAAGCTCGTCGGTCCCCACAACAAGATAGGCTGATAGCAGTCCAGATCCAGCCCCCGCACCCATGCGACCCCCCTCGCCCAAACCAGCCGCCGCCTGCTGCGACGAACGGACACTACGGATTGCCGCCTGCGCTCACGGGCGATACGCTGCGGCGAGCCTCTCCCACGCGGGCATCGAGTCCACGATGGTCTTGTGGCTCACGCAGTAGCTGACGCGCACCCACCCGACACAGCCAAAGCTGTCAGACGGCACGGGCAACAGCTCGAATGTCTTGGCTTTCTCGAAGAAGGACACAGAATCGGGCTCGAGCGACTTGAGCCACAGGTAGAAGGCACCTTGAGGCTCGATAAACTCGTATCCCAGCCTCAAGAGACCCTCGGTGAGAATGGCACGATTTCTCTCATAGGCTTCCACGTCACAGGGCACGTCAACGCAGTCGGCCACCACTCGCTGGAAGAGCGCCGGCGCGCACACGAAGCCAAGCTTGCGGCCGGCACCTGCAACGGCAGCGAGCAACGACTCGTGATCAGGATTTGTGTTTGGCACCAAGATCCACCCGATGCGCTCGCCGGGCAGGCTGAGGCTCTTGGAATACGAGTAGCATACGATGGTCCGGTCATAGATCGAGGGTACCCACGGGACCTCAGCCCCATAGCTTATCTCGCGGTAGGGCTCGTCAGACAACAGGTAGATACTCGTGCCCAGCTCGCGCTCGCACTCACGGATGACCGTCGCCGCCGCCTTGAGCCTCTCTCGCGAATAGATCGAGCCCACGGGGTTGTTGGGTGAGTTGATGATGACGGCCTTGGTACGCTCGCTGAGCGCAGAATGAAGGCTGTCACTATCTATCTGGAAAGTTGTGGTATCGGCCAGCACCTCCACGCAGCTGGCACCAGCCGCCTCAATCCACACGCGGTACTCCGGAAAGTACGGCGCGATAACGATGACCTCATCACCAGGATTTACGATGGCATTGAGCGTAATCGAGAGAGACGCTGCAGCCCCACAGGTCATGTACACGTCGGCAGGATCGTACGACGTGTTAAAGCGACGATTGAGCGAGTCGGCCACGGCCTTGCGTGCGATGGGCAGTCCGGCCGCGGGAGTGTAGCCGTGCAGCAGCGTCTCATGCAGAGACAGCGAGCGCTCTATGGACTCGCGCACGCTGTCCGGCGCGGGAACGGAGGGGTTGCCCAAGGAGAAGTCAAAGACGTTCTGGGCGCCTATCTGGGCCTTGCGAGCGGCTCCATAAGCTGCGATCTCGCGAATCGATGACTTCGCCGCACCATAGTCATAGCTTTTCTGGTTGATTGACATCACCTGTGCTCCCCTCTCGTGCGTGCGAGACACGTATCTCTAGCCCTCACCTGCAACCTTGCCCTTTGGCAGCCCACCTTCTCGCTCCCTGGCGGTCTGCCTGGCCGCACGCGCCCGCTCGGCGGCAACGAGGCCTGCGGTCACCCTATCGTCCTCGGGCACGACAACCGAGTCGTCAATGCCATCGTGGTTGAGGTCGACCCTCTCTGTGGGGTGCGTCTCGACGAACTCTGCCCAGCGGTCGTCAAGCAGCGCGTCCACGACCTCGCCCTCCACGGTCTCGCGGTCAAGCAACACACGGGCCATGGTCGCCATCTGGTTGCGACGGCTCTCGAGAACCCTGCGGGCGCGCAGGTGTGCCTCACGCATGATGCGCTCCACCTCATCATCGATGCGCTTCGCTGTCTCGGCGGCGTAGTCGTTGTGGTTGGCGTAGTCGCGACCCAGGAAGACCTCGTGCTGGGCCTCCCCGTAGGCCTGGGTACCCAGATCCTCGCTCATGCCGTATTGCGTGACCATCTTGCGGGCCACCTTCGTGGCGCGCTCCAAGTCGTTGCTTGCCCCAGTGGTGATGTCCTCGCAGAAGAGCTCCTCTGCGGTGCGCCCGCCCAGAAGCACGGCGATCTCGTCGAGCATGCCGTCTCGCGTCTCGAGAAAGTGGTCCTCCTCCGGCAGCTGCAGCGTATAGCCCAGCGCACGCCCCCTGCTGATGATCGAGATCTTGTGCACGGGATCGCTGTTTTCCAATATGTGACCCACGAGCGCGTGCCCGCTCTCGTGGAAGGCTATGGTGAGACGCTCCTTCTCGGTCATCACGCGGCCCTTCTTCTCGGGGCCGGCGATGATGCGCTCCATCGACTCCTCGACTTCATCCATGGAGATCTTGTCCTTGTGACGACGCGCAGCGAGAAGGGCAGCCTCATTCATGAGGTTCGCGAGCTCCGCACCCGTGAAGCCCGGCGTAAGCTTGGCGATGCGCTCGTAATCGATGTCGTCGTCCTTAGGCTTGTTCTCGGCATGCACCGCCAAGATACGCTCGCGGCCCTTGACGTCAGGGCGGTCCACCATGACCTGGCGGTCGAAGCGCCCGGGGCGCAGGAGCGCCGGATCGAGGACGTCGGGACGGTTGGTCGCAGCGATGAGGATGGCCGAGGAATTCTCGTCAAAGCCGTCCATCTCGACCAGAAGCTGGTTGAGGGTCTGCTCGCGCTCGTCGTGCCCACCACCGAGGCCTGTACCGCGCTGACGGCCAACGGCGTCAAGCTCGTCGATGAAGATGATCGACGGAGCGGAGTCCTTTGCCTGCTTGAAGAGGTCACGCACGCGACTCGCGCCCACCCCCACGAACATCTCCACGAAGTCGGAGCCAGATATCGAGAAGAACGGAACGCTCGCCTCGCCAGCAACGGCCTTGGCCAAAAGCGTCTTGCCCGTGCCTGGGGGACCCACCAGAAGGACGCCACGCGGGATCTTTGCACCCATCTTCTGGTAGCGCTCGGGTTCGCGCAGAAAGTCACGGACCTCCTTGAGCTCCTCCACCGCCTCGTCGACACCCGCGACGTCCTCGAACTTGACCTTAGGCCGCGACTTGTCACTCGTGCGGGCCCTCGTCGCGCGTCCGAAGCTCATGGTGCGACCGTTTTGCGCCTGCACCTGCCGCACAAAGTAGACGAGCATACCGGCTATGAGCAAGGTCGGCAAGACCGTGGCAATCAGGCTCGCCCCAAAGCCATCGGAGGTCTCCACCGTGAACGTGGTGTCAGGATGCTTGGCCATGAGCTCCTGCAGGCTATCGTTGCCAACGTAGGAGCTGGTGAAGTCAACCGGCCCGTTTCCCTCGTCCTTGTCTGACTTGCTCGGCCAGTAGCTGCCGCTTAGGCTACCGTCCGTCGCCTTATAGGTAACCGAGCTCACGCGGCCATCCCTGACTGCCGAGACGAACTCGTTGGTCGCGAGCTCGTCGACTCGCGCCCCGCCACCCAAAGCACCTCTGCCGGGTGAGGAGAATAGATGGGCCGCCAACACGATCACGAAGATGAAGCCTAGAAGGGCGGCTCCCATGCCACCCGGGCCAAGAGGGCCCGGGCCACCGCCCAGCCCGTACCATCCGCCCGAGTCATCGCTGTCGTTCCTGTCATTGCTATCGTTGCTATCGTTGCGCCTGTCGCTCGTTGCCACCTATGAAACTCCTTGCATCGATCTTCGCACGGCCAAGGGCTCGCTCTGCCATGCGCGGGTTGTCATCGTTGTGCCTACTTATACACCTCAGGCTTGAGGATGCCAATGTAGGGCAGGTTGCGGTATCTCTCCGCGTAGTCGAGGCCGTAGCCCACGATGAACTCGTTGGGAACATGGATGCCAACGTAACGTGGGTCGATGGCCGGCACCTTTCCCTCGATGTCCTTGACGGCAAAGGTTGCCACGTGGACGGACGCGGGGCGGCGTGCCTGCAGGAGGTCGATGAGGTAGCTCAGGGTAAGGCCCGAGTCCAGGATGTCCTCGGCAATGAGTACGTGGCGCCCCTCGATCTTGGTGTCGAGGTCCTTGACGATGCGGACGACGCCTGAGCTCTTGACGCCATCACCATAGCTGCTCACAGCCATGAAGTCCACCGAGCAGGGCACCGTGATCGCGCGCATGAGGTCAGCCGTGAACACGAAGGCTCCACGCAGCACCGCCACGATCAGCGGACTCTTGTCGGCGTAGTCCCGTGATACCTCCCTGCCCAGTCGCTCGATGACCTTCCTGATATCATCCTCCCCTAGGATGATGCTCTGAATGTCCGGGTGCAGCCCCTCCATGGAAAAGGTCCCTCCTGACGCAGCTGTCGTACGCCCTAGTCCGGCCTGACGAGGCTCAATTCTAGCAGCAGTCTCGTGCTCTGTGTGCAGCGGGCGCGCTCGTCCGCACGAACACCAGCCACCCAGACGATCACGCCCCGGGGGGCCGTCCTGACGATGGGCACGCTCGCTCGGTCTCGTGCGGGGATACGCGCTTCGTTGAGGAGGTCTGAGAGCTTCTTTGACTGTCCGTGCATGCCAAGCGGGCAGAGGAGATCACCGGCGACAGGACCGTCAACCCAAAGACAGGATCCCGGTGCCCTGCTGACACCACAGGCACCAGCATCGAGCATCACGGAGAGGCCCTCCCATTCCATGCCATGTGAGCGTGCCATGCCCACAGGGTCACTGCCCATCGGGACGTCGGCAAGCCGGGCCATGAGCCTGCTGCCATCGAGAAGCGTATGGTCGCCCGGTACGTGAAGCCAAAAGGGCTCGCCAGAGCGTTCGACGCTATGGGCGCGCATGAACAGGAGGCCGTACTCCACACGCACGTCGCAGCCCATCGGGGTCGATATCGAGCCATGCGTCGCAGCCACGAGCGAGAGGGTCGCATCGACGTGGCGGGCTTCGAGGCGGGCCTCGGGCGCCAGCTCCAGCATGGCCATACGTACGACGCGCCGGGCTATGGCGACCTCACAGGCGCCGAGCTTAGCCGCATCGAGAGCAAGCATACCCTTTGACCTGCGGCGGACGAGATCACGAAAGGCCCTCGTCGCGACTCGCGTCAGGTAGCTGTCCTCCTCCGAGAGGATGTCACAGGTGGTCGAGAGACTCGAGACCACGCGCGGGCTCCTCTCCTTGATGGGGGGCATGACCCTATGTCGAACGAAGGAGCGCAGGTAACGCGTGTCCGCATTGGTCGTATCCTCGCGCCACACGATACCGCGCATGCGCAGGAAGTCGCACAGGTCCTCATGCGTACGGTCCAGGAGCGGGCGCACGATGCGGTTGCGACGGCGCGGTATGGACGAGAGGCCCGCAACGCCGCTACCACGCATGGCATTCATGAGGAAGGTCTCGGCGCGGTCGTCTGCGGTGTGGGCCGTGAGTATGCGTGCCGCCGAGCGAGGCGTGCCAAACTCCGCAGAGAGCTGATTGGCCAGCTCACGCGCTGCGTCATAGCGGACGTCTCGGCCGACACTCTCGACGTTGGCGTCTGGGAAGGAGGCGTCCCTTGCGCGTGCGGCAACATCGACACGCCTGACGGTGCAGGGGATGCCATGGCGCCTTGCGAGCTCCCGGACAAACTCCTCGTCCCCCTCGGAGTCCTCGCCACGCAGCTGATGGTTGACATGCAGCACGTGCAGGCGCTCTCGCGCCATGTGGGCAAGGCCCCGCCCGTCATCGATATCGAGCTTGGACGTCACCGCTAGGAGCAGCAGCGCGGTCGAGTCTGCCCCACCCGAGACCATGAGCACCACGGGAGCGCGCATCTCTCCGGCAGCTGCAGAAGACGGGCGCCCAAGGCGCTGTTCGCCCGTGGCGTACCTGCGCATGACGCTCGTCAACCCAATCACCCAGTCCTCTCTTGAATACCTCCCAGAGCATGGACGGCTGTGGCGCGGCCACGCTCCCTAGTTCTGAGCATAGACCTTCACGAGCTCGACCGCCATCGTGGTGGCAAGGTCCATGCCCTCAACTGTCGTGTGCTCGAAGGGGCCGTGGTAGCCATGCCCGCCCGTGCCGAGATTGGGACAGGGGAGCCCCCTGAACGAGAGCTGGCTCCCATCGGTGCCGCCACGAATGGGAGAGACCTCTGCCCTGAGGCCCGCGCGCTCTGCGGCCTGCCGTGCATAGTCTATCAGATACATGCGACCCTCTATCACAGACTCCATGTTGCGGTACTCCTCCTCGATGGTGAGGGTTACCGTCCCCGCGCCCCAGAGCTCGTTCATGACCTTCTCGATGTGACGAAGCGTCGCCTTGCGGGCCTCAAACGAGCACTCCCTATGGTCGCGCACGATGTAGGAGGACGTGGCCCTTGCCTCGTCCCCGTGGATGGAAAGCAGGTGGTAGAAGCCCTCGTAGCCCTCGGTGTAGCGAGGTGTCTCGAGGCCAGGAAGCATGTTGTTGGCCTCGAGGGCGAGCAGGACGGCGTTGACCATAACGTCCTTGGCGGAGCCGGGATGAACGCTCACACCCCTGAATTCGAAGGTGGCCTCGCAGGCATTGAAGTTCTGGTACTGGATCTCGCCCTCGGTATCTCCGTCTAGGGTATAGGCGACCTCAGCGTCAAAGTGCTCGACATCGAAGTGGGAAGCTCCCGTGCCTGTCTCCTCATCTGGCGTAAAGGCGACGCGGAGCGGCCCGTGAGCGATCCTCTTGTCGCGAATGATCTCGAGCGTAGTCATGATCTCGGCGATGCCAGCCTTGTCATCGACCCCGAGGATCGTGGTGCCATCGGAGGTGATGAGCGTACGGCCCCTGAGCGAGGGCAGATGCGGGAAGTCCCTGACCGTAAGGGTGCGCCCGCTCGTGCCCAAGGGGAGGTCCTTGCCGTCGTAGTTGGGCGTGAGCTGGGGCCTGATGTCGTGGTCGCAGTACTGCGAGACCGTGTCCATGTGCGCAATGAGGCCAAGCCTCCTCTTGTCCTCCAAGCCTGGGGTCGCGGGCAGCTTGGCGTAGACGAAGCACTCGTCGCTCAGCGTCACGTCGTCGACGCCCAGCTCCTTGAGTTCTGCCACCAGCAGTCGTGCAAGATCAAACTGCTGCTGGGTAGTGGGGGTCGCGGCGCTCTTGCCGTCACTGGGGGTACGCATTACAGCGTATTTAAGCAGTCGCTCGTATGCCTTCATGGTCGGTCTCCTTACGTGCGTACGTGGGTCGTGGCTGTGGCGCTCGGGTGCGGGCAGCACTGCGCGCCGGCGGGCACTGGTGAGTGCGCAGGTCACATGGTAGCGCAGGCGGGGGGCGGGGGGCGGCGGTACGTAACGGAAGGGCGCGGGGCCTGTCGCCGGGCTTGTAAAGCTCGACTGTGCCACTCGGTGACGTCGAGTGCGCGGTCATATGCAGAGTGCACTTTTCCGTGAGGTGTGCCCTGGGGGCGCGGGCCAGACTGCGCTTTTCCGTGAGGTGGTCTGCCAGAATGCGCTTTTCCGTGAGGCGACGCCGCGTTTGCCCAGGTGAGGAAAAGCGCATTTTACGGAAAAGCGCATTCTGGGGGTTTGACGTCACGGAAAGACGCATTCTGCGAGCTCCAGAACCGCCAGAGTGCGTCTTTTGGTGAGGTGCGCCCCGGGGGCGCGGCCAAAGTGCGCCTTTCCGTGAGGCCCGACGTGCAGGGTGCGCTTTTCCGTGAGGTAGCGGTTGCCAGAGTGCGCTTTTCCGTGAGCCGGCCTGCCAGAATGCGCTTTTCCGTGAGCCGACGCCGCGTTTGCGCAGGTGAGAAAAAGCGCATTCTACGGAAAAGCGCATTCTGGGGGTTTGACGTCACGGAAAGACGCATTCTGCGAGCTCCAGAACCGCCAGAGTGCGTCTTTTGGTGAGGTGCGCCCCGGGGGGCGCGGCCAAAGTGCGCTTTTCCGTGAGGCCCAACGTGCAGAATGCGCTTTTCCGTGAGGCGACGCCGCGTTTGCCCAGGTGAGGAAAGGCGCATTCTACGGAAAAGCGCATTCTGACATCATACTCTCGCGAAAAAGTGCATTCCGTAACTACGGAGTCACGGAATCGAGGATGCCGAGCTCGTCGTCACCGCCGGGACAACCAGCGGATATAGAGCACTGGCTGAACTGCCCTTCTCGCTTGTAAATCACAACGACTCACTCAGCATGGCAGGCATGCATGCGGAACTCTTCCGCGCCTCACGCGACACCGCAGACTCTGTGGGAATGCGCCTCGTGGTTGCGGCGGTTACTTCACATACTGGCCTATGGCGCACTTCTCGCCGTTATGTCTATCCGGACGGGTCGCGATGATGTCGATCTCCGAGACGCCTACCCAGTCCGGGTGGTCAACGCTCACGTCACAGTAGCAAATAACGACCTTGTACCTCCTGCCGGCATCGGTGACGATGCCGGTGACGCGGGGGTCCACGGAGCGCCCCAGGACCCTGCCGCCCTCGGCGTCCAGCCCGCCCCCCGACACGGTGCTCCAGCCGCCCTCGCGCCAGCCGGCGGAGAGGTCGACCCTGCCCTCGAAGAACCCCATGCCGCGCGCTATCTCGGCCCTGAGCTCCGGCCGGGCACGGGAGGCCTCGCAGAACAGGGCCTCCAGGCCGTCGGCGTCGTCCTCGTTGAGGCAGGCGAGGACCCTCTTGGAGAGGTCGTGCTCTATCTCCCTGTCGGTGCGGTGGCCGAGGCAGCCCGGGAGGGCGACGCCTGCGGCGAGGAGTCGCCTCCTGGTTATGGGGCCTGCCATGCTACCCCCCCCGCCGGGCGGCGGACGGCAGGGGACGATGTCCGAGAATCATCTCAGAATCTTCCCCATGACGCGTTTCTCCCCTTCCTCGCCATCCGGACGGGTCGCGATGATGTCGATCTCCGAGACGCCCACCCAGTCCGGGTGGTCAACGTTCACGTCACAGTAGTAGATTCTCACCCCGTACCTTTTTCCGGCGTCGGTGACGATGCCGGTGACGTGGGGGTCCACGGAGCGCCCCAGGACCCTGCCGCCCTCGACGTCCAGCCCGCCCCCCGACACGGTGCTCCAGCCGCCCTCGCGCCAGCCGGCGGAGAGGTCGACCCTGCCCTCGAAGAACCCCATGCCGCGCGCTATCTCGGCCCTGAGCTCCGGCCGGGCACGGGAGGCCTCGCAGAACAGGGCCTCCAGGCCGTCGGCGTCGTCCTCGTTGAGGCAGGCGAGGACTCTCCTGGAGAGGTCGTACTCTATCTCACTGTCGGTGCGGTAGCCGAGGCAGCCCGCGAGGGTGGCGGTCGCCAGGGCGGCGGCCGCGGCGAGGAGCCGCCTACGCGTGAGCATCAGAGCCCTCACCCCCTCCATACGAGCCAAGCCTTCTTTGTGCTGTCATCGAAGATCATCAGTTTGCCCCCATACTTCCCGTGAGCGACACCGTTGCAAGCAGACGCCCCAGACGAGTGACCCCTACGTCCGTGCCAACCTCTTTCTATATGACAGTGTAGAGGATATGTGGGTGAGCTATGTTAGAAAGGTGCAGAAGTACGGCGATCCCCCTTGCTGGCAAGTCAGGCTCACGCGGTTTTCCTGTAGATGAGCATCCGATGCACGAGAGGTGTGCCGCATGCTAACGCCGCTTGATGACTGAGCGACAATACTGCGACAGAGAGACGTCACATAAGCAGCTGGCGCGGGTGACACGCACCCATCGCGCATCACCCCACACGCATATCACTCGACAGCACTGGCACGCACCGTCCAGCATGCCCGCCACGTGCCGTCGCGCCAGACACGAAAGCGCCCGGCAGCACGTGGCTGTCGGGCGCTCGTAAGGAAGGCTCTTTGGAACCAACTGCGATGCCTGCCGCAGAGCCGACCGTCGGTCTCTCAAGCAAGTCCCAGCACCTAACGCTAGTCGATGGAGACCTTCGTGACGCTGGCCTTCTCCTCCTGCTTAGGAACATTGACGGTGAGCACACCACCATCAAGCTTGGCGGTAAGCCCGGACGTCGTGGCATCCTTGAGGTAGACCCCACGGCTCGCCTGCCACTCCGTGGTCTCCTTGTGCAGGTAGTTCTTGCCCTTGTCCTCCTCGCTCTCCTTCTTGTCTACCGAGATGGACAGGCGACCCTCGTTGAGCTCCACGTCGATCTCGTCACGGTTGACACCGGCCAGCTCTGCGGTCACGACGTACTTGTCACCCGCGTCCTCCACGTTCATCTTGAAGCTGCCCTCGTTGCTCAGCGCCGAGAGCGGTGCGGAGAAGAACGAGTCAAACGGATCGAATGCCCTACGCAGTGCCCTTTCGTACCTGTCGTACGGAACCATGTTTGCCATACTGATCACTCCCTTGTGGTATGTGGCGCCTCGTGCGTGCGCCTTTGTGTACGCTCATATATATTCCCCGTAGGTACAGTCCTATACCTATAAGACAAAGATTTTCTTATTGATGCGTGCTTAGCTAAGTTAAGTCTGACCATAGCAGATATAGGATAGATCGAACTTGATAGACCAATGGTGCAAAAGTGCCCATGCGTCCGCACGCACCTGACTACGCTGGTCTATGATAAGCTGCGTGAGCAGAGACTAGCTCGGGTGCCATGCGCGGCGGCATGGCATGTGCCCCGGAGGTGCGGTATGGGCGTGAATAACTACGACGATAGGAACGAGGGTGCAGCCCGAGCGTCGCAACCTGCCCCTGCTCCCCCGCCGTCAAAGGACCATGCCCCCCTGCAAGCCGAGTCCGAGCGGGTGCGACCAGCGCGCCCGACGCCGCCCGCACAGAGCGCAATCGCCAAGGCGGACGCACGCGCATCCGAGGCTCTCGCATCTGAGGCTCTGGAAGATCCTGACGTACAGCTCAGATCTGAAGCAATGAGCGGGGAGGGCGTCGCGGCAAGCCACAGCGCGCCTTTGCCTCGCTCCGGCGGAGAGCGCCCTGTGTCGGAAACCCACAGCACGGCAACAGGCCACGTCACGGTCTCACCCCGCGCTGCTGCGGGACACACCCTCCACATCGAAGGCACTCCATCTCGTGTACAGCCTGGCTTCATCCGTCGGCGCGCCCCGCACCATACCCAAGATGCCATCGATGACATAGCGCAGGACGGTAACTCGATCGGCGAGTACACGCACGACTCAAACGTCTCGATTCGGGGAAATGTACGCGGTGGGGCGTTCTCGGGAATGCCCTACCGTAGGGCACGCAGTGGCATAGATCAGGTCAAGAGCGGAAAGTATGGGCGCTATCTTGAGATCCCCAAGGGTCGTCGATCCATTTTCGTATCCCAAGAGCAGCAGAAGCGCCGTCGGTCGGCCCTCTCGCTCGTCGCGATCATAGTCTTTTTGGTCATCGCTTTCCTCATTGTCTGGAGGCTCATCGCGTCAGTCGCCCAATAACCGGTCAAGGGCCTCTGAAGTCCGTGTCCCGCAGCTTGTGGAGCACACAGAGATGGAGTCCACCTGGACAAAACGCTTGTACGTTAGCGCCCCACAGACCTCGGCCCATCGCGCGCCCCTCCCAAGGCGCCTCGGAAAGGGGCGCGCGGTACGGGTGCCGGACTTGTGGGGCTCGGCCGTGCCACTCGGTGACGCCGAGTGCACGGTCTTAGCGCCACCCGGTGACGCCGAGTGGCACTACTTTTCCTGACAACTGCGCATATGTTGACTCCCATGCCACTCGGTGACGCCGAGTGCGTAGTCTTAGCGCCACTCGCCACCACCGAGTGGCACAGCCAGGCCATGTACAGCGCGGTTCAAGAGTCATCAAAAAGGTGGGCGACGCCGGACGGTAGCAGGACAGCAGCAGGACGGCCAAGAACATTTGGCCTGCTCGTGGAGGGTAATCAGCAATACTCCACTGGCCGAATAGTGCGCGCAGTGATGCAGGGAGCTGAACTTCTTAGATAAAATTGAGATATAGGGACAAATGCAGTTGCACCGTAGCCTGCCTCAGCAACGTGTCACGGATTGCGACACCGGTCAGAGCATGACCGGTGATTACCGTACGTCGCAAAACACTGCGGACAAGGCAGGAAGCGGGACAGATGCGCTCGGGAAGCGGGGGGTGTCATCGTAACGATGAGGGTCATGGTAGTCGAGGACCAAGCCATGTTGCGCGAGTCCCTTGCCATGGCTATCGATGCGCAGGAGGACATGCAGGTTGCGGGAATGCTTGCTGATGCCGCCGAGGCCCCTGATCTCGTGGAACGCATTCATCCCGATCTTGTTCTCATGGACGTATGTACCGAGAATGACTCCAGCGGCATAGTTGCTGCCAAGCGGATAAAGGATCAGCATCCGGAGGTTTATGTCGTCATCATGACAGGCATGCCTGATATTACCTTCGTGCAGCAGACACGCGCTGCGGGTGCCGACAGCTTCGTGTACAAGAACGTCTCCACGACCGAGCTCCTCTCTGTGATTCGTTCCACGATGGAGGGGTATTCCACCTTTCCCGCACGCCCTCGCTTGGCCACAGCAGCGCTCAATCTTACCGACAGCGAGGTCGAGGTGCTGCGTCTGGTCTGCGAGGCAAAGTCGCGCAGGGAAATTGCCTCAGAGCTCTTCCTCTCGGAAGGTACAGTCAAGCGTCGTATCTCAGAGATCTTAGCGAAGACCGGCTATGACAGCATCATGAAACTTGCTGTGAATGCGGTGGCCAAGGGCTACATCGTGCCTCGCCTAAGGGGAGTGTGACGCACTCTCGTCCTCGCCCATCATTCATCCTCGCCCATCATCCATCCTCGCCCATCATAACGGCGCAGTGGGCCAGATGTCCCAGAGGCCGCCCACAAATGAGCCATGGGGGGCTTCCATGGCCACAGGCAAACGCTGATGATTATCTCAAGGTGAATGTAAGGTAGATGGCTCTCTTTTAACGCTGCTAGCAAGATGGCCTGCAACAGGAGGGCCTGTCGAAGGAAGACGTGGGCAGATGGGAGGCTTCACCTAGAGAACATACGAGATACGGCCGGTCAAGCAGGCTCCCAAAGAGGGAGCCAAGGAGTGGAAGGGAATGGACATCATGAGAAAGGGAAGGGTCATACCCGCATTTTTCGCTGCGATCGCGGCGGTTGCGGTCTGTCTTTTCGCCTCGGGCTGCCTGGGCACCGGGCCTTCGGAGGCTACGAAGGCGCAGTGGAAGCCCAAATTCGTGGGTACCTGGGACCTGCAGGAGGCCAAGGGCGACAGTAGCTACTCTGCCGAGGACCTACAATTGGTTCGCGAGATGGGCTATGACTTCTACCTGGAGCTCAAGGAAGATGGTACGGCCGCCCTCGTGATAGACGACGATAAGACGTCAGGCACCTGGGAGGTCAAGAGCGAGAACGTGGCGACGTTCAGCGCCGAGGGCGACACCATGGAGATGAAGCTTGCTGACGGCAAGCTCACCGCCGAAGAAGGTAACAAGAGCCTCACGTTCGTGAAATCCAACACAAACAAGGGGTCTTCGACGACGGGTACCACGACACCGGCGGCAGGTAACGCAAACGGATCCTCCACCAGCAGAAGCGGTAGCGAGAACTCCACCACCAAGGTAGACCTTACCCCCGTGACCATTGCCGATGATGAGGTGTGCAAGATCGTTGTCACAAGCAAGGGGGAGGACTTTACGGGAGATCCCGGCTACAGTCTTACCATCACCAACAAGAGCGACAAATCCATCTTCGTCACAGACGCCACTGACAGCTTCTCTGTGAACGGGAAAATGGCTACTGCCTACCTAAACGTGAGCATCAAGGGCGGTATGTATGCGGACAGCTTCATGTATTTCACGAGAGATGAACTGGGTGGTGGCCTCGACAGCCTTACGGCCGTCGAGGGCGAGATTGAGGTCTATAGTGACGGTGACTTCGAGGAGCTGGGTCACTATCCGTTCCGCATGTAGCGTGTCTTGTGGTCGACGTGGGGCGTGAGGCCCACCCACCCTGTCTGCCTAGACCTCTCGTCGGTCTGGCACCTATCACGGGACATGGGAACATGAGACCATAGGCCACAAGGCAAAAAGAAGCCAGGAGGCACTATGCGTTCAGGAGTGTCCCGCAAGAGCGTCCTTTGGGCAGCAGGCCTCGGCCTGCTGCTCCTTGTGCTCGAGCTTGCGCTTCCCTCGACGACGCGGGTGTGGCCCTACCCGCACGAGAGTGCCTATGGTACCACCGGTCCCATGATACTGATGGTGCCACTGTTGGGGCTCTGGACGCTCTCGATATGGCAACGCTGCCCAGATGCACAGGTCAGGTGCTACCTCATGCGCTGTGCCGCCATGCTTGCCCTCCTTCAGCTGGTCGCACTCGTCAAGTACACCGCACAGAGCGACGCTGCGGTTGCCCTCGGCTGGTACCTCTACTACCCGACCATCGTTTATGTGCCGCTACTCGTGCTCTTCTGTGCGCTCAAGACGACGGGACTCGAGCGGCGCAGCTGGGTACGGAGGCTCAAGGTCTGTCTGCTTGTGGCGGGAGCAATCCTCTGTCTGCTCGTACTTACCAACGATTTGCATCAACTCACCTTCCTGTTCGATCCCCTCGACCCACTCTGGGACGTTCGCTATAGCTATGGTCCGGTCTATGGTGCCGTCTATGCGTGGCTCGTGCTCGTGCTTGGAGCGTTCTATACGCTGACTGCCGTCTATGCCCGGGGCATGCGCAGACGGCTTGTAGCGCTCGTCTTCGTGATGACCCTACTGGTCTTTGCCTACTCCATCTCGTACAACTTCCGTTTTGACCCTGCCCTCAACAGCAACTTTGCGCTCACGTTCACGATAAGCTGCGTCGTGAACATCGAGGGTTGTTTGCAGCTGGGACTCTTTCCCGCTCACAAGAAGCTCACGCGACTTTTCGAGTCCATGCCCTTCGACGTCAGGCTCCTGACACACTCTGGCGAGACGGCCTTTGCATCCAAGGCGGCGGCTTCGGTGCCCGACAGCGTACGGGAGCGACTTACGCACTTCGAAATGCATCCCGGTGCACGGGTGACCTTGGAAGCTCCTGGCGAGAAAGACAGGCTCTATAGAGGCTTTGGCGTGAGCGGCGGGTACGTGCTCGTGAGCGAGGACATCAGCGAACTCAACGAACGGCGGCAAAGACTCGCCGTACAGCTGCTCCAACTGCGGCGGCGCAACCGCGTGCTGAGGCATGCGCGTGCCGTTCGCGAAAGCCTATATCGCCAGCAATGCGAGGAAGAGCTTCTGGATGAGGTCGATGCCTCACTGAGAGAAACGGTCCAGGCCATCAGGAGGATACTCGCGTCGTTGCCCCCCACATCCGATGAACCCGCCCGCATCGAGCGGCGTCGCAAGCTGCTTCTTGTCAAGTTGTTGGTCTCATACTGCAAGCGCAAGGGTGCGCTCGTGCTTTTGGGAACGGATGACACGAGTTTTGATGCGCAGCACCTGAGACTTGTGATAAATGAGAGCATGGCAGATGCCCGCTCGTCGGAGCTTGACTGCGCTGCCTGGGTGGGCTTGGATCGTCCGCTACCCATCCAAACCGTGAACACCATCTATGACTGTATGTACGACGTTCTGACGACGGCGTTCGTGCGTAAGGACGCGACACTCATGGTCTTTGTCACCGAGAAGGAAGCGGACCTCGTGGAGTTGCGCTGCGCCCTCGAGACGACAAAGAGCGAGCAGAGCTGCCCCTATGCCTTGGGAGACGAGTTGCGTCGCCGCCTGGAGATGCGTGACGTCCAATTTGGCCTTGAGGAAGATGAGGGCGTCCTGCACCTAAGCGTCCTCATAGCAGCGCCTGCGGCCGAGCCCGCAGCTGCCCTGACGGGAACATGATCATGGCTTCGGGTCTCGTGTTTCCCAAGCACGTGGTGCTGGAGTTTATGATCGTGCTCCTTACGCTACTTGCCACGCTTCAGCTAACCTTTGCCCTCATGAGAGCCGCTTTTCTTGCCACATCGGCATCAGAGCGTCGTGGTCGCCTTCTTGGTGTGCTCTATGCCGTCTTTCTGTGCCTAGACTTTGTGGTGATGGCTGCGGTCTGCGTAAGCGGTGCCTACGGGGACCCGCTCTTTGTCCTTGAGTTCTTTAGTCTTCGGGTGCCGCTCATGGTACTGATGTGGGTGGTCGCGCCCTCCATGGCGGTGGCCTGTATGCAGGTGGTCCTCCTGCGGCGTCCTCTACTCCTGTGTGACGTGGTCGTGTTACTTGCGGTCCTGCCTCCTGTCGCCCAAGAGCTTGGCCCTCTCTGGCCCTTCGCCCTCATCCTTATGGTGGCCTACTTCGTTGGCAGGGGGGTAGGCGATGCGGGCGAGCTGCTGAGGCTGAGGAAGCTGGGTCTTACGCGCTTCTCGCCGGGGGAGGCGTTGGGCGTCGTAACCGAAGGCATGCTTTGTACCAGAGACGATGGTCGCGTCCTTTTCATGAACGATGCCATGCGCTCCTGTCTGGGGGAGCTTGGCCTCCCGCTCGACCTGGGAGACTTTCGAGACCTTTGGGAGAGGATCG
>ERZ773035.784-NODE-784-length-24638-cov-6.465322_pt1 | contig 24638 bp, 18 predicted proteins | sample MGYA00511487_ERZ773035 | MGnify/ENA primary metagenome ERZ773035 (study PRJEB29015, sample SAMEA2737985) | human oral metagenome | biome: human oral; feature: human-associated habitat; material: dental | place: China | collected 2024 ...
CTTAATTTTTCTATGTCTTTGGAAAAATACTTAATTTTGATCTGCATCTTAACTCCCCAACTTAAAACTAAACTGCCATCTGTAAGATTTTCATAGGTACGGTGTAACTCATTTTAATAACACAAGATATACATCGGCAATTTATGTTTATTATTTAATGATTTCTTTTAAGAATATGGAAGGCTTTATCCTTTTATGAAAACCCATCTTGCAATAACATATATTAAGTATGTCCTTTGCTCTGGTCATGGCAACATAAAACATTCGCCTCTCTTCTTCTACTTCTTCCTTGCTCTTTGCCTTTTTATAAGGACTGTAGCCTTCATTGGCGTCTATTATATATACCACACTGTACTCCAGTCCCTTGGAAGAATGGAAGGTCATAAGCCTTACTCCCTTAAGCTCTTTATCGTTTTCTTTTTTTGACTCATTAACTTTTTTAATAAGCTCTTGTCTGTATTCCTGCATATGACTTACCCAATCGGCAAAAGTCTCATATTCATAAGCACTTTCTTCAAGCTCCCCAAGTATATCAAAAAGCTCCTGCTCGTCTATACCTCTTTCTTTCGCAATCTCTTTAAGAAAATCATCGTAGCCTACAACCCTTCTTATATACTTTACAGCCCTTGACATAGTAAGATCCTTTATTCTTTTAAGATCCTCGGCAAGGCTTTTTATTTTATTAAGCATAAAGGGCTTATCTTCATAGTAATCGTACAAATCGGCAAAAATATTATCCGAGTTTCTTATTGCTTCCCTTTTTATAAATCTGTTCGGACGGTTAATAATTCTAAGCACATCCTCTCTGTTTCCTTTAGAGAGTGCCAGCTTTATATAGGATTTAATATCCTTTGATATCCAATGCTCAAAAATATCAGGTATGCTGTCCTTCATTATAAAGGGTATGTTATTCTCCATCAAAAGTTTGGTAAGAAGCCTTGCCTGTAAGTTGGTCCTATAAAGAATTGCTATATCATTGTACTCGTAGACAGCAGTATAATCTCTTATATCCTTTATAAGCATTTTTATTTCCGCCAGAGGATTAAAAAACTCAGTCAAAGAAACAGGTCTTTTTAATCCTCTGAATGCAGTTATCTTTTTAGGAAATCTTTCTTTGTTATGGGCTATAAGTTTTGAAGCCGCATCCACTATTTCCTTGCTTGAGCGATAATTTATATCAAGTACTATCTTGGTAAGCTTTGGAAAGTCTTTATGGAAATTAAGCATTATCTCAGGTTTTGCCCCTCTGAATCTGTATATGGACTGATCATCATCGCCCACTATGCTTATATTGGCATCAGGTCCTAACATAAGTTTGACTATCTCATACTGCATACGGTTGATATCCTGAAACTCATCTATCAATATATAGGCATACCTTCTTTGGCAGGCAAGTCTTATATCTTCTCTTTTGCTTAAAAGCTCAAAAGTAAGCCCCAACATATCTTCAAAGTCTATCTTTTTAAGAGAGGATTTTATAGTTTCATAGCCCTTATATAAACTCTTGAAAATTTCAGCCGAACAGGAGTTTGAATAATAATGCTCTATATCTATACTTTCCTGCTTTACAAAAGCAATTTCGGCAAGTATGGAAGAGGATAAATTATTTAAATCTTCCGTTCCGAGTTTACTTTTTATTATAAGTTCCTTTACTATTTTGTACCTTTCCTCATCACTTATAACCTGATCCCCTCTGTAGCCGTAAGCAAGTTTAAGTAAGTTAAAAAACACCGAATGAAAGGTACCCCATGTAACTTTTCTTGCAGATTCCAAGTCGGAACTTAATTTTGCAAATCTTTCTCTCATCTCCATAGCCGCAGCTCTTGAGAAGGTAAGCACCAGTATATTGGAAGCCGCTATATTAAGCTCTTCTATCATATACCTTACCTTATGTGTGATAACAAAGGTCTTACCTGAGCCCGGACCGGCTATAAGCATAAGCGGACCTCCTTCATGCTCTATAGCCGCTTTTTGATTAGGACTGTAGCTTATCAATTCCTTCCCTTATCCTTTTTAGACTTTCTTCCTTACCCAAAACTTCCATGATCTCTGTAGCACCTGCAGGGGTATTGAGTTTACCTGAGAGTGCTATTCTTATAGGCCACATCACATAGCCGGTCTTTTTCTCCTCTTTTTGAACATAGGAAGAAATAAGGGCATATAAAGCATCATTGCTATAGTCGTCATGATTTTCCAAAAGCTCTAATATATCCTTAAGCACCTTAAGTGAGGTCTCGGTATCGGTTTTCATTTTCTTATTTACATATAATTCATTATCATACTCCGGAAGCTTTTCAAAGAAATCTATATGTGCAGCTATATCGGGGAATACTTCTATACGAGTCTTTACCATTGAAGCGATTTTTTTCTTATCAAGCGGTTTTGATATTACCGCATCTATATAAGGCTTTGCAAGCTCAAAAAACTTATCCTCATCCATAGCCTTAAAATACTCCGAATTCATCCATTTTAACTTTACCATGTCAAATACAGCCGGAGATTTACTGATATTTTTATAATTAAATACCTTAACCAGTTCCTCCAATGAGAAGATTTCTCTATCATCTTCAGGAGACCATCCAAGTAAAGCCACGAAGTTAAGTATGGACTCGGGTATAAATCCAAGGTCTAAAAGATCTTCAAATGAAGCATGTCCGCATCTTTTAGAAAGCTTTTTATGCTCCTCATTGGTAATAGTCGGACAGTGTACATACACCGGCACTTCCCAGCCGAAAGCCTCATAAAGTCTGTTATACTTAGGTGCGGAAGACAGATACTCGTTACCCCTTACCACATGGGTTATTTCCATCATATGATCATCCACAACATTGGCAAAGTTATAGGTAGGATAACCGTCAGACTTGATTAAAACCATGTCATCAAGTTGGCTGTTTTCTACGGAGATCTCACCGTAAATGTCATCTATAAAGGTAGTCTTCCCCTCTCTCGGGTTATTTTGTCTGATAACAAAGGGAAGACCCTTTGCAAGATTTGCCTCTACTTCTTCCTTACTTAAACCAAGGCAGTGCTTGTCATAGCTCATGATCTCCTCACCTGCCACAGTTGTCTTTAGACTGTTAAGTCTTTCCTGATCGCAAAAGCAATAATAGGCTTCACCTTTATCAATCAACTTCTTGGCATACTCCATGTATATACCCTGCTTTTGTCTTTCACTTTGCACATAGGGACCGTAACCGCCGTCTTTATCAGGACCTTCATCAGGTATAAGATTGGCATATTTTAAGGTGTTTTCAATAATTTCAAGTGCTCCTTCTACAAATCTTTCCTGATCTGTATCCTCTATACGAAGTAAAAAGTCTCCACCCTCATGCTTGGCTATAAGATAGGCATAAAGTGCCGTTCTTAGATTGCCTACATGCATTCTTCCTGTAGGACTCGGTGCATATCTTGTTCTTATTTTCTTCATCTTCGCTCTCCCCCTTGATCATATTGTTTTCCGTATTTATTATAAACCTCAGCCTTATCTTTTTCTATCTGAGTTTTTAACTCTTCTAAAGAAGCAAACTTTCTTTGCTCTCTTATAAACTCAATAAAACTGATCGTTATTTCCTGTTCATAGATATCTTCATCAAAATCATATATATAACTTTCTATTCTTGCCTTATGATTTTCCTTATCATTCTTTACCGTAGGATTGGTACCTACATTGCTAAGCCCAAGATAGGTCTTGGAGCTTCCTGCAAGCTTAATACTTGTGGCATATACTCCAAACTTAGGCAGGGTCTTTTCATCAAAGACAAAGATATTGGCAGTAGGGCTTTTAAGTACCTGACTTGCTATCTTATTGCCATGAACCACCTTACCCGAGATATTATAATTATAGCCCAACAGTTCATTTGCCATGCTGATATCCCCCTTAAGTATAAGCTGCTTTATAAGGCTGGAGCTTATATCTCTGTTAAGTGCATCCACCTCTTTCTTTATAGGGTACACTTCATAATTATATACCTTGGAAAGTCTTTTTAACAGATTTAAATCCCCCGACTTTTTATATCCGAAGGCACAATCCTCTCCGACCACTACCGCCTTCATATTCATCTTTGCTATAAGTATGTCTTTGACAAAATCGGTAGCTCTAAGCATTGAGAATTCTTTATCAAACGGATACTCTACAAGATAGTCTATGCCTATTTTTTCAAAATAAGTTCTTTTTTCCGGGTTGGTACTTATCTGTGTATATACTAAGGTATTTGTTTTAAGTATATTGATCGGTGCCGTATCAAAGGTAAATATGGCAAGTTTAAGCTGTTTTGTTTTTGCAATTTCCTGCATCTTCTTAAAAAGTTTCTTATGACCTCTATGCTCCCCGTCAAACTTACCTATACTAAGTACTGTAGCCTCCGGTATATTAAATTCTTTTTTATTTATAAAATGCATACTCAAAACCTCTCTACTTATCCTTAATATAGAACATCTTAAGCGGTTTATAAAGCTTTTTTTCAGCTATATATTCATAAATTCCTATAAAAAGCCCCATACTGTATAAGCGTACCGTCTTACAATCTTTTATTTTTTCACTATCCGACTTAATAAAATCCCGTTCTATCTTATTGCCGTTTATGGCATAACGATGATACTCTTCCAAAACTTCAACTTTATTCAAATAGTTAAAATAATCTTCAATCTTAACTATATGTTTATCTAAGTCTTCTTTACTTAAATTTTCAACTTCTTTCAAACTTATGCAATCCGACAGCTCGAACATATCGTGCTTTGTTCTTATTAAAGACTTCATACAGGCTACCGTCCCCAAAGCTTTACCTATATCGTGGCATAAAGTCCTTATATAAGTTCCCTTTGAGCAAAGCACCCTCATATCAACTTCCGGAAGTTCCATTCTTTCTATCTCTATTTCTATGATTTCGACTTCTCTTTTTTTTCGCTCAACCTCTATGCCCTGCCTTGCCAAATCAACAAGTTTTTTACCGTTTATTTTTATAGCCGAGTACATGGGCGGCTCCTGCAGATATATACCCTTAAATGAATATATGGCTTCCTTAAGCCTGTCTTCACTTATATCGGCAGTACCTGTTCTTAGGACTTTTCCGCATATATCCTGAGTATCGGTTTCTATGCCCAAAAGCATAGTAGTCCTGTATTCTTTTATACCCGTACTTAGCATATCCGACAGCTTTGTGGCAGCCCCGAGGCATACCGGCAGCACTCCGGTGGCATCAGGATCCAGTGTGCCTGTATGGCCTATCTTTTTCTGCTTTAATATGCCTCTTAACTTAGCAACCACATCATGAGAAGTATAGGATTTTTCTTTATATATAGGTAATATGCCGTCTATCATCTTATCTCCAAACTGTTATTAGTCTTTGTAACAAGCAGCAGGTGCATCTTTTAAAAATTACTGTATCAAAACTGTATTTCCAAACTGTTAAGCCTTAAGCAATGCCTGTTCTATATGCATTGAAATATTATTGACAATATCATGCACTGTTCCGTCCATCGTGCAACCTGCTGCCCTTACATGCCCTCCGCCTCCGAAGAATGCTGCAATCTTACTTACATCCACCTTGGTTTTAGAGCGTAAGCTCACCTTGTATTTTTGTGTTTCCACTTCATATAAAAATATAGCCACTTCCACACCTCTTGTCTGTCTCAGTTGCTCTATTATACCATCAAGATCTTTTTTAGTAACCTCATAAAAATTCATCATTTTTCTGTTCACATACGAGAATATACACTTTCCGTCAAGTATTAATATACTTTCCAAAAGAGTTCTTCCAAGTATCTGGTTTTGTAAGTAGCTCTTTTCATAAAAGCTTTCATCCACAATAGTTGTGTAATCTATTCCCTTTTCCATTAAATCGGCAGCTATCCTCATAGTCTCGGGTGATGTGCAGGAATACCTGAATACACCGGTATCATGAACCATTCCGGTATACAGACACTCCGCTACAGCCTTATCTATCTTTTCTTTATTCAAAAGGGTATATATAACTTCGGCAGTAGAGCTTGCATCTGCCTCAAGACAGGTTTCATCCGTAAACTTTGTATTGGTTACATGATGATCTATATTTATTGATTCCTTGCTTTTTTGCAATAAAACCTCTGAAAATCCAAGTCTTTGTATATCCGCCGAATCTACGCATATAAGCAGATCAAATTCAATATCTTCTTCCACGCTCTGCTTTATGTTTTCACTGTTTTTTAAAAACATGAATTTATCGCTGAATTCCTCCAAATATGCACTCAACTTAATTTCAGGGTAAACTGTACTTATATAATTATAAATAGCAAGTACAGAACCTATACAGTCACCGTCAGGATTGACATGACCGGTTATGGCAACTTTTTTTGCCGATAATAATTTTTCTTCTAATATATTCACTCTTATACCTCTTATTAATCTTGCATTTTATGGAAATACCCGTTAAATGTTTATGTTTTTGAAATCACAAGCACTATTATGCCGAGAAAAATCAACTTCCTTAAACCTTATTGAAAATGAGGTTTGTAACAGTTAATAATTATTCAATATACTATATGTGATTACAAGCGGTATTTTAGACAAAGAAACGCCCTAAAGCGTTTCTTCATCCTCCTTACCCTCTTCCTTATGCTTTTTTGTATCCTTACCGATTACCTCATCTATAAGTTTATCCATCTTCATTCCGTACTCCAAAGAATTGTCTATAACAAACTTCAGTTCAGGTGTATTCCTCAAGTTAAGTCTGTGTGCAAGTTCATATCTGATAAATCCTCCGGCTTTTCTTAAGCCCTCTAAGGTTTTATCAGTCTCTTCCTTATCTCCAAGCACACTTACATATACTGTGCAGTACTTAAGATCTGTAGTTACATTAACATCTGTAACACTGGTCATAGTACTGACTCTTGGATCTTTTAACTCAGTTCTTATAATTTGAGATATCTCACGCATAACTTCAGAATTAATTCTGGTATTCTTTATACTGTTTTTTCTCATAAATCTCCTAAGCTGATATTAGTTTGGCAATTAGCCTCTTGAAACCTCTACCATATCATAAGCTTCCACATAGTCGCCTTCTTTTATATCATTGAACTTCTCGAACACCAGTCCGCACTCATATCCGGTATTGACTTCTTTTACATCATCCTTAAATCTCTTAAGTGAGGCAAGTGCTCCTTCATAAATCTGCTCTGAATCTCTTGTAATTCTAATCTTGCATCCTCTTACAAACTTACCGTCTTTTACATAAGATCCGGCTATAGTACCTACTCCTGAAGCCTTAAATATCTGTCTTACCTCGGCATGTCCTATTACCTTTTCTTCGTAAACAGGCTCGAGCATACCCCTCATTGCAGCTTCAACATCTTCTATAGCCTGATAGATGACCTTATACAGTCTAAGGTCGACCTTCTCCTGGTCCGCACTTGACTTTGCGGTAGTATCCGGTCTTACATTAAATCCTATAATTATAGCATTACTTGCAGCAGCCAAGGCTACGTCCGATTCGTTAATAGAGCCTACACCTCCGTGTATTACCTTGACCTGTACCTCTTCATTGGAAAGCTTAACAAGTGATTCCTTTACCGCTTCCACAGAACCTTGCACATCCGCCTTGATAATAACCGGAAGCTCCTTTAAGTTTCCTGCCTTGATTTGTGTAAACAGATCGTCAAGGCTTAGCTTTGCTTTGGTCTCTTCTATAAGTTTATTCTTATTTTCAGATATGAAGGTAGCCGCAAATGCTTTGGCTTCCTTGTCATTTTCGGTAGCTACAAAAATTTCTCCGGCATTAGGTACATTGTCAAGTCCGAGTATCTCTACCGGAGTGGACGGAGTTGCCTGCTTTAACTTGATTCCCTTATCATTTATCATGGCACGAACCTTACCTGAGCAAGCTCCTGCCGCTATAAAATCTCCCACATGCAGTGTTCCCTTTTGAACAAGTACCGTAGCAACCGAGCCCTTACCCTTATCAAGCTTAGCCTCTATAACTATACCTCTTGCCTTACGATTAGGATTAGCCTTTAATTCCTTGACCTCTGCCGCAAGTATGATCATCTCAAGCAGCTGCTCTATACCTTCTTTGCTATGTGCGGATACCGGACAGAATATGGTGCTTCCGCCCCAATCCTCAGGTATAAGATCATACTCTGAAAGTTCCTGCTTTACTCTGTCTATGTTGGCACTCGGCTTATCTATCTTATTTACCGCTACTATAATCTCTACACCCGCCGCCTTGGCATGGCTTATAGCCTCTACAGTCTGCGGCATGACACCGTCATCAGCAGCTACAACAAGTATAGCTATATCGGTTGACTGCGCACCACGCATTCTCATAGCGGTAAATGCCTCATGTCCGGGTGTGTCAAGGAAGGTTATAGGCTGTCCGTTGATCTTAACCATATATGCACCTATATGCTGTGTGATACCGCCTGCCTCATGACTTGTTACATCACTCTTTCTTATAGCATCCAAAAGTGAAGTTTTACCATGGTCTACATGTCCCATAACACAGACTACCGGAGGTCTTGGTAAAAGATCGGCTTCATTTTCCTCTTCTTCTTTAAGAAGCTCTTCTATAACATCAACCTTTTCTTCCATGTTACAAATAACATCATACTCCAAGGCTATCTCCTCAGCCTCGGCAAAACTTATCTCAGTATTAAGAGTTACTATCTGTCCCTTCATGAAAAGTTTTTTAATAATAGCGGAGGACTGAAGTTTAAGTTGTGCTGCCAAGTCCTTTATGGTAAGTACTTCAGGTATGGTAATTTCCTTAATATCCTCAACCACAGTCTCTACCTTAGGTTTAACCGGCATGATAAAAGGATGCTTAACTGTCTTGCCCTTAGCAGGTCCGTCCTCTGTACGATGCTTTTTATCTGTCTTTTGATTCTTAAAGTTGTTCTTATTTACCCTTGTAGTAGTGGTCTTTTTAGCAAGAGAGCCGTCCATTGAAGCAACGGAATCCCTTTGAGAACTCTTTTTAAAGCCTCCCTGTCTTTGTGAAACAGGCTTGTCATCCTTATCTTTATCCTTATCAAAGAAATCATTTCTTTGATTTCTTGGTTTATAATTTTGCCCGCCGGATGAATTCCTGTCTTTAAAATTAGGATTAAAAGGTCTGTCTCCTACCTGCTTTTGAGCCGAACCCTGTCTTTGCTGACCTTGAGAGTTTCTGTCGGAATATCTGGGACTATTTCCCTGCTGACGATTTCCGAAGTTTCTTTGTCCTTCTGCTCCTCTTCTATCCGTATTTCTTTGTCCCTCGGCACCTTTTCTGTCTGTATTTCTGTTGTCATGACCTCTGTAGCCCTGACCTCTTCTGTTGTCTCCATGACCTCTATCCTGTCCTCTGTTTCTTGAGTCTGACTGAGTCTTTGGCTGATTGGCACTTTCTTTTCTTTTCTCTTCTTCTCTGCGTGCCATATCATCATATACATTTCTTACTTTTACTTCTTTTTTCTCTTCATTTTGCATCGTCGGCTTTTGCTTCTCCAAATTATTGTCTATATCTTTAACAGCCTCATCTGTAGACTTTGTATCCGTTACAACTTTTTCTTGTGTTGCTTCTTTCTTCTCTTCTACAATTTTTGTTTCTGTTACTGTTTTTTCTTTTTTCTCTTCTTCTACAGGCACCTTCCCCTGCACTTCTTTTGCCTCTTCACTGACACTTTGTTTCTTATCATTTGCGGAAAGAACGGAAAGTACTCTTGTTCCTGACTGTTTAGCTGCGGCTTGAGCAGATTTTGTGCTATGCTGCTGTGCATTCTGAGGTCTGAATACTGCAGTGAACTTTTTCTTATGAGGTTCACTCTTAGTCTCCGGCTTACTTTCCTCAGATTTACTTCCCTCCGAAAACATTTTTCTTACACTCTTTGCCTGCTCATCAGTAATTGATGAAAAATGGCTTTTTACATCCATACCTTTTTCATTCAGTATAGCTATCAGTTCTTTATTCGACTTTCCCAATTCTTTCGAAAGTTCATATATTTTCAATTAAACTACCTCCGTCCCTATATCTAATAATTTCTTGATTGCTTGTGCGAAATTTGCATCACTTATTCCAAGTGAAGCTCTGTATTCTTTTCCGATTGCGTGTCCAAGGCTTAGTTTATCCGAGTATATGTATATAGGTATTTTCTTGTAAGCACATTTATTCATAAAAAGCTTTTTGGTATTATCGGAAGCATCCGTTGCAACTATTACCAGTTTAGCTTTATTTTCTTTTATAAGCTTTTCCGTAGAAAATTCTCCGCTTACAACCTTTGCCGCCCTCATAGCCAAGCCTATTAAATTTAATATCTTATTCACTTAATTCCTTCATTTCCTCTGTTAATTTCAGATAAGTTTCTTTTTGTACCTTCATCTTAAACGATCTGTCCAGTGCTTTGTTCTTTTCGGCTTTTTGTATACAATTTGTATCCTTGCAAATGTACGCTCCTCTGCCGGCAGCCCTTCCTGTAGGGTCTAAACTGATCACCGAATCTTTAGACTTAACTATGCGTATCATCTCCTTTTTACTTCTTTGTGTTCCACAGGCTATACATAATCTCAGTGGTTTAGATTTAACTTCCATTCCTAAGCCCTCACTTTTATATTAAATGTCGCTATCTTCTCCTTTTTCTTCAATAACCTCCCCGGTTTCTTCCTGCGGATCGGTTATTTCAGGCTCTACTTCAATCTCTTCAAAATCCAAGGTTCCCTCAGGTCTGTAATCTATACCGAGTTCATCAAATAAACCTATCTCTCTTGCCTGTGTCTCACTCTTTATATCAATTTTGTAACCGGTAAGCTTTGCTGCAAGTCTTGCATTTTGTCCTTCTTTTCCTATTGCAAGTGATAGCTGATAATCCGGAACTATTACCTGAGCCTCTTTGTTATCCTCATCTGCCACAACACAGATTACCTTAGCGGGACTTAAAGCGTTTTCTATAAGATAGCCGGGGTTATCATCCCAGTTGATTATATCTACCTTCTCTCCTCTCAGTTCTTCAACTACGGAGTTTACTCTTATTCCGTTAATTCCCACGCAGGCTCCTACCGCATCTACATTCTCATCATTACTTGATACTGCCATCTTGGTTCTTGAGCCTGCTTCTCTGGCTATTGATTTAATTTCCACTATTCCGTCTTTTATTTCCGATACTTCGGACTCAAAAAGCTTTCTTACCAGCTCCTGGTGATTTCTCGATACGGTTATCTTCGGTCCCTTGGGATTTTCCTTAACTTCTACCACATAGACCTTGATTCTGTCTGTAGGTTTAAGCTGCTCCGACTTGACCTGCTCCGCCTCCGGAAGCATGGCATCGCAGCGTCCTAAGTTTACTGTCATATTTTTCCCCACATACCTTTGAACTACTCCGCTTATTACTTCTCTTTCCTTGGAATAATAGTCATTGTAGATAGCTTTTCTTTCTTCTTCTCTAATCTTTTGAAGTATTACGCTCTTTGCCCTGCCGGTAGCTATACGCCCGAACTCCGTTGATTTAATAGGTATTAATACCTTATCTCCCACTTCGTATTTTATATCCATTTTTTTGGCATCTTCAAGGCTTATCTTAAGCGGTTTTTCTTCAGCACTTAAATCTTCAAGGCTATCCACTACTTCCTTTTCTTGAAACACTGAATAATCACAAGTATCGGGATTTATACTCACCTTAACATTATCCGCCACACCGAAATGGTTTTTGCAGGCGGATATAAGCGAGTTCTCTATGGCTTCAAGCAGAGAACTTTTACTTATGTTCCTCTCTTTTTCCAAGAGTTCCAGTGCTTCCTTTAATTCCTTATTCATTTTTTTATTTTCCTCCTAATAGGTGCTTTATTCACCTTCTTATTAATCTTCTATACTAAGCCTTATAAGGGCTATATCCTTGCGTAAAAAGCTGATATCTCTTGAATTCTCTTCTATAACAATGTTCTCGTCATCAAAACTTTTCAGTATTCCGGAAAAATCTTTTCTCTTATCTATTGCTTTGTAAAGTTTTACTTCGACTCCCTTTCCCAGTTCCCTTAAAAAGTCCTTGTCCTTTTTTAGGGTTCTTCCAAGTCCCGGAGAGCTTACCTCGAGTATATATGACTCATCAATAAAGTCGGTTTCATCAAGCCAATCGCTGACAGCCCTGCTGATTTCCACGCAGTCATCTATAGTTATACCACCTTCCTTATCCATATCGCAGTATACTCTTAGGTAATGTTGTGACGCCTCTTTAACAAACTCCACATCAACGACCTCAAATGCCAGTTCCTTGCTGAGTGCTTCCAAAAACTTCTCCGTTCTTGCTACATAAGTATCGCTTTTACTCATCTTCCCCTTCTTTCCTTTAGTTGTTACAATTAAGTTAAACTATTCATCTTCGTCAAAAAACTGAAAATAATTAAATTTAATTTATAAATCAGACAAAGATCAATACCGGCAGTAGCCTGATAGATATGCATGTATAATATAGAACTGAAAACAAGCCTCCATTCGGTATATTATAAATGTATATCCAACCTACCCAAACTGTAACCTTCAGTTACTATCCATAAATTATAGATTTATATTTAATATAATGTAAGAGTATAGTCTCATTGATTTTTCATTTTTCCGGTCTTTTGCTTATGTATTTAATTAAATAAATCAAATGCTTATCTCTCACATAAAAAAGTGGACCTAAACGGTCCACCCAAAATCCAAAGTATAATACGCCACCACTATACTAACACACTATCATAAAATATGCAAGTTGTTAAATGCTTAAGTTTATACAAATTAAAAATCAAAAATCCAATTTATAACTGTAAGCCCTTAAAAGCTTGGCTGCAAGTTCACAGGAATCCGAATCATAAAACTCTATCCTTAAAGCTCCTTCTCCAAGCTCCCTGTTATGATTGATTCCTATGTTTTTAATATTTATAGAATGTGAACTTAGTATAACGGCTATTATAGAGACTGCACCCGGATTATCCACCACATGAACGGAAAAAGCGTTCTTTGAGCTGATAAGACCTATATTCCTATCCGAAAGAGTATTTCTATAAGTCTTTGAGCTTTCAAATAAGTCATATATAGAACCTGATTTATTCTGAGTTAATTCATCTCTTATCTTACTAAGTGAGTCTATGTACTTATTAAGCATAGCTACAATAGCTTCTTTATTTGTTTCGCAAATCTGCTCCCAGATGACCGGAGAGGAAGAGGCTATTCTTGTTATATCCTTAAAACCTCCGGCAGCAACTCTTTTCATTACCTCATCTTCATAATCACAGTCCTTTATAAGGTTGACAAGACTTGCTGCCACTATATGCGGAAGATGGCTTATAGCGGCAACCACCATATCATGCTTTTTATAATCTATTATAAAGGGAATGCATTTGATCTTTTTTAATAGACTCTCCAATCTGCCAACATCCTCTTTACTTACTTTTTCTCCTATAGTAAGCATATAGTAGGCATTTTCAAGCAGCAAAGGCGTAGCCGCCTCGTATCCTGTCTTTTCGGAGCCTGCCATAGGATGTCCGCCTATAAAGTTTTTCTCCAAACCAAGCCTGATAGCAGCCTTGTGTATGGAAGTCTTTGTACTTCCCACATCAGTTATAATAGTATTCTCAGCTATATAGGGCTTGATTTTTTCTAAATACTCTTCGTTATACTCAACCGGAGTACATAAAAAGATTATATCCGCCAAAGATATACTCTCGTCTATTCCGTCTAAAATATAGTCAATAACTCCCTGTGACTTTGCCTTTTCAAGCTTTGTTTTGGAGAGCATATAGGCATATATCTTGGAATCCTTCAGGTACTTTTTAATAGCCTTGGCAATAGAGCCTCCTATAAGTCCGAATCCTATAAAAACAAAATTATTATTCATACATCCTATACTTCCTGTACCTTGCTCCAATCTATCTCTTCCAGACTATGTGCTTTTACTTCTTTTTCAGGGTATCCCAGTGCCAGTATGCCGACTACCCTGTCTTTATCCGATAAGTTAAGCAGCTTTTGTACCTTTTCCTCTGAAGACTCTCCCTCGTTATTGCGAAGTCTTATCTGTACCCAGCATGAGCCTAAGTTTTTATCTGCGGCTTCAAGCTGCATAAAACTAAGGGCAATACTTGAGTCCTCCACCCATGTATCGGTTCTTTCTTCATCCACAACCGCTGCTATAGCTACAGGAGCCTCCTTTAACATAGCCGCTCCTGCAGGCTTTACTGTGGAAAGTGCTTCCAGGATTTCCTTTTTCTTTATAACATAGAATCTGCAAGGTTTTTTATTCATACCTGTAGGAGCTAAAAGCCCTGCCGACAGGATATCTTTTAATACTGTTTCTTCTACTTCCTTTTTTAAATATTGACGCACACTTCTTCTTTTTAATATAAGGTCTAACATATACTTCCTTTCCTGCATAAGCCCTTAATAGCCGCAAGTTATATAATTAACAAATGCTTAGAGGCTAATCTTTGCACTTACTATTAAAGTATTGATACTATTTTACCCCCTGTAAACTTTTTTATCAATACTGTAAGAGTTGGAGAGTTTTACAATGATTGTTGGTCGGGGAGTTAGCAGCATAAACAATTGCCGGCAGCTATTGAACGGTAACAATTAAAAAGAAACACTCCCTCTCTCTATTTTTTTAGGATAAAAACATACTCATGTGATAATAAGAAGAAGTTTTTCTCAATGCTAATTTTCTCCCATTTTTCTGTCATCCTGCAATTATACTGTTGTTTTATAATTATTTCCTTAAGCTTAAAGTCTGCCTTTTCAAAGACCTTCATAGTATCAAAACCTAATGGTCTAACAAAGCCTTTTTGACGAATATCTCCCATTACAAAGGCACAATATTTCCCACTTTTTAATACTCTAAACGCTTCTTCTGCCACTTGAGCCATGGCATCTAAAAAATTATTATAATCAAGTAAAGAAATGTCGCCATCTATTCCATCGGTATACCTAATGATATCTGAATAAGGCGGATGCGTGCATATAAAATCAATACTTCCATTTTTTATAAACTTAAGATTTCTTGCATCTGCTTTTCGTAGTTCAATTTTCACATCCCCATATGCAAAAGCAATCTTTTCTTTACACCTGTCAAGAGCATTTTGATTAACATCAGTGCCAATCGCATTTCTTCCTAAAAGCTTTGCCTCTATTAAAGAGGTCCCGCCACCTACAAATTGGTCTAAAATCCAATCTCCTTCTTTTGAATATCGCAAAAGTAGATTACGTACTACATATGGCGAACAGTTTCCTCTATAATTTGCATCATGTGTCGCCCAATTCCCTCTTTCCGGAAAAGACCACACTGATGATTTCTCAAGTTTGAAATCATCCGGCTCCAACTTCATATACTTACCCTATAAATTCCTTAGATTAAATATCCATTTCAACCATCCCTGAACAGAACTTGCTCGTCTAACAATCTGTCCTTCATTACATACATTATATTCTCGCATCATATTTTCAATAACCTTCTTATCTATCATTTCTCCACCATTTTCAATAATCATATCAAAGCAATCTGCGAAAATCTGATGCTGTAAAATTAATTCCACAAACTTCAACTGGCGCTGTTTATAGTTTAATGAAAATACTTTCTCACCTAGCTTTGTCAAAAAAACCTTCTTCTGTTTATCTTCACTCTTCTTCTCAAATAAACCAATATAAGCTCCTGCATTATAATAATAGTCTGACTGTCTCATATCAAATTCCATTAACTCTGCAATTTGTTCTGTAGTCATTGGGTTATCTTTCATGTTTTCAAGCAACGAAATAACCCTTTCAAAGGAATTAGCTTGAATAAATGGCACCTTTAAATCATCATACTGATTATCCTTATAAAATATTGGAGTAGTATTTCTCACCTCAATTAAATCTTCTACCTCAATTGTAGTATCTTGAAGAGAATAATTCTTTGTTTTTACTAATTCTATTGAAGAGTAATCATTTTCATCAACAAATCTATACTCAAACAGGCGAAATATCATATTTGAGTAGATAGAAAAAATCAATCTTATCGGCTTTGTAACCTTATTTTTCCATAATCTGAATGGATAATATAACTGCCTTACATGGAAATCCTCATTTATAACATTTTTTGCTTCCATGATAATAACATCATTATCATTTTCAAATCCCCCATCTATTTCACATTGCGCATTTTTCACAGATACCTTCTGCTTGTTGCCTCTAACTGTATTAACTACAAACTCAAATTCACCTGTTCCCATTCGACCATTAAATGTTTCAACGGTTCCTTCATCTTCAAGGAAATCATCAAGAATTCCAGAAAGAATAAGTACATTAATCGCATTAGCTTCAGAAGAAATATTATTAACATCTATAGTTTCGTACTCTGGAAACTCAACATAATCCATTTTATTTACAGATTCCGTCAACTCCGGGATTTCCTCATACAAAAGAAAATCCCCCAGAATATAAGAGCTTCTACTATCTGGAAGGATGTTCAAATTATTAATTTTAAATACTGAAGGCAGAGCTGCAGTACAGTCCCACTTTGCCATCAATCTTGGTTCTTTAAATTCTTTTATTTCACTTGCTTTTATATGAAATATTCCATCTTTTTTAACTTTATTTAAAATGTCATACTTATCGATAAGCTTTTGCCATGCTTCATTCGCTAAAATCGTACTACTACTCATTATATATTAGCACCTCATTAATCTCGCCACGTTTTTTTGCTACACTGTTAATACTCCTCTTCGCTTTAACTGTTTTAATCTTATAGCACTTATATAATTCTCTTATTTCTTCACAATCTGAATTTGACTGTAAAAAGCGAATTCCTTGACTTGATAATTTGTCACATTCTTCTTTCAATTCAACTTGGCTACTATATCCGAATCCCCCCTCAGTATATCCTGTAAAAGAGGATGATTCCGAAATTGGCATATACGGAGGATCAAGATACACAAACGAATTCTTTTCCAGATTTTTTAATGACTCTTTATAATCTCCATTAAGTATCTGTATTTCATTGTCATTGAAATACTTTGAAATCGCTCTTAGAACTGCCTCGTTAATAATATTGGGATTTTTATATCTTCCATAAGGAGAATTAAACTGCCCCGCAGAATTAACACGATACAAACCATTATAGCAAGTCTTATTCAAGTAAATAATTCTTGCCGCTTTTTTTACATCAGACATTTTCTTAAATATAGGTTCTCTATCTAACGCACGTACTTCATAATAATAATCAGATGAATTTTTTTCTTCATGTATTTTTAACTCATCTATTAAATCATCTACATTATCTTTCACTGTTTTGTAAACATTAATAAGCTCTGTATTATAATCATTAATAATAGCTTTCCTTGGCTGCATATTAAATAAAACAGCTCCACCACCAATAAAAGGTTCGACATACAATGAACACCTATCATCAATCATGGGAACTATATCAGATAATAACTGCCTTTTTCCACCAACCCATTTCAGCATTGGACTTAACAGTAAATTCCCAGCCATATCTTCACTCCCATCGCATAAATTACTATTTAGCATTGTATCAAAAATCTTCTTTTATGTAAACGAAAAATCCGAATACGATATTATTATTTCCCAAACTGCGAAGTGCAAAGCTTATTTTCACTGTGCAGTGGTAAAGTAGATTTTATTCTTACACCTATTTCAACTCCCTAAAATATTACGTTAGTATTACAATTTACTTTTTACACTTTAAAAAACAAAATTAAATTCCGATTGAACTAAATCGCTGTGCGATTTAGTTCAATCGGAATTTATCTGCCACCTACATTTTGAGTGTAGGAAGCTTGAGGAATTAACAAATAACCCCAAAGCTCCACACTAAAAATGCGGCTTTTGCCGCATTTTTAGTCTATTAATTATTTTTTGCCCTATAAATATATATGGTCTTTTCCGATTTATTGCCGGCAAGGTCTACAGCGCTTATTTTTATACTGTTTTGCCCCTCGTTTAACGGAACTTCTATTTGTGTAACTATCTGTGTAGTAGTACCGTCTTTGCTTGCAATATAAGAACTTGAGGACTTATCATCCGTTCCTATAAGTGAATCTCCGTTATAAAGGCTTAACTTAAATGAATTATCAAGGGAGCGGATTTTTATATTTACCGTATCCGCATCAAGTCCTCTTTCATATACCTGATAATCTATTAAAGGATTTATCTTATCATAGAATAATCTTCTTACTATACTTGCTGATTTTTGATTTTTAGTGCTTACCTCCACTTTTATATTGACATTAAATTCTTGAAGTTTTATTTTACTTTCAAAAGAATACGCCTCGCCCTTATATATCATCTTGCCGCCTTTTTTATAGACGACTTTGTTTTTTACAAGCTCATCTTTAGCTATAGTTATAGGACTTGAAAGCTCATTACCGTCATTGTCCACAAGCTTTATCTGCACGCTTTCAACACTGTCATCCTCATCCACATATCCTACAAAACCGGATATATTTATCTCCCCCTCTTTGCTGCTTTTATTTCCAAGTACATCAAAGAACTCAGGTGTTTTAAGGAATACTACCGGATAAGACTTCTTTTCGGCATTGGACGGACTGGCAGCATTATCGGTGATTTCTGCAATACTTTCTTCTTCAAGACTCTCACCAAGATTTTGCATAGGCTTACCTTCTCTAAATACCGTTGTTATATCAAAGCTTGTATCAATAGGATTTATCCTAAGCTCATAACAAAGTTTGTCTTCATCGTATTTGAAGTTATACTTTTTAGCCGTTTCGGAGTTTACTCTATTATCAAGAATTATATTTTCTTCTATATTATCATGTTTTAGAGTAAGTTTATGCAAATGAGAACCCTCGTCTGCAAGCTGTATCTTAAGCACCGCTTCTTTTTCTATCAGACTGTAAGTCATATCATCAAGTTTTATATCATTTACATAGACACTTGCATTGTTATTGCTTATATAGTCATAAAAATTAAGAAAATTAAGCTGATTATAATTCCTTTCTCTGACAGCTCCGAGAGTGGTTCTGCTTTTATTATCCATATAGTCAATGGCATCTATGATCAGATCCGAAGTGTCTGCAAAGTACAGACAGTGCACTTCTATATCCGAGTTTCTGTAACCGTTGGTATAAACATACACTTCTCCCCTTGAAGTAGGGTTATTGGGTACGGCTTCTAAAGGTATATTAAGCTTTCCCTCTTCAACCTTTATAAGTTCTTTTCCCTCCCTCATAGGTTCATCCTGAAATCTTATAACAAAGGATTTTCCGTATCTTATGCTTGTATCAGCCTTATCAGCCTGTGTATATCTTATTGACTGCAAATATACATTCTCTATACCTATGCCCTTATCATGAACATTAAACACTATCTCCTTCATATTGCCGTCAATATCATTTACCTGAACTTCATTTGCAGTACTGAGCTTAGGAGCCAGGCTGTCCACTCTTACAGGGAATTTGTAGACCTGCTCTTTGCTGCCTCCTACATTATTATTATTAAGCTTTGCCTTAATACAATATATGTATTCCGCACCGTCCTCTACAACCTGCCCTCCAAGTTTTCCGTCCCATACAGAATCCGGCATAAACTTAAAGCTTTTATTGACTGAAAGTCTGCTAAGCTTCCTTACCTGCTTTGAAACACCTAAAACTCTTAAAGTTTCCTCCGTCTTAGCATCAAGTATCGAATACTCTATCTGCTCCATATTTCTAAGAGGTGCTATTCTTGCCGCCACATCAGAATAGTACTTGCTGCTTGGTGAAAAATATATCGCATTATCATACATTGGCAGCTTAAGCATCATGCTTGTTCCAAGCATCGAAGAAGTAACTCCCACATTTTTATTTACAAAAAATTGCACATTTCTTTTTTCACTTCCTATTTCCGGAAGCTGGAAGGCATCTATAGCTCTTTGTCTGCCCCAATCTCCGTAAAACCCGAGGAAAGGTATACTAAGATCGGATATACCGTCTTTGTCCTTAAGGCTTATAAAACCTTCTATAAAGTTATCCTCTTCTAAGTTTAGGGCATCCGAATAGTCCATAGTAAAATCTATACTTGCGGATGAATGTGCCTCTACACTTATCTCTCTGCTTATATTAGACTCATTGGAATGTAGTATTTCCGATCTTTGCAGTCTGTAAGTACCGTCTGTAGGCTCATAAAGTGCAACTGAATTTATATTATAGCTTTTTGCACTGTCACCGAAGTTTTCAAGTCTAAGTCTTACCTCAAACCTTTTTTCCTTAAGTTCCCTAAGTTCAAGTTTACCGTCAGCTATATTATCATTAGTTCCCTCCGCTCTTACTACTACGGTAGTTTTTAATGCATTCTCAATATTTAGAGCGCCGCTTCCTTGCTGTCTTACAAAGTAGGGTATATCTTCAAATATTCCCTCATCCTTTAGAGGAGTTGCGGTATTCATAAGTAAAAGTTTTATAAATTCCGAACTGTTATCGGTTTGTATATTCTTTGCTTTTATATATTGTTTAAGTATGGCTGTGGCTCCCGTTACCTGAGGAGCTGCCATGGAAGTACCCGACATATCCTTATACTTATTATCTTCAACACTTGAGTATATATGCCCTTCCGGAGCGGTGATCTCAGGCTTGATTCTAAGATCCGGAGTAGGACCCCATGAAGAAAACTTTGAAACACTTCCTGCCGCTACATTATCAACATCCGTCATTTCCGTAAATATCTCAGGTCTTAGTGCATTATTATAAGCGTATTCTTCCATTAACTTATCATAGGTACTTCTTTTTATACGGATACAGGTAAGCTTTCCTGCATTACCCGGAACTTCAAGATTGCCGCCTATTTGCTCAGCCATACTCTTATTATTATAAAAAATAATGGCAGCAGGTTTTAATGCAGCTATAGCCTCAAGTTTATCCCCAAAGCCAAAGGCATCTCTTGCTGTTGGTATTTCAAAAAGTACCAGCTTATCTTCTATATTTTCTTTTTTAATAAGCTCTTGTTTTCCGTTTTTTATATCTGATACAGCTGCACTTATAATTTTTTTCGGGTTCTCTCCCTTATGCAGATCCATTTCCTCATTTACATAGGCACCCCAGCTATCCTTCCACCTTACAGCATACATATGTCTTTTAGTATTTTCCATGGATGCAACTGCTATAGTTCCTTCATTTACTGCCGGATTGGCTATTAATGCAGTATCGTAATTTTCCTTTAAAGGCTCTACATTATTTATATTGCCGGCGGTAATACTTCCGTCATTACCGGCAGCGACCGAAACCACTATTCCGGCTTTTCTTGCCTTTTCTATAACCTCATTTTCCGGATAAGCTCTGTTTTCCATTGAAAATCCGGCTGCCGTTCCAAGGCTTAAGTTTATTACATCCGCCTTCAATGTTATAGCATCATCTAAGGCTTTTAGCCAAATATCGGTAAATGTTGTAGGATACTCAAGGTCATCTGAAAATACCTTAAGTGCAAGTATTTGTGCATTAGGTGCCACACCGAAAGTCTTACCGTCAATATCATTGGCAGCGGCTATGCCAGATACATGCATACCATGCATTACACCGAAACTGTTAAGCAGATTTTTATTAAAATCATAATAATTGTAACCGTAGGGTACTTTATTAGAATAATAAGAGCCTTTTAATCCCTTTTCGGCTATTATCTTTTCCATATCTTCCCTACTGTACATAGGATGTACCGTTTCATCAAGTCGAAGTGCCTTATGTCTGTAATCTATACCTGAGTCTATTACGGCAATTACGCTGCCCTCGCCCTTATAACCAAGTGTATTCCACGCATATCCGGAACCTATTATACTGTTGGAAGACTTAAGGAAAGGTCTTTGAAACTCCTGTGATACATACACGCTTTTTACTCCGGGGAGTGCTTCTATTTTTCCTATCTCAGTCTCATCGGCACTTAATGCCACTCCGTTCAATATAGTATCATAATGCCTTACTTCCTCAACATCCGCTTTTATAGCTTCATTTTTTATCTCTGTTAACAGCTTGTCCTGATCTTCTTTTAATTCCTGTTTTTTCTCATCTATAAAGGCTATATCCAATTTATCGTAATCTATATCTTTATTTATAGCCTCTTCCACTAAGGAGTCCTTATCAAGCTCTATTATCAGCCTAAGCTCCTTAGGTCTATTTTCCTCTTTTTCATCAGCCTTAGCCGAATTCAGTTTTTTATCCACATCTTTTGTATATTCGGACTTAGCTGCATTTAACTTCTCATCCGCATCTTTTGCATATTCGGACTTAACTGCATTTACTTTCTCATCCGCATCTTTTGCATATTCGGACTTAGCTGCATTTAATTTCTCGTCTGCATCTTTTGCATATTCAGTAACTCTACCCCCGTTATTTTGTGCCGCAAAGCCCGGTTTAGCTGAAAAAACTAAGGGATATATAAGAAGTAGGGCACAAAACAAGGCAAGTTTTTTACTTATTTTATACATAATTCACCTATTCTATAATTATTTTTACTATAAATTTTACCTTGCCATAGTTCTTATCGTTGATTACAAGATCTTGTAAGCTGCTTACAGCAAGCTGATATTCGCCTTTTTGGGCACTTTTTACCTGTTCAAGACTTTTGCCTTCCCACTTTACATTAAGCTTTACTCCGTTATTTTCTCCGCTTAATTTAAGTCCTATAAGTGCATTTTCTTCAAGGTTTACTCCCTCCAATGCCTTATATTTTAATGTTTTATCCGCATACAAGTGTTCATTCAGTATTATAAAGTCTTCACTCGCATTTTCCAGTGCCTTATCTTCACTGCTTTTATCGGGAACACCTTCATTTTCTTTAGGTAAGGTTTCTTTTTTATTATCTTTTGGCTTGTTACCTTGATTTTCTGTATTACCTTCTTGAGGAGTTTTTTTGTTATCAGAGCCGTTTTCTACCTGCGGTTTATTTTCCCCCTCAGAAACTTTACCGTCTTGAGGAGTTCTTTTGTCATCAGAGCCGTTTCCTTCCTGAGGTTTTTTCTCAGGCTTAACTGCACCGTTATCTTGAGGCTTTTCCTTTTCTTCAGCTTCTTTATCGCTTTGAGCTTTATTTTCTTTTTGATTATTACTTCCCGAAGAATTGCTTGATGAAGTATGACTTCTGCTGCTTTTTATTATCTTTGTAACTATCTTTCTCTCACCGGGTTTATACTCTTCGGGATTTGGCAAAGGACCTACCTTACCGTCTGAACCTACGGAAGTATAGGATATATTTTTACCAAGGCTTTTTGCCGATTGCAACTTGGAGTTTGAAAGTTGCACCTCAAAGTTTTGGCTTCCCTGTGCAATATAGATCTTACTTATATCCGAGTTTACGATCCTTAACCTTCCGTTACTTGCTTTTTGATTTATAAGTATGGGAGTTTGTGCCTTAATATTTTCTATAAGTGCATCATTGGCATTTATAACTATAAAAGCCCCGGCGTTATTACTATCATCTGCCTTAAAACTTTGAGAGGTATTGATAACTGCAAGGAAAGTCTCTTTATTGACATTCCTTAATTCACCTCTGTTTAATACCTTATCAGGCTCAAAACTCTTATCTTTTCCTTCAATAACACCAAGGTTTTCAAGCTCTTTTATATATCCTCTTGACCATGATTGTAATTTTTCATCATCATTAAAAGAAGTTTTTCCCTCAGCCGCTTCAACACCTATATACTTTGCAAGTATGTAGTAAACTTCTTCCTTTTTGGGACTTTCCAAAAGATTGTCAAATGATATATGCTCGTCTATTATATTCAGTCCTTTTAATCTCTCTACCGAATTTTTAATATATTCTTCGTCCGCCTTTGCATAATCCCCTATGTCCGCTATGTCGGATTCCAAGTTGCCTGAGAGTTTTTCAAGTAATATAATCAGGTCTTTTTTGCTAATATTTACTTCGTTATCGGTATATGTCTTTTGCTCCGCTTTTACACTTAAAGCAGTTAAAAATAATTGAATGCATATGGTAATGCTTAACAACAAAGTAAATTTTATTGCCGTTTTTATCCGCATTTTATTTCTCCTGTTTTTATTTATAAGCTGTTGTTATCTTCTAAATTTGTCCGGACAGGAAGATACACAGCTTTAATTTTTGCTTAGCCGCTAAGATTTTTTCAAAATTTTGCCCAATTTACAAAGGTTTAGGAACTCATTTTTACACTACACTTATCAGCTTAACAATATCTGTATATACACAATGTAGCACATTATAGCAGAAATGAACTAAAATGTAAATGATTTGCATTTTTAATTTTGTAAATATTTGATACTTCCTTCATCTATAAATATTCAAGCTCAAACTCTCTGTATTATATGACTTTCTTTGATTTTAGTTTATTAATAAATATGAATTACCTACCCGAACTTTAACAATAATATAACTATTTGTATATTGACTATCTATAAGATTATATATTATTTTATTAGCATAGTTAGTATTAATCTATATAAGTTTCTGTAGCTTTCAGTACTATAAAAACAAGGTCTAAGATACTTGTAAACCGGTCAATTTTATTGATTTCAACCCGGATTTGGAGGTACTTTGATGAAAAAGATAAAAGTCGAAACAGTTTGTATGTTAGGTGTGCTTATCTCAATAATAATATTTATTGTAACCTGTCATTTTCAGATCAAAGATGGCTATGCCCGTGATGCAGGCATATATGTTCCTAATGTTATAGCCAACTCTTTGTGGGGGCTTCTTTTACTCTGCCTTATCTTTAGT
>ERZ773035.785-NODE-785-length-24613-cov-28.231778_pt1 | contig 24613 bp, 23 predicted proteins | sample MGYA00511487_ERZ773035 | MGnify/ENA primary metagenome ERZ773035 (study PRJEB29015, sample SAMEA2737985) | human oral metagenome | biome: human oral; feature: human-associated habitat; material: dental | place: China | collected 2024 ...
CGGCTTGGGAGGTGCTCCGCGTCCTCGAGTTTATGCAGAAGCGGCGCCTCGTCTATGCACTCGCACTGCAGGACTATGTAGGCGGAGGGGATGATCTTGCCTAAGATATGTGAGGATGCCCGCGTCCTGCATCAGCGGAGCCCGATGGCGGGGATCTATGATCTGACGCTGTCTGCCCCGACGATTGCCCGCAGTGCACGGCCGGGACAGTTCGTTGAAGTCACCGTTCCGCATAGCGGAGCACTACTGCGGCGTCCGCTCGGCATCGCAGAGGCCTCTGCAGAGGAGGGGGCGATCCGCATCATCTATCGCGTTGTCGGGCATGGGACAGAGCTCCTCGCTGCGGCGGGTGCGGGGGAGATGATCTCCGTGCTCGGCCCTCTGGGGCATGGCTTTAATGTCACGTATCGACATCCACTGCTTGTTGGAGGAGGGATGGGGCTGGCGCCCCTTCTCTTTTTTGCGGCGGCGCATGGCAGTTCCTCCATACTGATGGGGGGGCGCACAAAGGCGGAACTCTTCTGGGAGTCTCTGTTTCGTCCCCATGTCCGCGCCGTTCACGCGACAACAGATGACGGTTCGTACGGTATAGAAGGCTTTGTGACAGCGCTTCTGCCGAAGCTCCTGCAGGAGGGGGATTATGATGCGGTCGCCGTCTGCGGCCCGCCGATCATGATGGAGTGCGTCGCCCAGATGACGGCGTCCTTCGGTCTGCCCTGTGAGGTGTCGTTGGAGCGCCGTATGGCGTGCGGACTCGGGGCGTGCCTTTCCTGTGCCGTAGATACGCGCAGCGGGCGGCGCAAGGTCTGCAAGGATGGCCCCGTGTTCTCTGCTGAGGAGGTGTACAGCAATGTCTTATAGCATGGACACTTCTTATGATGCACTGCTTCGCACCAATATTGCGGGCATTGAGATGAGGACCCCCGTGCTCACGGCATCAGGTACGTTCGGTTTCGGCGAGGAGTATGCGGACTTCGTTGATCTCTCACGCCTTGGCGGCGTGATGGTTAAAGGGACAACGCTCCGACCACGGCGCGGCAATGACGGTGTGCGGATTGCAGAGACTCCACAGGGAATGCTTAACTGCATCGGTCTCGAGAATCCAGGGGTAGAGGTCTTCCTCCACGAGACTCTGCCGCGTATTCAAGACTATGGAATGAACGTTATTGTCAATATCTCCGGAAGTTCTGTTGAGGAGTATGCGGAGGTTGCTGATCGTCTGAACGTTCCTGGTGTGGCGGCGCTTGAAGTCAATATTTCCTGTCCGAATGTCAGGGAAGGAGGGATTGTCTTTGGCACGGACCCGCGTGCGGCGGCAGAGGTCGTGCGTGCAGTACGTGCAAAGAGCAATCATCCCGTCATCGCTAAGCTGTCTCCGAATGTAACCAGTATTACGGAGATGGCTCTTGCCGTGGAGGATGCAGGCGCAGACGCCGTATCGCTCATTAATACGCTCGTAGGAATGCAGATTGACATACATCGCTGGCAGCCTGTACTCGGGAACAGGACGGGAGGGCTTTCAGGCCCTGCTGTGAAACCCATTGCTGTGCGTATGGTGTGGGAGGCGGCGCACGTCGTTCACATTCCAGTGATCGGCATGGGCGGGATTGCCTCGTGGCAGGATGCAGTGGAATTCTTCCTTGCCGGAGCATCTGCTGTTGCTGTCGGCACGGCAAATTTCGCTGATCCCAAGATTACAATGAAAATCTGTGATGGACTTGGACAGTATCTTCACGGTAAAAAACTGTTGGCCATACAGGATCTTGTCGGAAAAGCGTGGAAGGATTCAATTTAATTGATGCGTTTTCCAAAAAATTTAAAAAAAATTGAGCAAAAATAGACATTCTGTTCCTATAGAGTCGTTTTATGCCATGCACTACATGGCACAGGACTGTTTTTGACACCTACATACCATATATGGTATAATCTTTACCGTTGGTACGAGAGGCCGAGACAATCGCGTCTGTCATGCGGCAGATGAGGAAAGTCCGAGCTCCACAGGGCAGTGTGCTGGATAACGTCCAGCGAGGGTAACCTTAGGGACAGTGCCATAGAAATTTAGACCGCCGATTCTGTCGGTAAGGGTGGAAAGGTGCGGTAAGAGCGCACCAGCAGTCGGGTGACCGGCTGGCTTGGGTAAACCCCACATGGAGCAAGACCAAATAGGGAAGGGTTAAGGCGGCCCGTCGACCTTCCGGGTAGTGTCGCTAGAGGCGTTCGGCAACGGGCGTCCCAGATAAATGATTGTCGCCGCCCGTGTGGCGGAACAGAACTCGGCTTATTGGTTTCTCACAGCCAATGTTATCGAAGACGCATTTAATGTATTCAGGTTTGTCCTGGGTATCGGTGGAAGGAAGTGTTTGCTTGCGAAAGAAAATCAAGATTCTCGCATTATCCGCAATGCTTCTCTGCTCCGCAGCTGTTGCGAGTGCAGAGTCATTCCAGCTCGGCGATCAGGGAACTGACGTAGCCGAGATTCAGGGACAGTTGTCCAGCTTTGGTTATGATGTTGTTGCAGATGGTGACTTTGGCCCCGCAACAGCAGAGGCAGTGAAGGAATTTCAAGCAGCACAGGGACTTGATGTCGACGGGATGGTAGGGCCTTCCACATATCAGGCACTTCTTGGAAAATCCATGCCACAGGTCAGCCGCGGTTCGAACTACATCGTTCGCCGCGTGATCTCTGACTCCATGCAGTACATTGGAGTTCCGTACTCCTTTGGCGGCACGACGCCCGCAGGATTTGACTGCTCCGGCTTTGTGCGCTACGTATTTGCCAATGCGGGCATCTATCTCCCGCGCACGGCGGACGCACAGTATGATGTCGGCTATCCTGTCTCCTCGTCGGAGATGGTGCCCGGCGATCTCGTATTCTTCTCGACGTATGAGTACGGTCCGTCGCATGTCGGCATCTATCTCGGCAACGGCAACTTTATCAATGCTTCGTCGAGCCGCGGCGTTGCGATCGATAATCTGTACGGCGGCTACTGGGGCGCGTGCTACATCGGAGCGCGACGCATCATGTGATATGCGGAATCAGGAGAGGGGCGCTGCCCCTCTTTTTTCATAGGAGAAAACAATGTCCGATCTATTTCTTTGCCTTCTTGTTTTCCTCATGCTATACTATGTTTTCGGTGATGAATTATTTCCTCGATAAATCTCTACATTAAATACGAAATTATTACCGCCTGTTGCATTCTGATATGATTTTATGTAATATGGGGAGCGTACCGTCATGGAGGATCGATGGTATTTAGCGGCGCTGCTGCAGTGCCGCCAGATCGGCAGTGTGCGTATGCGCCGTTTGTGTGCGGCTGTGCCCGAGGCGCGGGAGATCTGTGGGATGTCTGCCGCAGACCTGCGTGCAACGGGCATTCTGTCCGATGCACTGGCAGAGGCACTCGCGCGGCACATACAGGAGCATCCCGATCTGCCCGCGCAGATCGAAGCGGAATGCGCGCGGCAGGATGTGTCCGTTATCACCATTGATGACGAACTCTATCCCGTCGTGCTGCGCGAGATCTTTGATCCGCCGCTCGTCCTCTACTATCGTGGTGCACTGATACCTGACGCACGGCGGATCGGGATCGTCGGCGCGCGTAAATTCACCGCCTATGGTGAGGCTGCGGCAATGGAGTTTGCCGAGAGGCTTGCGGCGGCGGGTGTGACCGTTGTGAGCGGAGCGGCGCGCGGCATCGATACGCGCGCGCATCGCGGGGCGCTGCGTGGCGGCAGGACGGTCGCTGTACTCGGCTGCGGCGTGGATATTGCGTACCCACCGGAGAACCGCCGTCTGCTCGTGCAGATCATCGAGACGGGCGGTGCTGTGATCTCCGAGTACGCGCCGGGGACGCAGCCGCTGCCTGCATTTTTCCCCGCGCGCAACCGCATCATCAGCGGGCTCTCCGAGGGGACGCTCGTCATCGAGGCGGCAAAGCGCAGCGGCTCGCTCATCACGGCGGAGATGGCGCTGAGCGAGGGGCGGGATGTGTATGCGGTTCCGGGCAGTATCTACTCCCCACAGAGCAGCGGCTGCCACAACCTCATTCGCGCGGGTGCGCGCCTCGTGGAGTCACCGCAGGAGATCCTTGAGGAAATGCACCTCGCAGAACCGCCGCGCCGCCCCGCACGCGATCAACTGACACCGGAGGAAGCTCGCATCTATCAGGTACTGTCCTTCGAGCACGCGCTCACGATGGATGAGATCGTGGACAGCATGCCGGAGCATATCACGGCGAATATTCCTCTGCTCCTCCTCCAAATGCAGCTCAAGGGAATTATTACAGAGAATGAAATGCACGCCTACCGGCGCGTTGAAAGGAACTGACGGATTGGCTACGCTGACATCTGCATCGAAAACGAAAACATCCAAATCGAAAGGCGCAAAAACTACGAAAAACACGAGTGCGTCGGGGAAGAAATCATCCAAAAAAATCCTTGTGATCGTCGAGTCTCCCGCGAAGGCAAAGACCATCGAGCGTCACCTTGGGAAGAACTACATCGTGAGAGCGTCGATGGGGCATCTGCGCGATCTGCCGAAGAGCCAGTTCGGCATTGATGTCGAGAATGAATTTGCACCGAAGTACATCAATGTGCGCGGCAAGGGGGAGCTCATCCGCGCGCTCAAAAAAGAGGCGAAGAACGCGGACAAGATCTATCTCGCAAGCGATCCTGACCGCGAGGGCGAGGCAATCGCGTGGCATCTGGCGTTCATCCTCGGCGTAGACCCCGAGAAGGACTGCCGTATTGTGTTCCACGAGATCACAAAGCCCGCGATCGAGGAGGCGGTGCAGCATCCTCGCCCGATTCACATGGAGCAGGTGGATGCGCAGCAGGCGCGCCGTATGCTCGACCGCATTGTCGGCTATAAGCTCTCGCCGCTGCTCTGGCGCAAGGTACGCAAGGGACTGTCCGCCGGGCGCGTGCAGTCCGTGACCGTGCGCCTGATCTGTGATCGGGAGCGCGAAATCGAGGCGTTCCAGTCAGAGGAGTATTGGACGGTCGAGGCAAAGCTGAAAAAGGGGAAAAACGCCTTTACGGCGGATGTCACGCATGTGCGTGGAAAGAAGCTCGCGCTGCACAGCGAGGCGGAGACGAAGGCGCTGACGGACGATCTCGCACGGCAGGATTTTGCCGTGAAGGAGGTCAAGCGCAGCGAGCGCCGCAAGAAGGCGGCGCCGCCCTTTACGACGAGCTCCCTGCAGCAGGATGCCGCGCGCAAGCTCGGCTTTACCTCGGGGCGCACGATGATGATTGCCCAGCAGCTCTACGAGGGCGTTGTACTCGGCAGACAGGGAGCAACGGGGCTCATCACGTACATGAGAACGGATTCGACGCGCATCTCGAACCTCGCTGTGGATGAGGCGCGCAGCTATCTCAGTGAGACATACGGGAGGGACTATGTTCCCCCGTGTCCGAATATCTATGCGATGGGCAAAAAGGCGCAGGACGCGCATGAGGGCATCCGCCCGACGAGCATCGTGCGTACGCCGGCGGATGTCGAAGCGTATCTGAACCGCGACCAGCTGCGCCTCTACACGCTCATCTGGCAGCGCTTTGCCGCGAGTCAGATGTCCGCCGCCGTCTACGATACGATTGCAGCGCAGATTGCGGCGGGGGACTACCAGCTGCGCGCACATGGCTCGAAGCTGAAGTTCAAGGGCTATACCGCCGTCTATGTGGGCGCGGAGATTGCGAAGAAGGAAAAGGATACCCTGCTGCCGGAGCTCGAGGCGGGCGATGCACTTGCGCTCTCCGATCTGAAACCCGAGCAGCATTTCACCGAGCCGCCGCCGCGCTACAATGACGCGTCGATTGTCAAGACGCTCGAGGAGATGGGGATTGGGCGTCCAAGCACCTATGCGCCGATCATCGAGACGATTCAGAAGCGCGGCTATGTTGAGCGTCGCGAGAAGCAGTTCCGCCCGACAGAGCTCGGTTTCATCGTCACCGATATGCTCGAGGAATACTTCAAGGACATTGTGGACGTGAAGTTCACGGCGAATCTCGAGGGAGAGCTGGACGAGGTTGCGGACGGCACGCTCGATAAGAACGATCTGCTCCGCAAATTCTACGATCCGTTCGACGAAACGCTGAAGCAGGCGGAGGATGTCATCGGTGAGGTCGAGATTCCCGACGAGGTCACGGATATTCCCTGCGACAAATGCGGCCGCATGATGGTGGTCAAGCAGGGGCGTTTCGGCAAGTTCCTCGCCTGTCCCGGCTTCCCGGACTGCCGCAATGCCAAGCCGCTGCTGCGCGATACGGGGGTTGCGTGTCCGAAATGCGGCGGTAAGATCGTCGAGCGCAAGAGTCGGCGCGGGCGTGCGTTCTTCGGCTGCGATCATTATCCGGACTGTGACTATACAACGTGGGACGAACCGCAGCAGGAGAAATGCAAGGTCTGCGGCTCGTTCATGCAGAAGCATCGCTACCGCACGGGGCGCAGCATCCTCTATTGCAGCAACGAGGCGTGCAGTTCGCGGGTCGGCAGCCCGATCGAGAAGGAGCTCGCACGCCAGAAGGAGCGCGCGGCGGCTCAGGCAGCGAAGGCGGATGGCGCACCCGAGGCAGAGGCGAAGGGCAAGGCGGTGAAGAAGACGGCTGCGCGCCGCAAGGGAACGCGCGCATGAAGAAGATCATCGTCATAGGCGCAGGGCTCGCGGGAAGCGAGGCGGCATGGCAGGCAGCGGAGGCGGGCGCACAGGTCGAACTCTATGAAATGCGCCCGCTGCGCAGATCGCCCGCACACAGGACGGACGGCTTTGCCGAGCTCGTCTGCAGCAATTCCCTGCGCGGCGCGGGACTTGAAAACGCCGTCGGCGTCCTCAAGGAGGAGATGCGGCGTCTGCACTCCCTCATCATGGCGGCAGCGGACGCGACAGCCGTCCCTGCTGGTGGTGCGCTCGCAGTCGACCGCACGGCATTCAGCGATTTTGTCACGCGGCGCATCGAAGCGCATCCCAATATCAGCGTTCACCATGAGGAGATTACGGAGATTCCGTCAACCGATGACGCCGTTGTGATCTGTGCCTCGGGGCCGCTCACGGACGGCGCACTTGCCGACGATATCGGCAGACTGATCGGCGGCGATGCGCTCTATTTCTACGATGCTGCCGCTCCGCTCGTCAGCTTTACGAGCATTGATATGACGGCGGCATACCGCGCTTCCCGCTATGGGAAGGGGGAGGCGGCGTACATCAACTGCCCGATGGACGAGGCGCAGTACGATGCGTTCTGGACGGCGCTCACCACGGCAGAGACGGCAGAGGCGCATGACTTTGAAAAGGAGATCTTCTTCGAGGGCTGTATGCCCGTCGAGGTCATGGCAGCGCGCGGGAAGGATACCCTCCTCTACGGCCCGCTCAAGCCCGTCGGGCTTGAGCATCCAGAGACGGGTGTGCGTCCTCATGCCGTCGTGCAGCTGCGGCAGGACAATGCGGAGGGGACGATCTACAATATCGTCGGCTTCCAGACGCGGCTCAAATGGCCGGAGCAGCGCCGCGTCTTTCAGATGATCCCGGGGCTGACGAATGCTGAGTTTCTGCGCTACGGCGTGATGCACCGCAACAGCTTCATCAACGCGCCGCGCCATCTGCGCCCGACCTTTCAACTCCGCATCAATGAACGCCTTTTCTTTGCGGGGCAGATGACGGGCGTGGAGGGGTATGTTGAGTCCGCCGCATCAGGGCTTATGGCGGGGCTCAATGCCGCGCAGCTTGCGGTGGATGCAGAGCCGCTTGTGTTTCCGCAGAAGACCTGTCACGGCGCGCTTGCACACTACATCACGACCTGCGATCCCGATCACTTTCAGCCGATGAACATCAACTTCGGGCTGCTTCCGCGCCTCGAGAATCTGCCGCGGCGCACGCGCAAGCCGCAGAAAAAACTTATGCTTGCAGAACGTGCCTTAGAGGAACTCACAAAGTTTCATGCGGAGCATATGAAAGGACTATACACATTATGACATTTCATGCAACAACTATTGTCGCCGTCAAGAAGGACAATAAGGTTGCCATTGCGGGTGACGGACAGGTGACCTTCGGTGAGCGTGCCATTATGAAGGCAAATGCGCGCAAGGTGCGCCGCCTCTATCACGGCAAGATTCTCGCGGGATTTGCGGGATCGGTCGCGGATGCGTTCACCCTGTTCGAGAAGTTCGAGGTCAAGCTCGAATCCTACAGCGGCAATCTTCAGCGCGCCGCCGTGGAGCTTGCGAAGGATTGGCGCACGGACAAGGTGCTGCGCAAACTGGAGGCATTGCTGCTCGTTGCGGACAAGGACAGCATCCTCATGATCTCCGGCAACGGCGAGGTCATAGAACCGGATGGGGACTGCACGGCAATCGGCTCGGGTGGCTTCTTTGCGCTCGCTGCCGCGCGCGCCCTCGTTGCGCACAGCACGATGGACGCACCTGCGATTGCGCAGGAATCGCTGTCGATTGCGGCGGACATCTGCGTCTATACGAATCATAATATTACGGTGGAGGTACTGGAATCATGAGTCAGATCGGGGTCAACGAACAGACGCCGCGCGAGATCGTTGCCGAGCTCGACAAATACATCGTCGGCCAGCACGAGGCAAAGCGCTCCGTTGCCATCGCACTCCGCAACCGCTGGCGTAGTCGGCAGCTGGACGATGATATGCGCGAGGATGTCGTGCCGAAGAACATCCTGATGATCGGCTCGACCGGTGTTGGCAAGACCGAGATTGCACGCCGTCTCGCGCGGCTTGTCCGCGCCCCGTTCCTCAAGGTCGAAGCGACGAAGTTCACGGAGGTTGGCTATGTGGGACGCGATGTCGAGTCCATTGTGCGCGATCTCGTGGAGACCTCCGTGCGCATGGTGCGCCAGCAGAAGATCGACGAGGTGCAGGAAAAGGCGAAGGAGAACGCCGAGGAGCGTCTGATCGACGTATTCGTTCCGCCCGCGAAAAAAACCGCGAATCCGCTCAGCAATCTGTTTTCATCCGATCAGGAAGAAAAGCAGGAGCAGGAGGAGCCGCCGAAGTATCAGGCGGGGCGCGAGTGGGTGCGCAAGCGTCTGCACAAGGGCGAACTTGAGAACGATGTGATCGAGATCGACGTGGAGGAATCCGCGCGGCCGATGGGCAGCATGTTTGCAGGCTCGTCTCTGGAGAGTATGAGCGACAATCTGCAGTCCATGATCGGCAAGCTCGTTCCGAAGAACCGTCGCAAGCGCAAGGTCACAGTCGATCAGGCGCGCAAGATCTTCACAGCTGAGGAAGCGGACAAGCTCATCGATATGGATGTCGTTGCCGAGGAGGCGGTGCACACCGCCGAGTACAGCGGCATTGTCTTCCTCGACGAGATCGACAAGGTCGCAGTCAGCAACGGGCGCAGCGCGGGTGCGGACATCTCGCGCGAGGGCGTGCAGCGTGACATCCTACCCATTGTCGAGGGTTCTACGGTCATGACGAAGTATGGCCCTGTCAAGACAGATCATATTCTCTTCATCGCGGCGGGGGCATTCCATACGGCGAAGCCATCCGATCTCATTCCGGAGCTGCAGGGGCGCTTCCCGATCCGCGTCGAGCTCAAGTCGCTCGTCAAGGAGGATTTTGAGCGCATCCTCACGGAGCCGAAGAACGCGCTCATCAAGCAGTATCGTGCATTGCTCGGCGTTGAGGGCGTATCTCTGACGTTCCGGGAAGATGCCATCGGACGCATTGCCGAGCTCGCGGAGACAGTCAACGAGCAGACGGAGGACATCGGGGCGCGCCGCCTCTATACCCTCCTGGAAAAGCTCCTTGAGAACCTGTCCTATGAGGCACCCGATCTCACGGAAAAGGATGTTGTCATCGATACTGCCTATGTGGATCGCTGTCTCGCCGACATTGCGGGCGACCACGATGTATCGCGCTTTATTCTGTAATATGTTTTGTCATCAAAAGAACGGTTTGGAATCTTTCCAAGCCGTTTTTTCTATTGCCTAAGTTTGCATTTTATGAGATAATCCATTATGAGACAATCTGCGTGTGGGAGGTGAGCATCAGCATGGATGGGCAGGGCGGTCTCTTTGAGCGCGCCGCATACCAGCCTCTTGCCGAGCGTCTGCGCCCGCAGACACTCGAAGAATTCGTCGGGCAGGAACATCTCCTCGGCAAGGGGAAAATACTGCGCCGCCTCATTGAGAGCGACCGCATCACCTCCATGATCTTCTGGGGACCGCCCGGCGTCGGCAAGACGACGCTCGCACAGATCATCGCCGCACGAACGCAGGCGAAGTTCATCAACTTCTCTGCTGTGACGAGCGGCATCAAGGACATCCGCACGGTCATGCAGGAGGCGGAGCGCCGCCGCATCTACGGGGAGCGCATCATCGTCTTTGTCGATGAGATTCACCGCTTCAACAAGGCGCAGCAGGACGCATTCCTGCCGTTTGTGGAGAAGGGCAGCATTGTCCTCATCGGCGCGACGACGGAGAATCCCTCGTTTGAGATCAACAGTGCTCTCCTGTCGCGCTGCCGCGTCTTTGTTCTGCAAGGTCTGACGACGGATGACATTGCGCGCCTCCTCCGTCACGCACTCTCCGCGGAGCGCGGACTGCGCGATCTGCACGTCCACCTCTCCGAGGAAGGACTCGTGGCTGTTGCCGCCTTTGCAAACGGCGATGCGCGGAGTGCGCTCTCGACCCTTGAGATGCTCGTGATGAATGCGGATGAGCGGGACGGCGAGATCTATGTGACCGAGGAGAACCTCGCGCAGTGCATTTCGCGGAAATCCCTGCTCTACGACAAGAGTGGGGAGGAGCATTACAACCTCATCTCCGCCCTGCACAAGTCCATGCGCAACTCCGACCCCGATGCGGCGGTCTACTGGCTCGCGCGCATGCTTGAGGCGGGGGAGGATCCGCTCTACGTCGCACGGCGCGTGACGCGCTTTGCCGCAGAGGACGTGGGGCTTGCCGATCCACGTGCACTCGAGATCGCTGTTGCAGCCTATCAGGCGTGCCACTACATCGGTTTTCCCGAGTGCAACGTCCATCTGACGGAGGCTGTCATCTACCTCTCGCTCGCGCCGAAATCGAACGCGATGGAGACGGCGTATCTCGCCGCCGCCGCAGACGCGCGTACAATGCTCGCAGAGCCTGTACCGTTCGTGATTCGGAATGCGCCGACCAAGCTCATGAAGGAGCTCGACTATGGCAAGGGATATCAGTACGCACATGACACGGAGGAGCATATTACGAATATGCAGTGCCTGCCGGATGCGCTCGTCGGAAAGGCCTACTATCATCCGACGGAGCAGGGGATGGAGGGTCGCTTTCGCGAGCGGTTGGATTGGATCAAAAACTGGAAGAAAAATCATCCACCAAGAAACAAATCGGATAAATAAATAAAAATAACCAAAAATATGCAATAAATAATAATAAATAATTCGCCTGACGAATATATTTCGTCTCTGAGAGAAAGGAAGGAACTCCGGCGTTGGATGGGAAGCTGAAATTATACGGGTTTAACAACCTCACCAAGGCGTTGAGCTTCAATATCTATGATATTTGCTATGCGAAATCTGCGCGTGAACAGCGGGATTATATTAAATACATCGACGAGCAATATAACTCCGATCGTCTCACGAAGATTCTATCGCAGGTCACAGATATGATCGGCGCACGGATTCTCAACATTGCCAAGCAGGACTACGATCCGCAGGGGGCAAGCGTCACGATGCTGATTGCAGAGGAGGCAGCCGTTGTCTCCGGCAGCAAGAAACCCGTGAATGCAAAGGAGCCTGTGCCGGAGACCATCCTTGCACATCTTGACAAGAGTCATGTGACGGTGCACACCTATCCAGAGTTCCATCCCGACACCAGTATTGCTACCTTTCGCGTGGATATCGATGTGGCGACCTGCGGGGAGATCACGCCGCTGCAGACGCTCGACTATCTCATCAGTCAGTTCGACTCGGATATCATTACGATGGATTACCGTGTGCGCGGCTTTACGCGAGATCTGCAGGGGCGCAAGCTCTTTGTGGACAGCAAGATGACCTCCATTCAGGAGTTCATCAAGCAGGAGACGCTCGACGAGTACGACGCCGTGGACATCAATCTCTATCAGGCGAGTCTCTTTCACACGCGCATGCTTATCAAGGAGCCGCAGCTGCAGAACTATCTCTTCAATACAGATGTCGATGAGATTCCTCCGAAGACACGCCTGCTCATCAGCACGAGCCTGCGCCGTGAGATGATCGAGATCTTCAGCGGCCGGAATGTCTATTGATGCTGCGCTCGTATTGACCGTGTTTTGAGGGAGCTGGTCATATGCCCATGTTCAAGAAGTCTCTCCTCATTCTCCTTGTTCTCGCACTTGCGGTACTTGGGGGAACAATGTACGGATACTATCGGGAGCAGCAGACAATCACTCTCGATCCGGCGGTGATCGAGCAGGCCGAGGCAAAGCGCACCGTCACCGTATATGTGTGCGGTGAGGTAAAAAAGCCGGGTCTGGTGACACTGACCGAGGGACAGCGCGTTGCCGATGCCGTGAATGCAGTCGGCGGCGTGATCGAGACGGCAGATATTGACCGCATCAATATGGCTGCGCTCTTGGAGGACGGCATGCAGGTGCGTGTTCCACTGCGCATCGGGGGCATGGATGAGCGTTCCAAATCCGCAGGTATAGGGAAAAATGCAGAGGGGCAGATCAATCTCAATACGGCGACGGAAAAGGAGCTGCAGGAACTCCCCGGCATCGGTCCCGCCATGTCCGCACGCATCATCGAATATCGTGAGGAGCACGGCGACTTTCAAAATATCGAAGATGTAAAGCAGGTGCGCGGCATCGGCAATGCCAAATTTGAAAAGCTGAAAGATAAGGTAATGATATGAAGACGGGGCAGTATCAGCTCTCGTTCCTCTGTGGGCTCCTTGCGTCATACATCCTCGGAAGTGTATGCAGTGCGTGGCTGCATATTTCGTTCACCGCATATCTTCCATATATGGCAGCGCTTTTACTGGCTGCTGCTCTAGCCTCCGGCATCCTTGTTCTGAAACAAAGTGAGAGAACATGGATTGCCTTTGTGGGGCTTTTTTTCATGTTGGGCGTCTTTCGCTTTGCCGCCGCGTACGAGCTTCCGTCGCAGGATATTTCACACAGGGCGGGGGAGAGCGTGCGCGTCACGGGGACGATCACAGATGCACCGCGCATTCGGACGGATGCGGACGGAATTCAGCATATACGATATACGGTTGCCGCAGAAAGCATTGTGCAGGGGGAAACGGAAGAGCCAATCAGCGGGAAGCTCTATGTCTATATGCGCAGTGACGGCGCGGAGGAGGAGCATCTCGGGCAAATCGGTGACCGCATTGCAGCAGAGGGAAAAGTTCACCGCCCGCAGAGCTATCAGAATCCGGGGCAGCTCGATACACGTTTTTTGCTGCACGTCGACGGGATTACGGCGACCCTCTTTGCAAAAAAAGGTGATCTCTCTGTTGAAAACAATGAAAATCCGACCTATGCGCAGGCATTTATGCGCTGGGCTGCAAATGTGCGCGCACATTATCTCGACCGCATGACGGAGGTGATGCCGCGCACGGATGCCGCCGCCATCTTTGCGATGCTCTTCGGCGGCTATGAGGGGATACGGACTGAGCTGCTCGAGGCGTTTACCGTCACAGGCATTGTACACATCCTCTCCGTCTCCGGCTCGCATATCAGCCTGCTTGCAGCCGTCATTGCGTGGCTGGCACTCTTCCTTCGTTTGCCGCGCGGGATTTCTGCCGCAGCGGTTATCCTTGCCATCATCGTCTACGTGATTCTCGCAGGGCTTGTGCCGCCTGCTGTGCGTTCCGGCATCATGGGAGGCGTTGCTTTTCTCGGACTCATTCTCGGGCGGGAGCGCGATGCACAATATCTGCTCGTATTGACAGGGCTTCTCATGCTGCTCGTCTCTCCGCTCCTCGTCTTTCACATCAGCTTTCAGCTGTCCTTCTTGGCGACGGCGGGGCTGCTCTTTCTTGCGCCTCTCCTGATGGAAAAGATGGAACGGCTGCCGCGTCTGATTGCAGCGAGCTTCTCCATTACAATGGGGGCACAGCTGGCGACCCTTCCGATTCTCGCGTGGCACTTCAACCAGATTTCTCTGTCCTCTCTCCTCTCCAATCTCGTTGTCGTTCCTATTGTCGATCTCGTCATCATCCTCGGTCTCGGCGGCGGCATTGCAGCGGTTCTTGTGCCCGTTCTCGGCAAGATCGTCTTTGCCTTGGACAGTCTGCTCCTTGGGATTACCTTTGAGATGACGCGGATGCTTGCGGCTCTGCCGCTTTCGCAAATTTGGCTGCCCTCGATGGGGGGGTTGGCTGCACTTTTCTACTATCTGCTTCTCGTGATGTTGGTTCTCCCAAAGGAAAAACGAGGTTATTTCGTTTTATTGATTCAACCGTTTCGAAGATTTTTTATAATTGTTTCGATTTTTACTGTTCCTGCTTTATTTTCGTGGCAGATGATGCGTCCCGACGAGGTGGAGGTTCATTTTATTGATGTCGGACAGGGGGATGCCGCCCTCGTTGTGACCCCGCACGGTCATGCGATGCTCTTTGATACGGGCGGGACGCGTGACGGCGCATTTGACATCGGCGCGCGTGTCGATCTGCCGTATCTGCGCCATTATGGCATCCATGCGCTCGACTATATCTTCCTCTCGCACGCACATGAGGATCATGCGGCGGGTGCCGGTGCCATTCTCACTCGTATGCCGGTCAAACATGTCTACACTGCCGATGAGGGAACAGCGGCATATGCGCGCAGCATGCGGGTCGGCGACGGCAGTCCTCTGCTCATGAAGCTGGGCAGGGCAGAGGAAGGGCAGTCCATCACCGTGGATGGGGTGACGGTTGATGTTCTCTATGCGCCAGCATACGAGACAGTGGAGCACGCAACGGGCAATGAGGTCTCAAATGTCTACCGCGTCCGCTACGGGAATGCGAGCTTTCTCTTCACGGGTGACCTTGTCGCGGAGCACGAGGAGAAAATGATTGCGCGCGGCATTGGTCTGCATACGACGGTGCTCAAGGTGCCGCATCACGGCTCTGATACATCCAGCTGCGCAGATTTTGTGGAGGCATCACATCCTCTCTATGCCGTTTACTGTGTGGGCGCAGATAATTCCTTCGGGCATCCGCGTCCCTCTGTTGTGGAGCGATATGAGCGGATGGGGGCAAAGACATTGCGTACCGATCGGGACGGTGCCATTGTCTTTCGCACGGATGGGATGCATCTATCCGTCAGCACATATGCGGCAGAGAAATTTTTGCGCGACTGATTGCACCAGCCTTTTCTTTCCTTTATAATAAAAGCGATGTTATGTATACGGAATGAGGATATTATGGATATACGCGGTGTAGTATTTGATGTCGATGACACACTCTATGATATGGCACAACCATTCCTCGGTGCCTATCGGGAACTCTGCGGGGAGCGGTATGATTTGCCCGTGCAGGAACTCTTTTTGGCGTTTCGCCGACACAGCGATGATCGCTTTGTGGATTCGCAGACCGGCAAAATGACGATGGAGGAGCTCTATATCTATCGCGTGCGCATGATGCTGCGCGATTATGACATCGATGTGACGGATGAAGAGGCATTGGCGTTTCAGCGGCTCTATATGGATCTGCAGTACCGCATCCGTCTCTCGCCCGTGATGCAGGATCTGCTTGATGCGCTGCACAGCCGCGCCGCCATCGGCGTCATTACGAACGGGGAGTCCCGCCATCAGCGGAATAAGCTGCGCTCCCTCAACGTCTCTCCATGGGTGCCGGAGGAGCATATCATTGTCTCGGGCGACCTTCCGTTCCGCAAGCCGGACGTGCGCATCTTCCGCGAGATGGAACACCGTCTGCGCCTCGCACCGGAGCATCTGATCTATGTGGGCGATGCCTTCGATCTGGACATGGCCGGCGCACAGCAGGCGGGCTGGCAGTCCATCTGGTTCAACCACCGTCGTCGTTCCATTCCTGAGAACAGTGACATCCGTCCGAATGCCGAGGTGCATACGGAGGAGGAACTCGCCGCTGTGCTCAAGGAATATCTTAGAAAATAAATGCTTGCTTTTTGCGTGAAAAATTGATAGAATACATATCGTTGTCGGGATGTGGCACAGTTTGGTAGCGCGCATCGTTCGGGACGATGAGGCCGCAGGTTCGAATCCTGTCATCCCGACCATCTATGCAACATATAAAGACCAGCCGATGGGCGGGTCTTTTTCTATTTATGACGGATTGTGAGGAAGCCATGACATTTGAGGAAAAAAGCTGTGCCGAGGATTTGATTTCATTTATCAATCAATCGACATCCCCGTATCATGTGGTAGAGCAGAGCAATGGTGCGTTGCCGGCTGTACCCCTGTTTGGAGCAGAGGGCATACGTGCGCGGCAGTGCTATTATTTCCCGCTCTATAACACGGGCACGCTCATCATCTCGATCGGTGAGAACCCGCGCGGACCTCTGCGCATTGCGTGCGCGCATACGGATTTTCCCTGTCTGCGCGTAAAGCCGAATCCCGTCCTCAGGGAGCATGGCTACGGGAAGTTGAACGTCGAGGTATACGGTGGGATGATCCGCAATACGTGGATGGATCGCCCACTCTCTCTGGCGGGGGCGGTTGCCCTGCGCAGCGATGACGCATTCACGCCGAAGCTCCGCCTAGTCGACTTTCGCCGTCCACTCATGATCGTGCCGAATCTCGCGATTCACATGAACCGCAAGGTGAACGAGGGCGTTGAGCTGAAACCGCAGAAGGATCTGCTGCCGCTCCTTTTCCAAAGTGATGGAGAGAGCGGGGATGATGCGCAAAAACTGCTGAATCTGCTCGCTGAGGAGCTGGATGTTCAGGCAGAGGATATCCTCTCCTATGACCTGAATGCCTATCCATATGAGCAGGGGTGTCTTCTGGGCTGTGAGGATGTCTTCCTCTCATCGCCGCGTCTGGATAATCTCTCCTCGGTCAAGGCGTGCCTTGATGCTCTCCGAGATTTTGACGGGGACGGCATACGCGTCGCGGCATTCTTCGATAATGAGGAGGTGGGGAGCCGCACGAAGCAGGGAGCGGGATCGACGGCGCTTGCCATGATATTGGAGCGTGTCTACGATGTGATCGGACTTGAGCGCAGGGAATATCTTGCAAAGATTCTCGAAGGCTTCTGTCTGTCGGTGGACGTTGCCCACGCGCTTCATCCGAATGCGCCCGAAAAAGCCGATCCGACGAATTACCCCCTGCTCGGCGGCGGTGTCGTCCTAAAGGTCGCATCCAATCAGTCCTATGCCGGAGATCCCGAGGCGTTTGCTGTTGTCGCGGGACTCTGTGAGCGGGATGATATCCCGTATCAGGTCTTTACAAATCATTCGGATGCGCCGGGCGGTGCGACGCTTGGGTCGATTCTCTCAACGCAGATCCCGATGCGCACGATGGACATCGGCGCACCGATCCTCGGCATGCACTCCGCACGCGAGACGATGGGGACGACAGACCAGATGGCGCTCACACGTCTGATTCGCTCTTTTTTCTCTGTCTAGGAAAGACATCTGTGCAGAAGCGTGCTATAATAGGGCACATTGAACATAGAAGGAGAGGATTTCTTGCGCGCTGTAGTCACACGAGTCAAAGAAGCGTCTGTTAAAATCGAGGGAAAAATCTGCGGTCAGATCGAGACGGGCTATCTGATCCTACTCGGCATAGCGCCGGAGGATACAGCGGATGATGCCGCGCATCTCGCGGAGAAAATCGTGCATCTGCGCGTATTCTCCGATGAGACGGGGAAGATGAACCGCGCGCTTGCCGAGGCAAACGGCTCCGTGCTTGTCATCTCGCAGTTCACTCTGTTTGCCGATCTCAAAAAGCGGCGGCCGGGGTTCTCGAAGGCGGCAAAGCCAGAGATCGCCATCCCTCTGTATGAGGAGTTCATGGCGCAGCTCGAAGCGCGTGATGTGCATGTTGAGTGCGGGGAGTTCGGCGCGGATATGCAGGTATATTCGCTCAACGACGGGCCCGTGACACTCCTCTTCGATACGAATGAGGTATAGGATGAATACAGAGATACTCCAAAAATACGCTGCACTCGTCATTCGCGTCGGCGTCAACCTACAGGAAGATCAGCCGCTTGTCATCCATGCGCCGATCTCCTGCGCGGACTTCGTGCACACACTGGCGGAGGAAGCCTATGCGGCGGGGGCATATGATGTTGCTGTCAACTGGAACGACGAAGAATTCGCCCACATCCGCTTCCGACAGGCGAAGGCGGAGCGGTTTCGTGAATTCCCCGCATGGCGCAAGGCGTTCTATGACGATCATGCCGAGCGCAATGCCGCATTCATCTCGATTGCGGCGTCGAATCCCGATATCTTTTCGGATGTTGATCCGAAGCGCCTCACAGATGCGAGCATGGCTGCGGGAAAGGCACTCATGGACTACCGTGCGCGCCTGATGAGCAATAAAAACACGTGGTGTGTGGTCTCTGTACCTACAACGGCATGGGCGCGCAAGGTGTTCCCCGACTGTTCCCCCGAGGCGGCGGTCGAAAAACTCTGGGCGGCGATTCTGAGCGCCGCGCGCATTTCCGAGACGGAGAACCCGATATCTGCGTGGCATGCGCATATCGAGCGCCTGCAGCAGCGGACGGCGTTTCTCAATGCGCAGGCATTCACGGAGCTTCACTACCGCAATGGACTCGGCACGGATCTGCGCATTGCACTGCCGGAGGGGCATATCTGGATGGGCGGTGCGGAGCATTCGGCGGCGGGAGCGCTCTTCGCGGCGAATATTCCGACGGAAGAAGTATATACAATGCCGATGCGTACAGGTGTCAACGGCACTGTGTTTGCATCCAAGCCGCTGCACTACAACGGAAACCTGATTCATGGATTCAGCCTTACATTCCGCGAGGGGAAGGTCGTCGACTACAGAGCGGAAGAGGGGGGCGAACATCTGAAGGAGCTTCTGGAGACGGACGAAGGCGCCTCCTATCTGGGCGAGGTGGCTCTCGTCCCGCATGATTCGCCGATCTCGCAGAGCGGCATTCTCTTCTACAACACGCTGTTCGACGAGAATGCATCCTGTCACCTCGCCCTCGGAAAGGCATATCCAACCTGCATAGAGAACGGTGAAAATATGACGGAGAATGAACTGCGTCAACACGGTGTAAATCATTCGCTCGTACATGAGGACTTCATGATCGGCACGGCTGATCTTACAGTCATCGCTCGAAAGCGCTCCGGTGAGACGGTCACAATCATGGAGCACGGCAACTTTGCCTTTTGATTTTGTGAGGTGGAGCATATGCAGAGATATTTTCGCTACAGTGCACTTTTCTTTATGAGTTTCTTCTTCGTTCTCGCGAGCCTCTCATACGGAGAGGCGGCGGGGAAAATCACGGCGGAGGACTTTTCCTATCAGGGGATTGCACTGGGGGATTCGGAGGAAGCGCTGCGCAGCAAATGGGGCGCGCCCGATGACGAGAATGTGCTCGCCGTCTGGGGGATTCCGCTCAGGACGCTCACCTACGGGGACATTGTTGTGTCCACCTCGGCAGTGAACGGAAAGATTGTGGACATCAATTTGATCGGCGAGAAGTATCGTCTGCGCAAGGATGTGCACTACGGCTCGACGAGCAGCTACCTTGTGAAGATATATGGAAAGGCACAGCGCCAATTTCTGGACGGCTACACCTGCTATATCTTCTCCCACCCGACACGGGCGCATACGCGTCTGATCCTGAATCTGGATGCGGAGAACAAGGCGCTGGTCTCGGTGCGCATGACCATGCTCCCGATCAGCGAGGAGGAAGCCGATGCGTTGGCGCTCTCGGATGATGAATCCCTTGCGGAGTTCGATCAGAACCATGCGTTCATTGCCTCCAAGGAGATCGACGTGTCGGAGCTGCCGAACAATGATCGTGTGAAGCTCGGAGGATATGTCAAATGACACATGATCTGCACATGCGCGTACTCGGGCACCGCGTCATGCGCTATGCCGGAATTACGCTCGGCTGCCTGATCGCAAGCTGTGCAATCAACCTTTTCCTGATTCCGGCGCATCTCCTCACGGGCGGTGCGACGGGTATCGCGATGATTGTCTACTACCTCTTCGGGCTGCCGATCGGACTGCAAACCTTCCTTTATAACATTCCGCTGCTCTTCATGGCGTGGAAGCTGATGGGAAAGGCATATACGATCGATATCATCATCGGCACGGCGATCTTCTCCTTCTTTCTCGACTTTACACGCCCGCTCAATGCCTACGCACCCGTGACCGACATGATGCTCACGACCGTCTACGGCGGCGTGTTCGCGGGACTCGGCTACGGTCTTGTCTTCCGCATGAACGGCAGCACGGGCGGATTCGACATCCTCGCCGCCATCGTGCGGAAATACTATGATCTGCATATGGGCGGCGTCCTCTTCTCGATGAACTGCCTCATCATGCTCATTGCGGCGTTCCTTTTCGGCATGGCGCCCGCGATGTTCACGCTCATCTATATGTTCATCAACGCGACGGTCGTGGATAAGATTGTCGCGGGCTTCAACCACCGCAAGGCGGTGCTCATCATCTCGGATAAACACAGGGAGATTGCAGAGAGTATTATCGATCAAATGCATCGCGGTGTCACGTTTTTGCATGGACAGGGGGCATACACGCGCCGCGAACGCAACGTCGTATTCGTTGCTGTCGGCACGACGCAGGTCGGCAAACTGAAATTCATTGTGCACAATGTCGATCCCCATGCCTTCGTCATCATCATGTCTGCAAACGAGGTCATGGGGCGCGGCTTCGGACGCATCAATCAGAACGATGCCGCTGCGTCGGATGATAATTATGAGGACGAGCAGGAGAGGAGATGATATTTATATGGAAGTAACTTATTTGCTGAACAGCGGTTTTCTCGTCCGCGTGGACGATGTGCTGCTCGTCTTCGATGCATTTGACGATCCTGCGGGCGTGCTTCCGCAGGTCTTGGAACACGAACGCTATGAGCGGCTGTACTTCTTTGCCTCCCATGCACATTTTGACCACTTCAATCCGAATATCTCGCGCTTTGCGGCAAAGGTAACGCGCTATCTCCTGAGTGAGGATATCCGTGCCCACGGTGGTGCGTCACTCATGCCGCCGCAGCAGACGAGCTGGATCGGTGTCTATGACAGCTGGCAGGATGATCGCATCGCAGTCACCTCCTTTTCCTCGACAGATGAGGGGACATCCTTCCTCGTCGAGGTGAACGGCAAGGCGATCTTCCATGCTGGAGATTTCAACTGGTGGGACTGGACGGGGGATACAGCCGAGAATCGAAAACTCGCGGAGAACGCATTCCGCAAGCAGATGAAGTGCCTTACGGGGCGCTCCTTCGACCTTGCCTTCTTCCCCGTGGACGGGCGTCTCGGTCCCTCGATGGAGCGCGGGGCAAAGGTCTTCTGTGCCGAGACGCATCCGAAGGCGCTCGTCACGATGCACTCCGTCGGCTATCCCGCGTGGCAGCCGTCTGCGGATTTCTTCGAGGAGGGGCGTGAGATCCCCATGTGGTCACCGCAGACGGCGGGCGAGCAGCATTCTTTTTGAAATATGTATTGAAATATAGGAGGGCTTTCGGTAGAATGGGGAAGAAATTTTATCTCTTGACACTCGGTATTGCCGTTGCGGTCATCGCTGTATTGTTTGTGGCGCACAGCGGGAGTGCAGGGATGTCATTCAATATGCTTTTGGATCAGAATAAAGGAGAGAACAGCGCTGTGGCAAATCGCATTGCAGAATTTACGACAAACAAGGGTACCTTCGAGGTGGAGCTCTTCGAGGACAAGGCGCCCATCACGACGAAGAACTTCATCGACCTCGTGGAAAAGGGCTTCTATGACGGGCTGATCTTCCACCGTGTCATTGACGGCTTTATGATTCAGGGCGGCGATCCGAAGGGCAACGGGACGGGCGGCCCCGGCTACACGATTCCCGATGAGTTCGATCCCGCGCTGAAGCATGACGATGAGGGCATTCTCTCGATGGCAAATGCAGGTCCAAATACGGGCGGCAGTCAGTTCTTCATCACGCTTGCCGCAACGCCGTGGCTCGACAACCATCATGCTGTCTTCGGCAAGGTCATCGAGGGCATGGACGTCGTGCGCGACATCGGCCACACGCAGACTGGTTATGGCGATCGTCCCGTGCACGATGTCGTGATTGAGAAGATTACGATCAAAGACGCGAAATGAACTACGCATATCTTTTATTGTGCGCGGATGACAGCATCTATGCAGGCTGGACGAACGACCTGCAGAAGCGCCTGCACGCACACAATGAAGGGCATGGTGCGAAGTACACGCGCGGGCGCAGACCTGTCCGCCTCGTCTATGCCGAGGAATTTGCCACGAAAGAGGAAGCGCAGAGAAGGGAATGTCAGTTCAAGAAGCTTCGTCGCGCGCAGCGGCTTTTTCTCGTTCGTGCAGGACAGAACGACCCGCATACAAGAGCATTAATTGAAGCGATTAATTCCGCAGAACAAGAATAAAGGGGATTATTTCATGACAGAGAAGAAGGTCATGCTGACCGAGGACGGCTATAACAAGCTCGTCGAAAAGCTCAACTATCTCAAGAGCGTCCGTCGTATCGAGGTCGCCGAACGCCTCAAGGCGGCGATTGCCCTCGGCGATCTCTCCGAGAACTCGGAATACGATGACGCAAAGAATGAGCAGGCATTTCTCGAGGGCGAGATTCAGGAGCTCGAGACGAAGATCCGCAACTCCGACATCATCCAGGCGGGCGACGGCAAGACCGTCACGATGGGCAGCCGCGTGACTGTGAAGGATCTGGAATTCGATGAGGAGGAGACCTTCCTCATCGTCGGCTCGACGGAGGCGGATCCCGACGAGGGGAAGATCTCGAACGAGTCTCCGCTCGGCATGGCGCTGCTTGGGCAGAACATCGACCATGTGGTCAGTGTCAATGCACCGGCGGGCATCATTCAGTATAAGATCATGGATATTAAGAAGTAAGAGAGGCAAGGATGGCTGAAGAAAGAGAAAATCAGGCGACAGAGCAGGATCTCAATGAGATGATGCGCGTCCGCCGTGAAAAGATGGACGCATTCCGCGCGATGGGGGTTGCTCCATTTGGCCATCGCTTCGAGGTCACGGACTATGCTGCCGATCTCAAGGAGCGCTATGACTATCTGGCGGAGGACGAAGAGGGGAAGGAAGTTCGCATTGCGGGACGTCTGATGGCAATACGCGGACATGGCAAGGCTTCCTTCTCGACCCTCAATGACCGCACGGGGAACATACAGGTGTATTTCAAGATGGATGTCCTCGGCGAACGCAAGTACAAAGAGGAGTTCAAGCGTCTTGACATCGGCGACATCATCGGGATTCGTGGCGTGGTCTTCAAGACGCGGCGCGGTGAGATTACCGTGCGCGTCGAGGACTTTGACCTACTCTCGAAGTCGCTGCGCCCCCTGCCCGAGAAGTTCCACGGTCTCAAGGACGTGGATACGCGCTATCGTCAGCGCTATCTCGATCTCATGGTCAATCATGAGGTGCGTGAGACCTTCCGCAAGCGCACGAAGATCATCCAGTCCATCCGCCGCTATCTGGACGAGCGGGACTATCTCGAGGTTGAGACGCCCGTACTCTCGACGCTCGCGGGCGGCGCTGCGGCACGTCCCTTCATCACGCATCACAACGCGCTCGACATCGACCTCTATCTCCGCATCGCAACCGAACTGAGTCTCAAGCGGCTCATCGTCGGGGGGCTCGACCGCGTCTATGAGATGGGGCGGATCTTCCGCAACGAGGGCATGGACGTACGGCACAATCCGGAGTTCACCTCCATCGAAATCTATCAGGCATTTGCCGACCACTGCGACCTCATGGCAATCACGGAGGGGATTGTTCGTCAGGCGGCAGAGGATGTGCTCGGCACCACGCAGATCACGTATCAGGGCGTCGATATCGACCTGAACAACGTCCGCACGATCAGCATGAACGATGCAGTGCGCGAGGCGACGGGGAAGGACTTCCTCTCCTGTGAGACCGTTGAGGAGGCGCGTGCAATGGCGCGTGAGATTGGCATTCCCTTCGAGGAGCGCCACGGCATCGGCGGCATTCTGAACGCAGCGTTCGAGGAAAAGGTGGAGGAGTCGCTGATGCAGCCGACCTTCATCACGGGGCATCCGACCGAGATCTCGCCGCTCGCAAAGCGCAATGCGGACGATCCGCGCATCACGGATCGCTTCGAGTTCTTCATCTACGGCCGCGAACTCGCGAACGGCTTCACGGAGCTGAACGATCCGATCGATCAGGAGCAGCGCTTCATGGAGCAGCTCGCGCAGCGTGAGGCAGGGGATGCCGAGGCGCATGTCATGGATCGGGATTTCATCACGGCACTCGAGTACGGACTCCCGCCGACGGGCGGACTCGGCATCGGTGTCGACCGCCTCGTCATGCTTCTGACGGACAGCGCATCGATCCGCGATGTCCTGCTCTTCCCAACGATGAAGCCGCTCGCAGAATAATTTGCAAAACACCTTGACAAGAGAGCGCATCATCGCATATACTTGTCAAAGTTCATGGGTAGGTGGCCGAGTGGTTAAAGGCAACAGACTGTAAATCTGTCATCTTC
>ERZ773035.787-NODE-787-length-24584-cov-37.848628_pt1 | contig 24584 bp, 24 predicted proteins | sample MGYA00511487_ERZ773035 | MGnify/ENA primary metagenome ERZ773035 (study PRJEB29015, sample SAMEA2737985) | human oral metagenome | biome: human oral; feature: human-associated habitat; material: dental | place: China | collected 2024 ...
CCCTCCTGTCCTGGCTGACCCCCATCGGCCTCATCCAGCAGAGCCGCGTGTACGTGGACCTGCGCTGGGAGCCCCTGGGACTGCTGGCCGGCGCCGCCGTCGTCCTCATCGGTGCGGGCTTGGCCCTGCACGCCGGGCGCGAGCTGGGCGAGGGGCTGGTCGCGGGCGCGGGGACCTGGCGCGCCCGGCGACGCGGGCCCGCGGGCGCCCTGAGGCTGGCCCTGCGCACGAGCGCCGCCGCCCGGGCCTGGTGGGTGGTGGGCGGTCTGGCCTTCGGCCTGACCTACGGCATCTTCGCCCCTTCCATCGAGAGCTCCTTCCAGCAGATGGTCGCCGACAACCCGGCCATGCAGGCCTTCTTCGGCGACCAGCTGAGCGTCCAGACCTATCTCGCCATGATCATCCGCTACGGCGGGATCCTCGTCGCGGCCTGCGCCGCCGCCCTGGCCGGGGGCGCCGTGGGGGAGGAGGATCGCGGGCTGACGGCGACCGTCCTGTCCGCCCCGGTGTCCCGACGCCGATGGCTCGCGGTCCGGGCCGTGGTGGTGGCCGTCGGGAGCGCGGCCATGCTCGTGGCCATCGTCCTGGGGCTGGTGGCCGGCGCGGTTCCCGCGCTCGCGGCCCAGGACTCGCCGGCGACCGCCAGGCCCTGGGTGCTGGTCGGCGGCCTTGTCGCCGGGCTGGCGGCCCAGCTGCCTGCGGTGCTCCTGACCGGTGCGTGGCTGCTGGCCCTGCACGCGGTGGTGCCCCGACTCGCCCGGCCCCTGGGGTGGGGCGCCTACCTGCTGGCCCTGAGCATCTCAGTGCTGGGGCCGACGGCGCGGGCCCCGCAGTGGCTGCTCGACCTCTCGCCCTTCACACACGTCCCCCAGCTGCCGGTGCCGGAGGCCGGGACTGCCGGGGCGAGCGGCGCGGCCGGCGGCGCGCGGCTCCTGCTGGGGGAGGGCGGGCCGTGGGTCGGGCCCGCGGTGTGCCTGGCCCTCGCGGTCGCGCTGGTGGCTGTGGCCGACGCGGCCGGGCGCCGACGGGACCTGACCGCCTGACTCCCTGATCGCTGGTCCCCCTGATTCCTGGCCGCCCGAGCCCCCCCTCGCCGAGATCGGTCGAGTTCCGCGTCGAGATCGGTCCGGAAGGCGCACGTCCTAGCGATATGAACCAGATAGGTGATTATGGCCGCATGAGGACGGTGAAGGTTCAGGAGGCGAAAGCCCACCTGTCTGCGCTGCTGAAGGAGGTCGAGAGCGGCTCCACGATCAGTATTGCTCGGGGGAGGCGGACCATCGCACGGCTGGTCCCGGTTGACGACGGCGAGCGCGTGGGAGCTGTTCACCAAGCACCGTATCGGCAAGCTCCCCGGGGCCGGTCCATGGTTGGACGCGCTTGAGGACCATGTCGCGCGGCTTGGAGCGGCCGGAGCGCCCTGAGCGCGGCCGCAGCGCCCCGAGCGTTATCGGGACCCGGGACCTCACATGGGAGGCCGAGCGAACGCGTGGAGGAAGTAGAGCTCCTCCCCATCCTCGAGCAGTGCGCAGCAGCGGTCCATGGAGCGCTCCATCCAGTCCAGGAAGCGCATGGGCCTGCCGGTGTCGGGGTCGTGCAGGGGCCGGATCCCGAGGTCGTCGGGCAGGTCGTGGGCCCACACAGTCCCAATCGCGGACGGGTCTGCGGCGGTGACCACCAGGATGTAGCTCATGCCGCAGCCGTCGGTTGACAGGGGGACGAACCCGTGGTTCACGGCGCCGCTTGAGAACTGCTCCTCGTACTCCTCCCGGTTGCTCTCGGTGGGCATCAGAGGCTCGGAGTCCGTGTAGGGGAAGGGCAGATCGGGGCGCAGGCCGCCCCCGAGCTCGGAGTCCCCCTCGCCCGGCTCCCACACGGGGCAGAAGGGCCAGTTGCCGCCGCGCGTCACCCGTGTCAGAAAGGCTCGGTAGTCCTCGGGAAGGCTCACGCCCAGACGCTGCTCGCACTCGGCGAGCTCGGCCTCAGACAACGGCGGCCCCCAGTGCGGCTCAGGCTCCTCGGGCACCTCGAGCAGCCTGCGGATGAGCTCGCGCTCAGGCGAGGGCGGTTCGGGCTCGGGGCACGGGAGCCGGGCGATCCTGGTGCTGATCCGCTCCAGGCGGGCCATCAGGTCATCGTCGTGCGAGGTCTCACTCATCACGCTATGGTAACGGGCCGTGTGGCAGGGGTGTTCGGCGTCTCAGGGGGCGCGATGGCGGTCAGGGGCGCCGGTCTGCTCGGCCCGGCTCAGGTGGGGCGATTAGGCGCGGCTGCGGTTCGCGGCCGGCCGGAGCGCGTCCTATTCCAGGAAGGCGCCCAGGGCGTCGGCCGCCAGGAGGAAGCCCAGGATGCCCATGACCCAGGCCAGCGAGTTGGCGGAATGCTTCTCGATGAAGGCGTTGATCCGGGCCAGGGCCTCATTGAGGCGGTCGCCGACGGCGGCCCGTCCGGTCGTCAGGAGCAGCGCGGGGGCCGCCATGACCGCGACATATGCCGCCAGCACCGCGGCGACAGCTGCTGCGGGCAGCCCGGCCCGGGTGATGAGGCCGATGGCGCCCAGGTAGGGCAGCATGGAGGCCGCCTCGATGAGCCCCGCCACGAGTGCCAGGACGACGACCGCGTCCCAGCGGGCGCGTGGCCCCAGGACCGTGCCCATCATGCGGCTCGTCAGGGAGGGGCGGTCCCCGCGCCTGGCGCGCCGTCGTGCCTGGGCCTCCTCATCCACCAGGTAGCTGCTGGCGACCAGGGCGACGCCGATCACCAGCTGCACGGCATAGGCGGTGCGCGATTCCAGGGCGTCCCGCAGCCCGGGGGAGGCCGTGATCCGGGCGCCCACCGTGGCCAGCGCGAGCCCGAGCCCCCAGTAGAAGAGGCTGATGGCGGTCAGGTAGCCCAGGACGCGGCTGAAGCGCACTCGCGGCTGGAGGAGCATGACCACGGGGATGGTCAGGGTGCCGGTGCTCGTGGAGTCCAGGAGGGCGAGGCCGGCAAGTACTCCGACGTCGGGAAGGGTCATGCGGGTCCTGTTCTGCGGCTTGGAAGGAGCGGAGCCCCGCGTATCAGCGGGGCCGCCGCCGGCGCGGCCTCCTTTGTAAGTCAACCGTATGAAATTAAAGCAATACAGTTGACTGAAGTCAAGATCCGAATCGGCCTGGTATGCATGTCCCATGCCCAAGAAGGTCGACCACGAGCAGCGCCGCCGGGACCTGGCGGCCGCCCTGCGGCGCGTGGTCTCGCGCGGCGGGGTCGAGTCCGCCTCGATCCGCGCCGTCGCCGCCGAGGCGGGCTGGTCGCTCGGGGCGGTCCAGTACTACTTCTCCACCCGCGACGAGCTGCTGCTCTTCGCGGGCCGCCAGCTCCAGGCCGACGCCGAGGCCCGCATCGCAGGGATCATCGGGGCCGCCGAGGTCGGGCGGGCCCTGGCCGAGCGCTCATCCGCCCTCGATGTGGCCCTGCGCCTGTGCGAGGAGGCGCTCCCGATCGATGAGCGGCACCGCTCCGAGCAACTGCTGTGGCTGGCCCTCATGATGCGCAGCGCCCGCGAGCCCGGCCTCCAACCATCGGTCGGGATCTCCTGGGAGGCGGTGCGCTCCACCGCCCGCATGGCCGTCGCCGCCCTGCTGCGGCGGAGCGACTGGCTGGAGGTCGGCGGTCAGGGCCTCCCGCTGCCCGACGACGTCGCCGAGGCGACTGCCGCCGAGCTGCACATCGTCCTCGACGGGCTCTTCCTCCAGGGCCTCATCTACCCCGAGCGCGATCCCGAGGCCCTGCGGGAGGATCTGCTGGCGGCGCTTCAGCGCCTGCGGGATCGCTGAGGGTGCACTACCGATGCGCGAGGGGTCCTCGGTAGTGATCATCCCACGCACTTTTAGCTCCCCGAACCACCTGACCCGTACCATGGAACTACGGAATCATGCCGATCCTCATCGGGCTCAAGTCTGTCGACCGTCTTAAAAGTGCGTGGGATGATCACTTTTCCATCCGGAGGCGCGGCCGCCCGAAGGACGCCTAGGACTGTTCCCGGTGCGGAGTGCGGCCGATCTCGCCCTTCACTCCTCGGCGCGGCGGACCTCCGCCAGCCAGGGGCAGCGGCGGCGCAGGAGGTGCTCGAAGCGGGCGTGCATGGTGATGACGGCGGCCGGGCAGTCGTCGCACGCCCCCTCCAGGCCCACCTCGACGACGCCGTCGTGCACGCTGCGCACCACCAGCGCGCCCCCGTGGCTGCGGGCGAAGGCGCCCACCGGGCCGTCGGCGATCTGCCTGGCCGCGGCCTCCAGGACCTCGTCGGGGCCGACGTCGTGGGCGCCGGCCCCGCCCCTCCAGGAGTGGGGCGCCCCCAGCGCGTCCACGAGTGCGGTGCGCACCCGGGCGCCCTCCCGGCGCCAGCTGCGACCGTCGCCCAGCAGGGTCAGGACGGCGCCGTCCTCGACCTGGACGGCGCTCAGGGTGCCGTCGTCGAGCAGCCCCTGGAGCAGCGCCGGGGCGTGGGCCACCCCGCCGGTGAAGGGCAGCAGGCCATCGGGAACCACCCACCGCAGCACGTCGGGGTCCGGCGTGGTCAGCGGGTGGGTCGGCACAACGGGCACGGCGGCCTCACATGAGCATGGCGACGACGACGCGCGTGAGCGCGGCCATCACCCAGGCGGTCACGAGCATGTAGCCGTAGGCGATGAGCGGCCACTTCCAGGTGCCGGTCTCCCGCCGCATGGCCCCCGCCGTCGCCATGCACTGCAGGGCGTAGACGAAGAACACGAGGATCGAAGCCACCGTTGCCGGGTTGAACAGCAGGTCCCCGGCCCGGTTCGTCACCGTGTCCTCGCGGAAGGTCATGGTCTGCAGGTGGGAGGTCGGCTCCTCGGGGTCCTCGGCGGCGGCGATCTGCCCGAGGGTCGCCACGAAGGTCTCCCGCGCCGCCAGGGAGGACAGGATCGCCACGTTGATGCGCCAGTCGTAGCCCAGCGGCTCGAAGACCGGCTGCACCACCTTGCCGATGGCTGCGCCCCACGAGTTGTCCATGGTGTAGGAGGTCTTCTGGGCCTCCAGGAGCTTGTCGAGCTCGTCGGCGTCCGTGACCGTCTCGCCGTCGTCGTTCGTCACGGTCGACGACGACGGGTCGTCGGCGGCCGCGGAGATGGCGGCGCACTCGGTGCTGGTGGCGCAGTAGGCGTCGAACTGCTCGTCGGAGCGCATGGGCACGTTCAGCAGGACCCACAGGATGATGGTGGTCGCCGTGATGATCGTGCCGGCCTTCTTGGCGAAGCCCTTGCAGGCGTCCCACACCATGACGGCCACGGTCTTGGGGCGGGGCAGGCGGTAGGGCGGCATCTCCATGTAGAAGGGCAGGAGGACCCCGCCGCGGTCGGTCAGGCGCTTGACCACCCAGGCGGCGATCATGGCCGAGACCGCGCCCAGCAGGTAGAGGGCGAACATAATGGTGCCGCGCGCGCCGAGGGGGCCGATCCTGGCGTCGTCGTCCACGAGCAGGGAGATCATGATGACGTAGACGGGCAGGCGGGCCGAGCAGGTCATCAGCGGCGCCGCGAGCATGGTGGCGACCCGGTCCTTGGCGCTGGGCAGGGTACGGGTGGCCATGATCCCCGGGATAGCGCAGGCGAAGGATGACAGCAGCGCCACGAAGGCCCGCCCCTCCAGGCCCGCCCGGCTCATGATCCGGTCCATGAGGAAGGCCGCGCGCGACATGTATCCCACGCCCTCCAGGAGGGCGATGACGAGGAACATGATGATGATCTGGGGGATGAAGGTGAGCACCGAGCCCACGCCGCCAATGAGGCCGTCCCCCAGCAGGCCGGCCAGGAGCGGGTGAGAGTCGTCGAGCAGGCTGTGGACCACCGTCCCCAGCGCGGTGAAGGCGCCCTCGATGCCGTCCTTGAGCGGCTCCGCCCAGGAGAAGATCGCCTGGAAGAAGAAGAACATAATGGCGAAGAAGACGATGGATCCCGCCACCGGGTGCAGCAGGACCCGGTCGATGGCCGCCGTCGTGCGGTCCTCGTGGGGCGGCTGAAAGTCGGCCGCCTCCAGGATCGAGTCCGCCCAGGAGGCGAACTCGGCGGCCTCCGTGGGCGGGGCGATGGGGGAGGTTGGCCAGGTCGCGGTGCTGGCCAGACGCTTGCGCAGCTCGGGGATCCCGACGCCGCGGTTGCCCAAGACGCGCACGGCCGGAACCCCCAGGGCCCGGCCCAGCGCCTCGACGTCGAGGTGCCCGGCCCGCTTGGTCAGCTCATCGGTCATGGTGATGGCCAGGCAGGTGGGCAGGCCCAGCTGGAGGGCCTCGGCCAGGAAGGCCATGCCCCGGCGCAGGGTCGTGGAGTCCAGGACGACGATAAGGGCGTCGGGCGCCTTGACGGAGGCGAGCTGGCCGTCCAGGACGTCGCGCACGATCCGCTCGTCGGGGCTGATGGGGTCCAGGGAGTAGGCGCCGGGCAAGTCCTCGATCGTAATGGTGTTGGTGGCGCTGCCCTCGGGCAGCTTGCAGGTGCCCAGGGAGCGCGAGACCGTGACCCCGGGGTAGTTGCCGGTCTTGGCGCGCAGGCCGGTCAGGGCGTTGTAGATGGAGGTCTTGCCGGCGTTGGGGGCGCCCGCCAGCGCGGCGCGGGGCGCGGAGGCGTCGACCGGCCCGGAGGCGGAGCCGCAGTGGCAGGAGGGGCCGGCGTCGGCCGATGCGGCCTGCGAGTGGGCCGAGCAGGGGCAGTCCGGCGCGTGCTCGGACGCGCGGCCTGGGCGCTCCCGGACCCCGGTGCCGCCGGCCTGCGAGCCGACGTCGGTCAGGGGCAGGGGCTCGTGGTCGCTCATCGCTGGATCTCCTCGACCTTGACGATGCTCACATCGGCCTTGCGCATGCTGATCTCGTAGTCGGCCACCTGGAAGAGGAACGGGTCGCCCAGGGGCGCGCGGCGCAGGACCTCGACGGTGCGGCCGGGGATGAAGCCCAGGTCCGTCAGGCGCTGCGCCAGCTGCGTTCCCCGCTCGGCGTCAACGGCGATGATGCGTGCGCGCTGGCCCGGGCGCAGCGATGCCAGCGTCGGTGGTGCCTGGGACGCCTGGGGTGATGGTGCGGCCTCCTGGTGATGCGTGTCGGTGGGTGTCGGCTTGGTCTGTGGCGCAGCGGCGGTAGTCACGATGCTCCTCGGGTTCGACGTCACACGGGGTGTCCCGCACATCACTATTTAGGTTAGTCGTTCCTACTTGACAATGTCGAAATATGAATGTTGGGCGCGCCTTACCTTTGCTGTCGACGCGACCCGGAGCACGCGCCGGCGGGTGCTCGGAGGCCCGGCCCCCTCGCCCCTCCCTCGCCGCCTCCCCCTCGTCGAGATCGGTTCACTTCCGCGTCGAGATCGGTCCGGTTCCGCGTCGAGATCGGTCCGGTTCCGCGTCGAGATCGGTTCACTTCCGCGCCGAGATCGGTTCATGGCGTGTGCCTGACGACTGCCGAGCACCGCTGCGCCCGAGGAGCGCCGGCGACGCGTCCCGCCCCGTCTGGGGCGGATGCTCTCCCGCTCGGCAAGACGGTCACGCATCCTGTCGGGCTCGCCTTGACCCCGACCCTGCGTGAGGGCGGAGTCTGTGCGTATGAGCGACTTCTTCAACGCCTTCGAGATGAGCCCGGTTCCCGCGCCTGCTGAGGACGCCCAACCTCCTGAGCCCTTCCGCGGCATCTACGGCATGCCGATGTTCGTGACCGTCTCGGCGCAGGACCTGACACAATCGGTGGAGTTCTGGACCGACGGCCTCGGGTTCTTCGTACTGTTCAGCATTCCTGGCAAGCTCGCGCATCTGCGCCGCTGGGCCTTCCAGGATGTGCTCCTGGTACCCGCCGGCGAGGAGCCGCCGCCGTCGGCGCCGGTGCCCGCTGCTCCTTTTACGAGCCCGGCCCCTGCGCTGACCGTCAGCTTCGCCTGCGTGCTGAACCAGATCGAGACGACTGCCGAGGCCTGCGAGCGGCTTCGACCAGGATGCGTGCAGGGGCCCCGGACCACCCTGTGGAACTCCCGGGAGATCGAGGTGGCCACGCCCGAGGGCGTGCGTGTCATCCTGACCGCCGCCAGGCCCTTGGACCCGCACAGTGAGCAGGCCGGCAACATGGAGCGCATCGGGATTCGGGTCCCCCGGGCGTCCGAGGAGTCCTAGACGCGTGGGTCCGGCAGGGTGCAAGCCGGGCCGGGCGGGCGGCGGGTCCAACGTCAACGGAGCTTCGTCGCGTGAACGTACCTTTCTCCCATCCTTCTGACCTTTACCCTCAGAAGGATGGGAGAAAGGTACGTTCATGTTGGGAAGGTACGTTCACGTTCCGGCGCGTCCTGGACGGGCGCCGGTGCGCCCGGGACGCGGCGCCCCCCTCGCACCTCATTGGTCCTCGGAGCCCCCTTCGTCGAGATCGGTCGGGCTCCGCACCGAGATCGGTTCACTTCCGCGTCGAGATCGGTTCGAGACGCCGGTCTGATGCCCGCCGGGCGTCGCTGCGCCGCAGAAAGTGATCCTCCCACGCACTTTTAACGTTCCTGTCGCTCGGCCTGCACCACCAAACCGCGGAATCACGCCGATCCTCGCCGCACCCGTGACCGCCGACCGGCTTAAAAGTGCGTGGGATGATCACTTTTCCCACCCCGGTCCAGTGGAAGGCGACAGCCAGACGCCCGCAAGACTCCGCAGACCGCACTCAAGCCGGAACCGGACCGGTCTCGACGAAGAGGAGCCACGGGAGCCGGTCGAGAAGAGCCCGACCCGCCCACCACCCCCGGAGCCAGCCAGGGGTTTGGCGCTTCCGGCGGGTGCGCCGCAGGTCGCCGTCTCCGCTCAGGACTGGAAGCGCGCTCCAGACGTCGGGTCGGCCAGCCAGGCCAGGGCCGCCCGGATGCGGGAGGGAGTGGAGGCCGACAGGGGCTCCGGAAGCGACTCGGGGTGGAACCAGCCCACCTGAGTCGACTCGTCGTCAGCCACATGGGCGCGCGCCGCGGTGCCGGGGCGCGGCCGCCCCACGAAGTTCATGTCCATGAAGACGCAGTTGTCCCCGTTGGGGAAGGTCATTGGCCTGCCCGCACCCACGCTGGCGAGGGCCAGGATCTCGACGTCCACGCCGGTCTCCTCCAGGCACTCGCGGCGGGCCGCTATCGCCGGCTGCTCGCCGGGCTCGGGGATGCCGGAGACCACGGCCCACTGGCCGCTGTCGGCGCGCTGTCCCAGCAGGAGGCGGCCGGAGTCGTCGACGACGACGATGCTCACGCCGGGCAGCCACAGCTGGTCGTGGCCGATCTTCTGCCGCAGGGACACGATGAACTCGGGGGTCGCCATGACCCGAGCCTAGATGATGACTCTGGGGCTGGGCGGGGAGGCTCTCTTGGCTCGGTCCCGCGGTCTCCGCCCCCTTTCGTCGAGATCGGTCGTATTCCGGCTCGAGATCGGTAGATCTCCGTGCCGAGATCGGTTCAAGGGGCTGAGCGGGCCCGTCGCCTCTCGCGCGGTCGTACCTTTAACGTACGACCGCGCAACCTGGGGTGCGACCGCGAGGTGCGGGCAGAACCAGTCGGCTCTCCGGGCCCCGGAGGGCTCTTGGAGGGTCGGCTCGGCCGGAAAAGGTGGTTCCTACGCACTTTTGAGGTGACCGGTGCTGCCGTACTCGATGAGGATCGGCGGGATTCCGCGGTTCTGCAGCGGGACGGCAGCGCGGACCAGTGCTAAAAGTGCGTGGGACCCACCTTTTTGAGGGGCCGCAACCCCAGCGGGCGCCGGGCCGGCGCCTCGGACCGATCTCGAGCCGGAAGTGAACCGATCTCGGTGCGGAATACGACCGATCTCGGCGAAGGGGTTGCGAGGGACGGGAGCGCGAGTGGCCGCAGCAGAAGCCCGGCGCCGGAATGACTCCCGCCCGCATGCTCCGACCCCGATAGCATCGGGAGCGCCACGACGCCGAGGGCGTCAGCGACAGACCGGACCGAGGAGTCTCATGATCACCATCGTCGCCACCTTCACCGTCCCCGAGGCCAATCGCGAGCGCTTCGCCGAACTCGGCCGACGCCTCGTCGCCGGCAGCCTCGCCGAGGCCGGCAACATCTCCTACCAGCTCGTCGTCGCCCGCGAGGACGCCGGCGCCTTCGCCTTCATCGAGGGCTGGGCAGACGACGCCGCCATCGACAACCACAACGGCTCCACGCACTTCACCACTCTCATCCCGCAGCTGGTCGAGCTCTCCAGCGGCGACCCCGTCATCACCCAGTACGAGGCCGTCTGAGGGGCCGGCCGGGCCCGCCGCGGGCGCGGAGGCGAGTGGGTCCACGGCGGCGGTGGATCTGTCAAGCCACCCGGGCCCGCCGCGGGTGCGGAGGCGGGCCTCAGCGGGGCCGGCTCGCAGCGACCTTGCGGGCCTTCTCGGCCCAGGCATCGGCGCGCTCGTCCAGGCCGCCGCCCTCCCACGTCCCGCCGGCGCGCTCGACGGCGCGGGCCAGCAGCCAGTCGGCCACGGCCGGGTTCTTGGGCAGCAGGGAGCCGTGCAGGTAGGTGCCGATGACGTGGTCGGCGCGGGCCCCCTCGGTGCCGTCCCTGCCGTTGTTGCCGTCCCCGGAGCGCACGCGCCCGAAGGGCGTGACCCCGGGCGCCAGCGTCGTCAGGCCGGAGTGGTTCTCGTAGCCGACGATCCGCCCGAACGTCTTCGACTCCAGCATGATGTTCCCGATCAGCCGCCCCCTGCCGGCCACGGTCTCGGCGTCGAGGACCGAGATGCCGGGGATCTCGGCGCCGGTGCCCGTGACGAAGCGGTGCCCGAAGAGCTGGTAGAGCCCGCAGATGACGAGCATGGGCACGCCGTCGGCGGCCCAGGCGCGCAGCTGCGGGCCGCGGTCCACCAGGTCCGCCTTAATGCGCTCCTGCCCGGAGTCCTGCCCGCCGCCGCCCACGAGGAGGTCGACGTCGTCGGGGAGCTCGTCGCCCGGGTCGTAGGAGAGCAGGTCGACGTCGTACCCCGCCCACTGCGCGCGACGGGCCAGGACCAGGGTGTTGCCCCAGTCGCCGTAGATGTTCATGTCGCGCGGGTAGAGCTGCAGCAGGCGCAGGCGCCCGCGGGCGGCGCCGTCGGTGGCGTGCGGGTAGGTCGGCTCGCTCATGTCAGGGCCTCCTCGACGTCGGTGAGCTCGGCCAGGTGGGCGCGCAGGGCGAGCATGGCGGTGTAGGTGGTGAAGATGCGCATGGGGCGGCCCGCGCCGTCGTCGGCGGCGGAGGCGGCCTGGCGCAGGAGCGCCACGGCCCGGGTCAGGTCGGGCTCGACCGTGCCGATGGGCACCTCGTCGTAGCGCAGCCGCAGCGCCATGTCCCAGGCGCGCACCCCGGTGACCACGGCGACGCCCTCGTCGCGCAGGCCCGCGAACTCGACGTCCCACAGCCAGGACATGTCGCGGCCGTCGGCGTACTCATCGTTGATGGCGATCATGACCGACTCCGGGCCGCCGGCGCGCACGGCCTCGGCGGCGGTGAGCAGCCCCATGCGGAAGCCCGCGGGGTTCTTCACCAGCGAGAGCTGCACGTCGCGGCCGTCCAGGGTGAGGATCTCGCCGCGCCCGAAGGCCGCCTGGACGCGGGCCAGGGTGGTCAGCAGCCCCGCCAGGTCGGCCCTGTCACCCAGCGTCTCCAGGGCGACGGCGAGGGCCGCGCAGGCGTTGAGCTGGTTGTGGATGCCGGGGATGGCGAAGGCGATGTCGTGGTCGGCGCCGTCCACGCGTACGACGGCGTCCTGGCCGCTCAGGGACTGGAGGCTCACGCGCGGCGCTGGGGGCGTCGAGGTCTCAGGGGCGGCCGGAGCGGCGGCCGACGTCGTGGACCTGCCGGACTCGGATTGACCAGCCTGCCCGGTCTGCTCGGCCTCGGGATCCTCGGCGCGGTCGGCCCCGGCCTGGGGTGCCTCGCGTCGGGCCTCTCGTCGGGCCTCCTCCGCCTGCGCCGCCCCGGTGCGCAGGTCGTCGTCGGAGACGAACAGGGACCGCAGGGCCGGGCCGGCGCCGAAGGAGGCGACGCGGACGGCCAGGTCCCCGGTGAAGGCCTCGGAGCCCAGGCGCGGGTCGTCGGCGTTGACGACGACGGAGCCGGTGGTCGCCAGGGCGACCTTGTGCAGGAGGGAGGCGGTGTAGTCGATCTCGCCGAAGCGGTCGAGCTGGTCGCGCATGACGTTGAGCAGCAGGGCGTGGCGGGGCCTGATGAGCCGCACGAAGCGCACCGCGTGCGCCTCGTCGAGCTCCAGGACGGCGACGTCGTGGTTCAGGCGGCCGCCCGCGTCGACCTCGGTGAGCAGCGAGGCCAGCACCCCGCGCACGAAGTTCGACCCGGACCGGTTGGTCAGGACCCTTAGGCCCTGCTCGCGCAGGAGCTGGACGACCATCTTCGTCGTCGTCGTCTTGCCGTTGGTGCCCGACACGACGACCACGCCCATGGGCAGCTGGCCCAGCGTGCGGGCCAGGAACCCGGGGTCGAGCTTCTCGACGACGAGGCCGGGCAGCGCGGTCCCGCCCGAGCCGCCGCCGCGCAGGCGGGAGACCCGGCGGGCGGCGCGGCCCAGGGCCACGGTGACGCGGGAGCGCAGGGACGCGGCGGGGGAGAGGTCCATGGGTGCGGCTCCTGCGGGTCGACGACGGGGCGGCGCTAGTCTAGGGCCACCCGTGGGCGGGCGCGTCGTCCGTGCGGCCTGCGGTCCGGGTCTCGGCCCGGCCGCGCCGTCGACTTCGCCCCGGTGGTCCGCGGATGGGAAGCGAGAGGTTATGGTCAGGAAATTCGTCACATGGGCCGTTGGGACCGAGGTGGGGCACAGTGAGGGCTTCGACTGGGAGCAGACCCCCGAGTCGGTGCTCGCCGAGCTCACCCGCTACCTCACCGACCCGCGCGTCCTGAGAGACAACGCCTTCTTCTCCTGCGGAGTGTGGGCCCTGCCCGAGGAGGCCGACAACCTTACCGAGGTCGACGCCGATGATCCGGCCCGCGCCAACTACATGCAGGTCGGCGGACGCTGCACGGCTCTGACCCTGGAGGTGCGGGTGGCCGATGAGGAGGGGCACGTCCACTACACCGTGGCCCGTGAGCCCGTCCGGGATCCCGAGGCCTGGGCCGAGCTGTCCTGGACCATCGGGGAGGAGTCCACCTACACCACGAGGCTGCACCCCGAGGAGATCCTCACCGGGGAGCAGGCCGTGCCCTTCTTCCGCGACTACGTCCTGCACGGCGTCCTGCCGAGCCTCGAGCTCCTGCGCCCCATTGACGTCTGAGCCGGGCACTCGGCCGGCCCTGTCTGACCGCCAGCAGAGGTGCAGCACTATGTATGACATTATCGTCTTCGATCCCGCTCTCGTCTCCGACGACGAGTTCCCCGTCTGGTGGGAGGAGGGGGCGCCGGTGGAGGCGGCCGACGACCCTGGGGCGATGACGCCCGGCCTTCAGTCCCTGTATCACGAGCTGCGCCGGTACTTCCCCGCCATGGACGGCCCCGACGCCGTCGATGACGCCACGCTTCTGGCCCGCCCCGGCATGGGCGGGTATGTTGCCGACTACGGTTTCGGCCCGCGTCACATGTACATCTCCGTGGGCTGGGATCGGGTCGAGGATCTCCTGGGGCGGTTCTATGAGGCGGCACCTCGTCACGGGGTTGCCATCGCCCGAGTGGACGCCTGCGAGATCCTGCGCCCCTGAGCCGGGGCTCCCGCAGTCCCCTTTCGCCGACTGGGGGCGGCGCCGCAGCGCCCGCCCTGGTCGCTGATCCTGTCTGACTACCCTCGCTGAGGAGCGACATCATGAGCTACGACGTCCTGGTCTTCGATCCCGATCTTGTCTCCGACGACGACTTCCCCGACTGGTGGGAGAAGAACCCGCTGGTGGAGTGGGAGGACGACCCTGCGGCGATGATCCCCGGCCTTCAGTCCCTGTATCACGAGCTGCGCCGGTACTTCCCCGCCCTGAACGGCCCCGACGCCGTCGATGACGCGACTCTCCGGGCCCGCCCCGGCATGGAGGAGTACGTCGCCGACTACGAATTCGGTCCCCGTCACATGTACATCTGTGTGGGCTGGAGACGAGTCGGAGACTTCCTGGGCCGTCTCTACGAGGCGGCGCCCCGCCACGGGATCGCCGTCGCCAGAGTCAGCGATGCCTGCGAGATCCTGCGCCCCTGAGCCGGGGCTCCCGCAGTCCCCTCTCGCCGACTGGGGGCGGCGCGGAGGGGTTGCACATGGGAGAGAAGGACCCCACTGGGATGAATGTCGATTTTCCGCATGATTCCGCGGTTCTCTGATATCCGTCGAGATTGATTGACGGCTCCCATGTGCGCATAGGGGGGTCTGCGCACATGGGAGCGCGTCGACCAGTTTTGACGATGCGGGCGGATTCGCAGAATTCCAACGAAAACTCGCTCCCACCCCGTCGGATCTCCTCTCTCCCATGTGCAGCCCGCCTTCGCACGGGCAGGGGGCCTCTGCGTCCGCGCCCCGATACGGGCCGAATCGCAGGCGCGGACGTCGTCAGGGCCGGCGCTCTTGACCGCACGTCTCTGCGACAGGCCGCCGGTGAGCACCTCCCGTCTCTTGCGCTCCCGTCGCGATGGGTGCACCATAGATGTTGTACATGTTTTACATGTCATACATGTCTTGTGTGGCGAATAACGGCAGGAGTGATTCATGGCACCTCGAAACCCGGCCCACATCGGGCCCGACGGCAGGGGATTCTTCGGGACGGTCACCGTCGGGCAGCGGGGGCAGGTCGCCGTACCGGCCCAGGCCCGCAAGCATCTCGGCCTCGAACCCGGGGACCATCTCGTGGTCCTGACAGACCCCGCCCAGGGAATCGCCCTCATCCCCCTGAGGTTCGTGCTGGACCGAGGTCCGGACGACCCGCTCTCCGTGCTCGTGCGCTCCGCCCTCGGCAGGCCGGTGCCGAGCGAGCCGGTGCCGAGTGGGCCGGTGCCGAGTGGGTCGGGCGCTCCGCCCGGGGCTCCGCCTGGAGCCCCGGGTTCGGTCGCAGGCTCGGCCGGGGCTTCGGGGCCGACGTCGGGCACCGCCCCGGTCCCGGGTTCCCCGGCCGGCCCGGACACTCTGCCGCCCGCCTCCGAGCCGCTGCCCGAGGGGAGCTGAGATGAGCCCGGCGATCGTTGTCGAGAACCTGACCAAGACCTACGGCGAGCTCGCCGCCGTCGACTCAGTCTCCTTCGAGGTGAGGCCGGGGGAGATCTTCGGCCTGATCGGACCGAACGGGGCCGGCAAGACCACCCTCCTGGAGTGCCTGGAGGGGCTGCGCGCGCCCAGCGGCGGGAGCCTGCGCGTGCTCGACGTCGATCCGACCCGTCCCACCCCGGCCTGGCGCTCCCGCATCGGCGTCCAGCTGCAGACGGCGGCTCTGCCCCCGAAGATCAAGGTGCGCGAGGCGATGGACCTGTTCGCCTCCATGTACGACCGCCCCACCGATACCGATGAGCTCCTGGAGGAGCTGGGAATCGCCGGCAAGCGCGACACCTACGTCGAGAAGCTCTCGGGCGGCCAGCGCCAGCGGGTATTCATCGCCCTGGCCCTGATCAACCGGCCCGAGCTCGTCTTCCTCGACGAGCTCACCACCGCACTCGACCCGCAGGCGCGCCTGGCCATGTGGGATGTGGTCCGCTCCATCCGCGACCGCGGCGCCACCGTGCTCATGACGACCCACTACATGGAGGAGGCGGAGGCGCTGTGCGACCGGGTCGGCATCATCGACCACGGGCGCCTCATCGCCCTGGACACGGTGCCGAACCTGGTCGCCTCCCTGGGAGGCGGCGCGGAGATCCGGCTGCGCACCTCCAGCCCGGTCCCCGCGGCGCTCCTGGAGGGCCTCGACGGCGTCTCCAACGTCTCGGTCCGCGACTGCCAGGTGCGGCTGCACTCGGAGAGCACGCGTTTCCCGCAGCGGATGATCGACACGATCGAGAGGACCGGGCCCACGGTGAGCGACGTGAGCGTCTCGGCGCCCTCGCTGGAGGACGTGTTCCTCGCCCTGACCGGCCGCTCGATGCGTGAGGAGGACTGAGTCGTGAGAACCTTCCGTCAGCTGTGCAGGGTCACCTTCATGCGCACCCTGCGAGAGCCCGCAGCAGTCATCTTCTCGGTCGCCTTCGCGCCGGTGTTCGTCGTCGTCATGGGGCTCATCCTCGGCAACAAGCCGGCTCCCGAGTTCGGGGGGCAGGGATTCCTCGAGGCGAACTTCACGGCGTTCCCTGGGATCGTCATCGCCATCTCCTCCGTCGTCATGGTGCCCATCGACATGGCGACCCAGCGCAGCGCGGGGGTGCTGCGGCGATTCCGGGTGACCCCGCTGAGGCCGGGGCTCTACCTCGCGGCCGACGTGCTGTCCCGCACGGCTCTCACCTTCCTGTCCATCGCGACGATGTACCTCATTGTGATCGCGGCGTTCGGAGTGCGGCCCGAATCGGCGGCGGCGCTGGTTTCCACCCTCGTCGCCACCCTGCTCGGGCTGACCGCCTTCCTCGCGCTGGGGTACCTGGTGGCCTATCGGCTGCGCGCCGTGGGGGCGGCGCAGGGGCTCGGCAATATCCTGTTGTACCCGCTCATCTTCACCTCGGGCGCCGCCGTGCCGCTGGCCGTCTTGCCCGAAGGGGTGCGCTCGGCGGCCCGCTTCTCGCCCCTGACCCAGCTCACCTACCTCACCCGGGGACTGTGGGCCGGCGACGGCTGGGGCGCGCACTGGGGGTCGGCCGTCGTCCTGCTCGGCTTCGGGATCATCTGCGGCGCGCTCGCGGCCCGGCTCTTCCGCTGGGAGTGAGCGGGGCGCCGGCGGCGGGGCTCGACGGCGGAGCGCCGACGGCACCCGCTTTCGTCGAGATCGGTTCATTTCCGCGTCGAGATCGGTCCGGTTCCGCGTCGAGATCGGTCCGGTTCCGCGTCGAGATCGGTCCAGTCCTGCTTCTCCCTCAGCCGGTCACGCCGCGCTGATGACCGAGCCCTGGTCGGGGCACGCCAGTCGGCGGTGCGCCGGCGCGGCGCGCCGGCCGGGGGCGTGCTGCCGGAACTCCTCGAAACGGAGCGGGACTCCCCGGGCGACGTCGAGGTCGGGGCCGTCCATGGCCTGGATATGGAGATGGGGCTGCGTCGAGTTGCCGGAGTTGCCGCAGCTGCCGATCCGGTCCCCGGGGCCAACCCGGTCGCCGGGCGAGACGAGCAGGGAGCCCCGTCTCAGGTGCGCGAGCGCGACATAGAGGCTGCTGCCCGCGGTCCGAATGACCGCGTAGTTGCCCGCGACTCCGGCCGCTCCCCGGCGGATCCGCTTCGACTGGTTCAGCCCGTACGGGATCAGCGTCAGCGGGGACCGACAGGCCTCGTGATCGGGCTCGCCGTCGTGGACGGCCGCCACCGTCCCCGCCACGGGCGAGTACAGGGGCCGGCCGAAGGCGTGGAATAGCCCCGGGGGCTCGGTCGCGAAGATCGTCCGCAGGCTGTAGCCGGGCGCCGTCCGACCGGTCTCGTCGACCGCGATGAAGTCGATCGCGTACGTGGTGCCGAACAGGTCGGTTCCGTGGCTGGGGACTTGCCGCGTGGGACTGATCTCGGTGAGCCACGACCCATCGAACGGGAGCCGTCCGACCACCCCGTCTTCGGGAAGGGGGCGGGAGGCCGTCGTGCCTGTCATCGATCTCCTTTCAATGGCCGCGGCGGCGATCGCCGCGGCCAGGCCCGCAAGGACCGCGCTGTCGAGTGATAGCGGGGCGGGACACGGGATACCTTTCAGATACTAACAGTATTTAGATACTAAGAGTATCCGAGTGCGAGAGGGCGTGCAACGGGTGGGAGCGCCTTTACGATCGGTTGGGTGACAGACCTTCCCGATCCGATCAGCAGGCGCGACCGCCAGAGACAGACTCGCGAAGCCATCGTCTTCGCTGCACGCGCGGCCTTCGCCGAGGCCGGCTACCACGGCGCCCGGCTCGACCGGATCGCCCGGGCCGCGGGCTTCTCCAAGGGGGCCGTCTACTCCAACTTCGCGGGCAAGGCCGAATTGTTCCTGGCGGTCCTGGACAAGGACATCGAGGGCTCCGCGGGCCGAGGCTGGAACGCCTTCGGGCCGCAGCCGGCGGGTCTGGCCGCCGACGGCGAGGCCGCGGAGGCCGTCAGGGGCCTCGCCCTGGCCACCCTGGAGTTCATCGCGGTGGCCGCCCGCGACGAGCGCCTGAGCGGGCAGGTCGTACAACGGGTCAACCAGGTGGTCGGTGCCTATGCCGCCGTCGTCGAGTCCTCGCGCCGAGATCCGGCCGATCGGGCGGGGAGGGGCGGCGCCTTCGGCGTCGGGGCCGGAGAGGCCGAGGACGGCGGTACGAGGGGCGGCGACGCGGAGATCGAAGGCGTGGAGAGCCGCGACGCGGGGGTCGGAGAGGTGGAGGACTCTCTCACCGACGAGCGGCTCGGAGCGCTCTTGGCCGCCCTCGACCAGGGGGCGGCGGTCCTGTCCCTGGCCGGCAGCACCGCCATCGACCAGTCCCTCCTGCGCGCCGGGATGCTGAGGCTGCTGGAATCGGGGCGGACGGTGGAGCCGGTTTCCGGCTCTCGGGACGGAGAGGGGGAGACGCCCCTCCATCGCCGGGTCGTCCGGGAACGCGTTGCCCAGACGCTTGAGGCGTGGGAGGTGAAGAAGGCGTAGGTCCGGCCCGAGGCCTGGGCCGCCTGCAGGGCCGGCTGTCAGGGGGCGATGATCGCCTCACCGTCGGCGAGGATGGTGGCCCGGGCGGCGCCCTCGTTCCGCAGCGACTCGATCACATGGCGGGCGACGGCGAGGCCATCCGCATTGAGCAGGCCGTCGTGGATGCCGACGACGAGCTTCGGCCGCAGGGCGCGCACGTAGCGGATCAGGTCGGCGACGCGCAGCCACGGGGCGTCGACCGGGGTGACCAGGGCGGTGAGGCGGTCCGACGGGACTGGGTGCTCGTCTCCGGTGACGAGCACCCGCCCATCGATCAGGTAGGCGCGGTTCGCCGGGCCCGGGAGTGTCGGGTGCACCTCGGCGTGGCGGTTGCCGGCCACCTGGACGGGCAGGGTGCCGATGCGCAGAGTCGTGCCCGTGACCGCCTCGTGCAGGCCGTCCTCGCCTCGGGCGCCGAGTCCGCCGAGCTCATCGAGCGCGTCCCCCGGCACCCAGACGGGAATGCCGCGACGCAGCGCCTCCTCGACGAGGCCGGGGTCGAGATGGTCGGAGTGACGGTGGGTGATGAGCACGGCGTTGACGCCGTCCAGACCGGGACGGGGCCCGAGCTGCCCCGGGTCGAGCAGAAGCCGTGTGCGGCCGTCGTCGATCGTCAGACAGGCGTGGTGGATCTTCGTCACTCGGATCGAGACTGGCACGGGGACAGGCTATCCCGGCGGCATGTGCGAGGGGTGGCGTGTGCTCCTCGGCGCAGCGGGGCGGGGATGCGGCTGCTCTGGCGGGCTCTGAGACGGGGACTGCACATGGGAGAGGAGGGCCCTACCGGGTCGAGTGCCGTTTTTCCTTACGATTCTGCGGTTTTCTAATTTACGTCAAGACTGGTTGTCGCGCTCCCATGTGCGCACAGGGGGGTCTGTGCACATGGGAGCGCGACAACCAGTCTTGACGATACGGGCGGAGCCATGGAATTCCAACGAAAACTGGCGTTCGCTCCATCGGATCGCCTCTCTCCCATGTGCGAACCGTCTTCACGCTCGCCTCCGAAGGGTCCGGGGAATCGGTCTGGGCGGTGGCGGAGTGGCCACCTGGCGGGATTCGAGGGCCAGTAGGGCACGATCGGGCCGATCGGCGCGGTGTCTGCTGGGCTCCGCGTTCCCCCTGATCGGGCATGGCTGTGGGGAGCCACCCGGCTGCTGCCGGGTGGCTCCCAGGAAACTGGGATGTTGACTCAGAGTCCCAGCAGGACTCTGGTCAGAGCGCAAGGACCCGGAGACTGCGGAAGCGTCTCCCAGCACTGTCCGTCAGATCTGGGCCCTCTGCGCGCCCCGGGCTCAGTCGCCCCGGGCCGCGCCGGTCGCAGCGGACTTCGGGGCGCTCTCCGGGGCGCGGCGGAACCCGCGGTGGATGAGGACGAAGACGAGCACGGCGACGAGGATCGCGCCCCCGACGGCAATGGGCAGGATGGGCGAGAGCCCGTACATGGCCGTGCCCGCTGTGGGCGAGACGACGTAGGTCAGCCCGTTGGTCGCGCCGATCAGGCCGGCGAGCCCGCCCTGCTCCTCGCAGCTCATGAGCAGCGTGGGACCCGCCGTGTAGCCGGGCATGGCGATACCGACACCGGCGCCAATCACCGTCACCGCGATGACAATGGGCGCGAACCCGCTGTCGATGGCGAGCAGGGCGAAGCCCGCGGCGCCCAGGCAGGTGCCGACGCGCAGCAGGGTCGAGGGGGCCCACTTCGAGCGCGGCACAATGACGCTCTGGGCGAGGACCATCCCGATGCCGGCGGCGAGCAGCGCCCCGCCGGTGTAGAGGCCGGTCGTGTCGGCGTCCAGGCCGAGGCGGTCCTGGACGAGGAAGCCGGTGACGACCTGAATGAGGCCCAGCGCGGTGAACATGCCGAACCCGGCGACGAGGAAGGGCCAGACCCGCGGGTCGAAGGGGCTGACGTGCGCGGGCTCCTCGACCAGCTCGGCCCGGGTCTCCCGCCGCAGGACGAGTGTCACCACCAGCAGGCCCGCGAGCAGGAACACCGGAACCATGTCGACCGACACCATGAGCGAGATCCCCGACAGCAGCCCTCCGACGAGGGCTCCGGCAATCGACGCGATGCCCTGGGAGGCGCCGACGCCGGCCATGCCGCGCACGCGCTCCTCCTCGCTGGAGGTGATGTCGGCGATGTAGGCCTGGGCGGTCGGGAGGATCGCTGCGAGCGCCGTGCCGAAGAGCATTCCGCGGATGAGGACGAACAGGATGAACAGCGGCGTCTGACTCAGGGCCCCGTTGACGCCCATGGCGGCGACAATGGCGAAGAGCACCATGGCCGCCGTGCAGATCGCCAGGGCGGCGACGAGGACCGGCTTGCGCCCCCACGACTGGGAGCGCCGCCCCCAGATCTGGCTGGTGAGGACGACCATGACCGCTGCGACGCTGATCGTGAAGCCGATCTGCCACTCGTCCAGCCCGACCTCCCGCGACAGCGGCGCGATCACGGGGTTGAGCGTCGTCTGTCCCAGGTAGGCCAGGAAGACTGCCGCCAGAACGACCCCGACCTGCGAGGACTCCCCTCCGCGGCCTGCCCCTCCGTGGCCTGCTTCTCCGCGGACTGCCCGCTGCGAAGCGCTCATACTGTGCTCTCCTTTCCTGTCACCTTCCGCCCGGAGCCGCAGCCCTGAGTCGCGCCCCGGGACTGCGGTCCTGGGCCGGCTCCCGAGCTACCGGGCCGCCGGGCCGCGGGCGGGAGGCGGGTCCCGCCGGGCGGCTCGGTGCGGTCCCGATCCGTGAGCCCGTTCCCGGCGGGACGAGGGCAACCCTATGTGAACAGTATTCTAATGACAAGATGCGGCGCCGGATGGCGGCGGATGGGCGCCGGTCAGCCGGTCGATCCGGGGCCGGTTTCGGGGCCGGGTGAGTCGGGGCCGGCACTGCGGTCGGCGCCGAGCCCGGCCTCAAGGCCGTCCATGAGCCGTTCAAGGACGAAGCGGTAGTAGCGGTCCTGCGCCGCCTCGATCTCCTCGGCCGAACCGGTGAACTGGCTCATCAGGTCGTTCATCATGAGGGAGATGCCGGCGCTGTCGGGTGCGGCTCCGCTGAGGTCTCGGATGAGGGTCGCGTGGTCGTGGGGGCCGTCGTCCTCGTGCAGGAGCCGGTCGTCAACGGTGGCGATCGTCATCAGTGCGGTGTTGACCAGGGAGGCGTACGCCAGGGCCGTGTCCCGGCCGAAACCCGCGCGCTGCAGCGAGGCGATCCCGGCGTCCATGACCGGCGCGATCCCGGGGAAGGCGGGGCCGTGCAGCAGCAGCCACCTGGCCGTGCCCGGGTAGGCGGTCAGCACGGGCCGGACCGGGTAAAGCGCCTCGCGGAACCACTGGCGCCACGGCATGACGACGGTCGGCAGTCCCACCCGGGCGAGGACCCGTTCGACGACGTGGCGGCTCAGGGTCTCGCGGCCGCCCACGTGGTGGTAGATGACCGAGGGGGCGACGCCGAGCCTCTCCCCGAGGTCGCGCAGCGACCACACCGCCAGTCCCGCTCCTCGCGAGAGCTCGACGGCGGCGTCGATCACCTTGTCCGCGTCGAGACCGACATGGTAGGAGTCCCGCCGTCCGGTCGCGCTGCTCTTGCGCCTGGTCATCGCTGCTCCTCATCGCCCCTCGTCACGTGTGCCGCCGCGCGCATCCCGCCGTCGTCCCGGTGGCGGCTGGGATGTTGCCGGCGCCGGCTTCCGACCGATCTCGAGCCGGAAGTGAACCGATCTCGAGCCGGAAGTGAACCGATCTCGAGCCGGAAGTGAACCGATCTCGGTGCGGAATACTACCGATCTCGGCGAGGGCGAGGGCGAGGGTGGCGGCGGAGGAGCCCTAGCGCTCCGGCGCGACGACGAGCAGTGCTCGCGGCTCGATCTCGACGGTCAGCGAGCGGGTCGTGCCGGCGGTGTCGCCGTCGAGCTCGAAGGGGACCGGCCTGTCGGTCGTGATCCTCACGCGGGAGGCCGACGTCGTGGAGAAGCCTTCCTGGACCCGCCCGGTGAGAATCTGCGCGCCCAGCCGCGCCCAGTCCACGACCCGGTCGGGGTTGGCGAGCATGAGGTCCACCTTGCCGTCCGACGGCGAGGCCTGCGGGAAGAGCGGCACCCCGGCGGTGATGGTGCCGACGTTCCCCAGGAGCGCCATGACCACCGGCTGCTCGGTGGGCTCGCCGTCGTCGAGCGTGACGGTGGCCATGAACGGGTCCGGTGCGGCGTTCTGCACCGCGGCCAGCGCGTAGGCGCCCGAGCGGATGACCTTCTTGAGGTCGTCGCTCGTGTCCTCCATGATCTGCGCGTCCAGGCCGATGCCGGCCATGACGACGAAGCGCTGGGTGAGCACGCCGGTGCCGTTCGGGTCGTCGGTCTCGCAGCGCACGGCGTCGATGGCCCCGGCGCGCCCGCGCAGGGCCAGGCTCAGGGCGGCGTCGGTGTCCAGGGGCACGCCGAGGTTGCGGGCGAGCAGGTTGCCGGTGCCCGAGGGCAGGAGCGCCATGGGCGTGCCGGTGCCGGCCAGCTCGGAGGAGACGGCCCGCACCGTCCCGTCGCCGCCAGCGACCAGGACGAGGTCGACGCCGGCTGCAAGCGCGCGCCGCGCCGGCTCGTGGCCGGCGTCGTCAACGGTGGTCTCCAGCCAGAGCGTCGGCTTCCAGCGCGCGGCGCGGACCTCGGCCTCGACACGGCGGCGCAGGAGGGACAGGTCGTCGAACTTGGTGGGGTTGAAGACGATGGCCGCGCGCTTGCCCCCGCTGTCGCGGCGCAGGCTCAGGCGCGCCCAGGCGGACAGGATCGAGTCGACCCCGCCCACGCTGAGGGCCAGGTTCGCCATGGCGATGCCGAGCAGCAGGCCGCCCACGACGTCGGACGGGTGGGCCAGGCCCATGAGCCACTGGCACGCGGCGGTCAGCAGCACCGCGCCGGAGCCGATGGCTGTCCACTGCGCGACCGAGATCGTGCCCCGACGGTGCGCGCGGGTCAGGGTGACCAGCACCCAGGCCCCCAGGGTCATGGCGGTGACGTGGCTGGCCGGGTAGGCGCCCCCGATGTGGGAGATCGAGTCGGCGAAGACGGTGTGCGGCCGGGGCCGGTGGGTGGCGAAGGCGATAGTCGTCTGCAGGGGGATGCCCGTGGCGGCGACCGCCAGCGCCAGGGAGAGGCGTCGCATGCGGCGTCTGAAGGAGAAGACGGCGACGCTGACGATGGCGATGACGATGAGGAAGGGGTGGGTGACCAGTGAGAGGGCCTCGGCGACCTGGCCGAGGTAGGAGCGCGGCCGGAGGAGGGGAGGTGGGATGTGCGTGTCGAGGACGGTGGCGCAGCCGGTCAGGGTCAGACAGCTCCAGGCGAGGAACAGCAGGGCGAACAGCACCGCCAGCGTCGCCTCGGGCAGGTGGCGGGGGAGCCTGCGCAGCGCCCTTGAGATACGGGACATTGCCGCGGTCTCCTCCCACTATCTATCGCAAGAACACGTGCGCTCCATGCTACAGAGGCGGGCTGCCGGACACCCCGGCGGCTGGTGTGGTGACGACGACGGCGGGCGGCTGGGGCCCGGCGGCAACCGGCGGTGCCCGGCGCCTCGAACCGATCTCGGTGCGGAAGTGAACCGATCTCGGCGAAAGAGGGTGCTAGTGGCGGTCGGTGTCGATGACGTCGACGCGTACGGGGTCGTCGGCCAGGGCCCCGATGACGGTGCGCAGGGCGCGGGCGGTGCGGCCCGAGCGGCCGATCACCCGCCCCAGGTCGTCGGGGTTGACGCGCACCTCCAGCAGGTCCCCGCGGCGCAGGGACCGGCAGGCCACCGTGACGTCCCCGGGGTGGTCCACGATCCCGCGCACCAGGTGCTCCAGCGCGTCGGCCAGCACCTGTCAGGCCCCCTCGGCGCCGGCCGCGGCCCCGCCCGCCGGCT
>ERZ773035.789-NODE-789-length-24515-cov-10.162756_pt1 | contig 24515 bp, 21 predicted proteins | sample MGYA00511487_ERZ773035 | MGnify/ENA primary metagenome ERZ773035 (study PRJEB29015, sample SAMEA2737985) | human oral metagenome | biome: human oral; feature: human-associated habitat; material: dental | place: China | collected 2024 ...
GAAAAGATGGACTGTTGCACAAAGATAAATTTACCTTCGTGCAACAGTCCCTTTTTATATACTTTCCACTACTCTGCCGCAAGCCCAAAACGCGTAATGCCTTCCTTTCGGAACTTATCAAGCAGCTCCATCACACCACTGTAGTTCATATCCCCGTCCGCACGTACAACAACAGCAAAACGCGGATTGTTTTGACTCTCTGCACGTGCACGGCGTAAAAGTGTTGCCTCGTCAATTGGCTGATCCTCAAGCCACAGTGACCCGTCCTTTCGCACCGTAACCAGATAGGTAACATGCAGCTGCGTCTGTGCTGTCTGCGCCTTTGGCAGATTCACATCCACAGTCTTTAGGTTCACCATATAAAGTGTGCTCATGATAAAGAAGACGAGCAGGAAGAACATAATATCGATCATCGGGATAATCATGACTTCGGGCTTATCAAATGCCCTTCTGTCCCGCAGCCTCATGCGCCATCACCTTCCATTGCTTCCTCACTGTGGAGAGACGTCTCAATAACGCCCTTCACCCCCGCTGCCCGAGCAAGCTCAATACGACGATTTTCAGCAACAGAGAAGCACATTTCCATATCGGTGACAATATTTTCAATCCGCTGTGAAAAATATGCGTGCACCGTGAGTGCAATAATGGCCACACAAAGTCCCATAGCAGTTGCAATCAAAGCCTCACCTACACCGCCCGTGATGGCGCTTGGATCCCCTGCCTCGAGATTAAATACGCTGAATGTTGAAATCATGCCGCTAATCGTTCCAAGAAGTCCAAGCAGCGGTGCCATGGTAACGATGACGCTCAGATAATAAAGACGGTTACGCAGCTTTGAAAGTGCAATTCCGGACTGCACTTCCATATAAGAAGATATCTTACGGGAATTTTTGCTGTGTTTTGCAATCGCACCAAACAGAATATCCGCAATCGAACCGCGCTGTGCTTCTGTCAGCTGAACTGCTTCTTTGAACTTTTCGTTGGCAACCAGAAGCATAAAGTTGTGTGCAAAATTCCGCCCCGCATCTGCCCCCATAAAGTAGAGTGCTCGTTCAATCCCAATAAAGACCACGAAAATTGATGCCGCTAGCAGGAAGTACATGACAATACCACCCTGCTGAAAGAATTGAACCCCTTGCATAATATGATCCATACACGATCCTCCCCTTCTACTCCCATCAATGGTAAATATCCCTACATAAATGAAACGAATGAAATCATTTTACTATAAATCCTAGTATGCGTCAACGACAACAAAACTCAAACATTTTATATTATTATGATAGCTCCGGTTTTCAACAAAAATACAAGAAAAAATCCCTCCTCCAACTGCTTTATAAAATACAGCCAGAGGGGGATATTGATATATGCTATTCTTTTACTTCCATCTGCCCTTTTTTGAAGACCTTCCCAATCGTCCCAAACTGAAATGTCGCGCTCTCTTTTACAATGAAACGTGTATAGGTGTGGTCCGTACGATAGTTTGAGTAAAACGCTTCGCGCATACCGCCCGCCGTATGCATTTCCTCATTGTAGACGAGAAAGGGATTGGGGACAACGGCAAATAGATTATTGCCAAAGGGCATCCCCCAGAAATCTGCATCACGCGTCGCCATAACGGCGACAAAACGCGGCTCTAGCTCCGGACGGCTAAAGCGCAGCTGCATATTTGTGCATTTCATTCCCTGTACCTCATACTGGCGAATGAACTCATCCTGCGCCTTCTTCTTCTGGAACATTGTCCCCTTGACATCATAAAGCGCATTGTAGTCGCGGATATACTCTGCGGCGCGCTCTGCCGGAGTCTTTTCCCGAAGTTCCACTGTTGGAATCTGCTCTAATGTCGCTGTCTCGGCTGTCTTTTGCCGAACAGCCTCATTTTGTTTTTCGCGGTCACTTTGAATAGATTCCTTATCGCCCTTTGCTTTCTCGTAACTATCTACGGCACGTTCCATTTCAGAGGCAGTAGGCTCCGATGGTTTTTTCTGCTGCTTTTCCTTCTTTTTTTCCGGTAGAGGCTGGCTGCCGTAAGCACGTGCCAAATCCTCTTTCATATCCTCATCCATAAAGTCGCTGATGGAAGGACTGCCCTGCTGCACGTCTGCACTTTCCACAGCAGTCGACAGCGGCTCCTCATATGGCGGCAGCTCCGTTTTCTCGATCGGTCTTTTAGGCGGTCTTGGTGTGCCGCGTTCCGCCTGCTCCACCCGTTTCATCAATTCATCAAGACGGCTCTGCTGACGCAGTGCCATCTTCTCAAGAAGCGTGACGCGCTTGGCAAGCTCCTGCATCCGTGTCAGTTCGTCCTTACCCATGGCAGAAATCCTTCCATCTGCTAAAACCTACAATCAAAGTTCAATATTCTTTGCTTTTGCAAGTGTTTCCCGCGCCTCACGAACAATGCGGTCGATGATGACGCTGACAGGTTCGACAGTACGCAGCAGTGTCAATGTCTCTCCTGCCTGAACCATCCCATTGACGACATCGCCATCCACCGCAGCGAGTTTATTCGTCCCAGTCGCACGGTCGAGGAGTTCCTGCTTGGTCGCCTTGCCAGAGTATTCGAGTGCAACAAATTCCTCTGAGAACTTATTCTTGACACCGCGCACGGCACCGCCAATGGTACTGCCCGTGACAATGGTATCCGTATCAACAGCCTCAATGAGTTTGGCTTTCACATTGGGGTGTACAACGCACTCCTCTGCAACAAGGAACCGTGTACCCATCTGCACACCAGCAGCCCCCATAAGAAGTGCAGCCGCAAGTCCGCGCCCATCGCCAAAACCGCCTGCCATAACGACAGGAAGCGATACCTCAGGAATCACCTGCTCCATCAATGGCATGGTGGAAAGAACTCCGATATGACCACCGGCCTCCATTCCCTCCACTACAATAGCATCCGCCCCCTTTTCCTCAACACGGCGTGCAAGTTTTACGTTCGGGATAACAGGGATGACCTTAACTCCTGCTGCATGGAACTTTTCAAAATACGGGACAGGATTTCCAGCGCCCAATGTGACAAATGCAGGCTTCTCCTCACAGATCACATCTACGATTTCATCCTTATTCGGTGCCATCAGCATGACGTTGACACCGAACGGACGGTTCGTCAGCGTACGGCAGCGGCGAATCTCGTCCCGTGTGTATTCGGTCGTACGCCCTCCCGTCGAAATGATCCCGGCACCGCCGGCGTTTGAAACCGCCGCCGCAAGATTTGCCTCTGAAATCCATGCCATCCCGCCCTGCAAAATGGGGACCTCAATGCCTAACAGCTCTTTCAATCGATTCGCCACAATAAATACCTCCATTGATTATCATATATGTTCATTCTATGTGCTTAAATGCGCTCTATGCCGACGATGGCATAGGCAGACATTCCCTCACCTAAACCTGTAAATCCAAGGCGTTCCTCCGTCGTTGCCTTGACACTGACATCTTCCTCGCCGATGCCAAGAATGTGTGCGATATTATTGCGCATATCCAAAATATATGGCTGGAGTTTCGGGGCCTGCGCCACAATGGTCGCATCCACATTCCCAATCGTAAACCCCTTTGCACGCACCATTCGTATGACATTGGCAAGCAGTTCGCCGCTGTCTGCTCCTGCAAAACGCTCATCAGTATCCGGAAAATGCTGTCCTATATCACCAAGCGCTGCGGCGCCTAGGAGTGCATCGGAAATAGCATGCAAAAGCACATCCGCATCAGAATGTCCCAGCAGCCCCTTCTCATAGGGAATATGTACGCCGCCGAGAATGAGCTTCCGCCCCGCAGCCAGCCGATGTACGTCATATCCTATACCAACCCGCGTCATAGACCATCCTCCTTGCGCCGACGAACGACCCCGCCAAGGAGACGCTTCGCCTCATGCACAGCTGTCTTCATGAGTTCCCCCGCGCCCATATCCTGCCGAAGAATCGCCTCGGCAATAACCATATCCTCAGGGGTAGTCACTTTGATATTACTGTAGTCTCCTTCAACGATATGCACCTCTATGCCAAGACGCTCAACGAGACTCGCATCATCTGTCCCCAAAAAACCATCTTCATCTGCTTTTCGGTTCGCTTCCATTAGAATCTGTCTGCGAAATCCCTGTGGTGTCTGCACCTGCCAAAGCGTATGACGCGCCGGGGTCGATGAGACAATACACTCCTTTGATGCAATCTTGATGGTATTTTTCTCCGGCACTGCGACAATCGCCGCTCCCTTCAGACGAACAACACGAATGAGTTCCTCTATCGTATCGCGGCGAATGAGCGGACGCGCTGCATCATGAACCAGAATAATATCTGCCTGCTTCGATACGAACGCCAATCCATTGCGAATGGAATACTGACGCTCCGAACCTCCCTCCACCACACACCATGGAGCCAGCCCTTTGACACGCCCGAGGATGTTTTTCACAGGCTCTATTTCATCAGCGCCGACAACGATGATGAGTTCACCGACATCGGGTACCTTAGAGAACGTAAGCAGAGTTCGAAGGAGCATTGGCTTGCCAGCGAGCGTCAGAAAGACCTTATTCAATCCGACATGCATGCGGTGTGCCTGCCCCGCAGCCGGAAAAACCACACTAACCATTATGATGGTATCCTTCCTAAACAAATTTCATCGTGCCGGTTTGGCAAAGATCATCCGCCCTGCGGCGGTCTGAAGTGCAGAGGTCACCTCTACGGGAATGATCTCGTTCATGCAGCGAAACCCTCCATCAACAACGATCATAGTTCCATCATCTAAATAGGCAAGCCCCTGCCCGTGCTCCTTCCCCGGGCGAACAATCTGCACGGTCATCACATCGCCAGGGATCGCAACAGGTTTCACTGCATTGGAAAGCGCATTGATATTGAGAACAGACACGCCGCGCAGCTGCGCAACTTTGTTGAGATTAAAATCATTTGTAATGATTTTTCCGCCAACAGCCTGTGCCAACTGGAGTAGTTTAGAGTCCACCTCAGCAATATCCTCAAAATCCACCTCGGTGATCTCCACCTTCATGCGGGATTCCTTACGGATCTTTTGCAAAATATCCAGCCCGCGGCGTCCCCGAACCCGCTTGAGCGCGTCAGCAGAATCTGCAATATGCTGCAGCTCTTCAAGAACGAACACGGGAATGAGGAGTGTCCCCTCAAGAAAGCCCGTTTCACAAATGTCGGCGATGCGTCCGTCGATAATGACACTCGTATCGAGCAGTTTATACTGCCGTTCCATTGGAACTTCCCTCTGCTGCACCAGCTGCACGGAGCGCCCTTCCCGTACACGTGAGAGATCTCGAAAAAAACGCGGTGCAAAATCGAATGCCTCTGCGAGTTCCTGCTGCTTTTTCACCATAATATGTGCACCCAGATAACCAAGTACGATACTGAACAGCACAGGAATATAATCACCAATGACCGGAATACTGGAAAATGAGTCGCCTAATAAGCGAGCGATAATAAGTCCGACAAAAAGTCCTATGGCCCCGGTAATGACGTCACGCGTCGGCATCTTGCCGAGCTGTCCTTCTACCCAGATGGAAAAACGCTTGAGGCGTCCGATGAGAAATGGTGAGAGAAAAAATCCGATGCCGCCGCCAATAAATATTCCGAGCACAATGCAGAGAACCCCCGCAAGCGTTAGACTAAAGATCCCAAGCTCTGTCTGCCAAAGCTCCGTTGAAAGATAACGCGTCGCTGTGGGTGCGGCAAGCTCCAATAATGTACCGCCTGCAATGGCTGTAATGAGGACGATGAAGAACCGCAATACGCGATTGAGTAACAACGATTCACCTCCCCTCAGTAAGATTGGAATTGGCTTCTTCAGTATAATAGAAAAAATGAACCTTGTCAAAAGACACATTGATGGAGAAGAACCCAGAAAAGAACCCATTTTCCTATTGACATCTATTGGCTTCCACGTATAATGATAACCGTATTCACTCATCATTTTCAAATATTTCAGGAGGCGGTCGCGTGCCTCCCTAATCTATATTATAGTATAGGAGGTTACAAAAACATGTCGTTGAAAGGAAGAATTTATCAAGGAAGATATGCTCTGCTGACGGCAGCCGTTCTGACATGCATCGGCACGCCAAACATCTGTGCAGCAGATGCAAAGGCCGAGGGAAGCTCTGACGTTTCCACGAAAGACATCCACGTGGAAGTGGACTTCGAAAAAGAAATGCTCAAAGAGGCGCCTGAGACAAAGACCATCATCACCCGCGAGGACCTCGACCGCAAGGGTGCACGCACACTCTCTGACGCGCTTGCTGCCGAACAAGATATTCAAATGGGTACAGATAATATGGGGCGCAAAACCGTTGCAATCCGCGGCGCAGAGGCACGGCACACGCTCATTCTCATAGATGGCCGCAGACTTGCCGGAGGGTTAAGTAAATACTATGGTGCTACGGACGAAGTCAACCGCATCGGCCTTGATGATATTGACCACATCGAAATCATCCGCGGTTCCGGTACAACACGGTTCGGTGCCGATGCCATTGGCGGTGTCATCAATATCATCACGAAGGTCTCACACAAGCAGCGTGTCCGCCTAACGACGGAGGGCACATGGCTCGATCAGGGCGGCAGTCAATACAACCACAGTCTCGGATATTCTACGGGAAAACTTGGCAAGGGAATCTACATGGATTTCTCCTATGGTTGGAACAAGACTGCCCCATTTCTCTATGACAAAGACGGCTCATCCATGCAGTACTACGGAAAGCGCAATCCAATGAGCGCACGTGTTGAGATCGACTTTGGCAAGGGCGAAACTCTCACTTTGTCCGCTGACAGGATCAAAGAGGATTTAGATAAAGATACCCCGCTCGGTACCCTGTTTAAAATGAATGCACATGACGATGCTTGGCGCAACAATTTCAATATTGACTGGAAGAAACAGACATCCCGTGCCGATTTTCGTCTGCGTGCCTACACAACGAAGCATGATTCCGATGTGAATTACAGTGTTGGACCGATCATACCAGGACGCCCTCCCTATCGCCATTTCTACTTTGACTACTTTACCCGTGAGGATCGTGTCCTGGAAGCATCCATAGGTATGATGGCACATGACAAACACTATGTAACAGTCGGTGCCGATTATCATGACGAAAGCGGTGAAGGCACCCGCATTTATGTGCCGGGACAGACCCCACGGCAGAAAACTAGGATCTATACATTCCCCAATCCAAGCGATCCTTCTGACCCCAACAAGCGTTCCTTCACCGGCGATGTCTATGAAACCTCCCTCAACTACTACAGCGCCTATATCATGGATGATTGGCAGGCTGGAAAGAAACTGCTTGTCATCCCAGCGCTGCGCTATACCAACCACAGCCATTTCGGTGCGCATCTATCTCCCTCGATTGGAGCAACCTACAAGGCGCGCAACAATCTGCGCATCAAGACGAACATCGGGACGAGTTTTGCAACCCCCGGCATCGCAGAACTCTATCATGATTGGGAGATGTATGAACCCTCCTTGAATCCAAAACCACCCATCCGCAACGGATGGTTGTTTGAAGGCAACCCGGAACTCAAACCAGAAAAAGCAGTCAATATGGATCTTTCTCTTGAAGCAGAATTAAGCAAACGTACCAGTGCAAAGGTCACTCTGTTTCGCAACGATTTCCGGGACTATATGCAAATCATGTATACCGGCGAAAAAAACAGCAAAAACCTGTATGGGCGCACCTACTACGACCCGCAAGTACTATACCCCAGTGCATATGGGATGCTCGGCTATGATGGTATTGTTGACACGATAAGAAACGCACCGAACTGGCAGCATATTGAAAACAACATCTTTGATATGGATGAAACCGAATATGTGAGGAGTATTCCCGCAATGGATGATGTCTATACCTATAAGAACATCTCCAAGGTACGCACACAGGGACTTGAGGCCGAAGTAACACATTCCTTCTCGAGAGACTTCAACATTCGGGCAGGCTATACGTACCTCGATGCACGCGACCGACAGACGAACAAGCGGTTAGAGGGGCGTGGCAGACATATGTTCAACCTCACACTGAACTACAATGACCAAAAACACGGCCTGCGCGCAACTTTCTGGGGCGACTATACACGTAATTACCTGGATATTCGCGACCGCATTGCAACAGGACGCATCATCGGCGGTGCAGGAGAATTGCAGCAGTTCACATTCACCGATCCAAATACGGGAAGGGTATACCATCTGTTTCGCAATGAAGCTGATGCCAAAACCTATGTAAAGGGCGATATTGAACACGGCTTTACCCGAGAAAAAGTGGCCCGTGAGAAGAACTATGGTCTATGGAATCTGATGATTGAAAAAGATTTCCACCACTTTATAACAGTTTATGCCGGCATTGCCAATCTATTCAACCAATATGACCCATATCTCGGTATGGCAGGGCGCATCTATCGCTTTGGTATGCGCATGACATTCTAATTCTTCAAAGGAGCAAAATCATATGCAAGGTTTCGAAAATGCAGTACATCTCTTCCATAGCGGTGGTCTGGTCATGTATCCTCTGCTGATTCTCTCATTGATCACGCTTGCAATCGCTGTAGAGCGCTTCTATTACTATCGCATCAACCGAAAAAGCGCACATGTTTTTTTCCATGGCGTCTACCATGCCTCCATACAAAAAGATTGGAACACGGTCACAAAACTCTGTGCTGAGTTCCCCTCTGCAATCAGCCGTATTATTGAAAGCGGTATGCAAAATGCGGGATCAGAAATTGCAATGAAGGGCGCGTTCTCTGATCGTATGTCAATGGAAGCAATTAACTTCCGCCGCTATCTCGACTATCTGAGTGCAATCGTCACCATTTCTCCGCTCCTGGGGCTGCTTGGAACCGTAACAGGAATGATCCAGACCTTCAGTGTACTCGATGCAGGCGGCGGCGCAGGTGCAATTACAGGCGGTGTCGGAGAAGCATTGGTTGCAACAGCCACAGGTCTTTGTGTCGCGATCATTGCATTTTGTGTCTACACATACTTTAGTCACCAGCTTGATACAATCGTAACGGATACAGAGCGCCTGTGCACGACAATTGTCACTGCGAAAAAAGAAAGTTGGGCGGCAAAATGAATTTCAGCAATCAGCGCTTAAAAAAGAAGCCGGAATTTATGATTATTCCAATGATCGATATTATCTTTTTCCTATTGGTCTTCTTCATGATGAACAGTCTTCAGACCGTCGCACAAAAAGCACTTGCCGTTCAGCTGCCGCAGGCACAGAGTGCCTCGGCACCAGCACAGCTTCCCATCATCATGACACTGGATGAAGAGGGGCATATCACAATTGACAACAAGCCTGTGAGCATCGCAGAATCTGCCGCCATTATGAAGACGCATATGCAGGAGAATCCGAATGCAGCTGTCATCTTGCAGGCGGATAAGCGGACAGCACACGGTCAAGTCGTTGCAGTGATGGATATGCTCAAAGGAGCGGGGGTAAAACGGCTCTCGATTGCTGCAGAACAGAAGGGATAGATATGGATCAACACCTTTCATGGAGTAAAGCCTATATCATCTCTGTGGCTCTGCACATCTTTCTTTTTCTGTTCTTTGCCATGGGTCTGGCGGTCATCGTCGCTGAAAAGGAACAGCAGGTCTATGTCATCGATCTCACTACCTCTGACTTTAGTCCAGGAAGCGGACATGAGGGCGGCGGTGGCGGCGGCAGTGAGTCCCTGTTCCCGGAACCACTGAAAGAGGACGAGGTTGCAAAACGTGTCGAAGCCGTACAGCAAACAGTCCCGATGACAACACCCACAGAACCTGCGGTAACACCAGCGCAGGAGACAGTAACGCTCCCCTCCTCGGATAAAAGCACATCCCCCGACCCAGCAGCAAATACAGCTTCCAGCACAACGTCATCTTCTGCAAACGGAGGCAGTGGATCAGGTACGGGCACAGGCGAGGGTAGCGGAACGGGAACTGGTTCTGGCAGCGGCAGTGGCAGCGGTGTAGGCGATGGCACAGGCGATGGACAGGGCGTCGGTGAGGGTTCCGGTGCCGGACAAGGAAGCGGCGACGGAAACGTTTCCGGAACGGGCAGCGCTCCTTTCGATATCAATGGATTCTGGGCTGCCGTCAATGCACAAAAAGAATATCCCTACATGGCAATGAAACGCCATCTTGAGGGAACAACAACCATTGTCACAACAATTGATGCCTCGGGAACGATTATCGGGGTATCGGTAGCTTCTTCTTCGGGGCAAAGCATCCTGGATGATGCCGCTGTTGCAGCAGCACGTGCAGTCGGCTCCTACCCGAATCCAACAGGAACAACCGTCAGCGTTTCCACCAATGTAAATTTCAGCATTCGATAATCTTTGCAGCATACATAAAAAGGGTCTGCTTCACGAAGCTATTCTTACTTCATGAAGCAGACCCTTTTAGCTTTCTCCTACTTTTCCTCGAGCAGCCGCACTAAATCGTCATAATCATGACGAAGCTGATCATAGTCATCTATGAGCTGGAGTACAGTGAGTGAAGCGATCCGTTTTACATCAAAACTGCGGGCTTTATGCGACATTTCTTGAATGCGCCGATCCGCTTCCACTGCGAGGCGTTTGAGTCGTTCGGGATCATCCGTCTTGAGCTGAAAACTCAGCCCAAACATCTCAACAACAACCCTTTGGGTTACCTTTCTGTCCTCTGCCAAGCCCATCACCGCCTTTATTAACTGCGAAGTTCCGCATGAAGTTCCTGTTCTGCTGCCTGCAGGATACGAGCAAATGCCGCATCGACCTCCTCATCCGTCAGCGTCTTATTGGCAGATTGGAAGTACAGATGAAACGCCATGCTCTTTTTGGCTGCGACAACTTGTTTTCCTGTATATACATCAAAGAGAACCGCACGCCGGAAGAATGTCCCACCGGCCTTAGCAATGACGCGCAGGATCTCCGCTGTCGTCAGCGTTTGGTCAACGAGAATTGCAAGATCCCTTGTAGATGCCGGATATTTGGGCAGTTCTTCCAGGGTAATCTTCTTTTTACGGTAGCGCATCAGCACTGCCGCATCCATCTCAAAGATATAGGCTCTCTGCGTAATATCAAAATTCTCTGCCACAGTTGGATGAAGTTCCCCGGCGATGGCAATAACATCACGCCCCTTCTTGAAAAAGGCAGTCTTTCCTGGATGTAGGGCAAAGTGTTCTCCGCGTTCTACGGTATATTTCTGTACACCGATCGCAGAGAGAAACCGTTCAACGATGCCCTTCATATCAAAAAAATCAACAGCTGTATGGTCGGTATCCCATGCAATTGGATTACGACGCCCCGTGATAAGTCCTGCGATTTTCAAGACCTCATCTGCAAGCTCTGTAACGGGCAGTTCCTTGGGGAAAAAGACCGGTGCAATATCAAAGAGGCGCAGATCATTATTCTTACGCGCAATATTGCGTGCAGCATTTTCAAGAATACTCGTCAGAAGGCTCGTACGAACGAGCGGATATTCATCGGTCAGCGGGTTCATGATTGGAATTGCTTGACGAAGCGAACTATCAGCGGGCGTACAGAGCTTATCAAGCGCCTTCTCACTCGTAAAGCCAAAGGAGAGTTCCTCTGTCATGCCGAGGGCGACAAACGTACTGCGCATTGTATCGACAAAGTCCTGCATTTCACTCTGGTGTCCCTGCAAAACGGCGCCTGCCGGCATACGTGCAGCAATGTTATCATAGCCATAAAGACGGGCTATCTCCTCGGCAATGTCTTGCATGAGTGCCACATCGCCACGCCATGACGGTACGCCTACACGATAGTGTTCCCCATCCTCCCCCTCAACAGAAAAGCCGAGGGACCGCAATGCTGATGCCATCCATTCTCCTGGAATATCAGCGCCAAGATATGCACAAACAGAACGTACACTGAAATCTACCATGATCGGTTTCTTTGGCACCGGGTAGACATCAACAATCCCAAAAGCCGCACGGCATGCCCCCATTTCGACAAGAAGCTGTGCTGCACGTGTCACTGCACGCAGCGTCCCCGTTTCATCTACGCCACGCTCAAATCGCCCGGAGGACTCTGAATGCAGACCTAAACGGCGTGCGGTGCGCCGAATCGCTGCGCTGTAAAAAGAAGCTGCTTCAAGGATTACAGATGTGGTCTGATCTGTAATCTCAGACTCAAGCCCCCCCATAATTCCAGCAAGCCCTGCTGGTTTCTCTGCATCTGCAATGACAAGCTCATCTCCCGTGGCAATGCGGGAGGAATCATCGAGCGTATGCAGGCATTCCCCCTCGTGCGCGCGGCGTGCAACAAGCATCTGGCCTGCAACGGCATCGTAATCATAGGCATGCAGCGGCTGCCCAAGCTCCAGCATAACGAAGTTCGTTACGTCAACAACATTGTTAATGGGGCGAATACCCGCCCCTTGCAGACGCTTTACCATCCACGCAGGAGACGGCGCCACCTTTACACTGCGCAAAAGGCGTGCAGAAAACCTACGACAGAGATCCGACGCTTCAATGCGAACCGCTAGGTGATCTGCAGTGCGCTCCGTTTCCTCAGATACTTCTACCACAGGGACACACAACGTCTTCCCGGTCAATGCTGCAATCTCACGTGCAATCCCAAGAACGCTGAAACAGTCAGCGCGGTTTGCCGTCAGCTCAAATTCTAAAATAATATCATCCAAACCAAGTGCCTGTGCCACCGGAATGCCCACAGGTGTATCTCCTGGCAAAATATAGATCCCATTCACCTGTTCATCGGGAAGCCCCTCCGTATCAATTGCGAGTTCTCCCGCTGAGCACATCATACCATTTGACGGCACCCCGCGGAGCTTTCCCTTTGAAATCTTTTTCCCGCCCGGCAGGAGTGCCCCGACCATGGCAACAGGAACCATATCCCCTGCTCGCACATTGGAGGCGCCCGTCACAATCTGGACAAGTTCTTCCTTCCCGAGATCGAGTTGACAAATACGCAGATGGTCGGAATCCGGATGCGGGGTGATCTGCTCAATATGCCCTGTAACAACCTTTTCCAGCCCCTCGTCGGCACGGATGATATGTTCCACAGGAATACCCGCCATCGTGAGGCGATCCGCGATTTCCTCCGCTGTCTCATCAATATCCACATAGTCTTTCAGCCATTGAATGGAAACCTGCATACTTTCGCCTCCTTAAAATTGATGTAAAAACCGAATATCATTATCATAAAACAGACGCAAATCATCTACACCATAGGCAAGCATGGCAATACGCTCAACGCCCATGCCAAATGCAAACCCAGACACCTGTGTGGGGTCATAGCCGCTCATCTGAAGAACATTGGGGTGCACCATCCCTGCACCGAGAATTTCAATCCACCCGGTTCCCTTGCAGACGCGGCAACCTGCCCCGTGGCAGGAGGCACAGGATATATCAACCTCTGTCGAAGGCTCCGTAAACGGGAAAAAACTTGGACGAAAACGCACTTTAGCCTCAGCATCAAAGAGCTGATGCAGACAAAGTTCAAGCATCCCCTTGAGATCCGCAAATGAAATCCCCCGGTCGATGACAAGCCCCTCTACTTGTGTAAACATAGGAGAATGGGTCGCATCATAGGCGTCGCGCCGATAAACGCGTCCAGGCGCAATCATGCGGATGGGGGTATTCGGCTCGTGTCTTTGCATTGTACGCGCCTGTACGGGCGAAGTCTGAGAACGAAGTAAAATATCTTCCGTAATATAGAAAGAATCCTGCATATCTCGTGCAGGGTGATCCTTCGGGAGATTCAGCGCTTCAAAGTTAAAGTAGTCACTTTCAATCTCTGGCCCCTCTTCAACAGTGAAGCCCATTTGCAGGAATATTTTCTTAATCCGGTTCAGTGTGTGTGTCAGTGGATGCAGATGACCAACCGGAGCTGTTCGTCCTGGCAGCGTCACATCAATGCACTCAGAGGAAATCTTTTCCGCAAGTTCTTTTTGGGCGAGTTCTTCTGACTTTTCGGCAAGCAACGCTTCAAGCTCTGCACGCGCTTCATTGACAATTTTCCCAATGCGAGGACGTTCCTCTTGGGCAAGTGCACTCATGCTTCGAAGGAGTGCTGTCATCTCTCCTTTTTTTCCCAAAAACTTAACACGAATATCACTGAGTTCACCGAGATTATTTGCCTTCTGGGCAATCGCTGTCCGGGCGCGTTCCCTGAGTGATCTAATCATCTCATCCATATTTTCCTCCTGCATCTGCTCATGAAATCATGCCCATTTCGCAAAACCAATGATTCCATTTATGTAGTTTACCATATCTCTTACTAAAAATCTACTTTCCCTATGCGGATTGCATTAGGAAGATATATAGGATTACAATAGATTATGTTACACAAGTAAAAAAGAGAAAGCCAATTTGTGTTATGCTCTATCTAGCAAAACAAACCACACACAAAGGAGACTTTCTCATAAAAAGCATACCACAGGACATCAAGTATTATCAAGCGATTCTTTCCTATGCGGACAGGCACGGCGTCACAAAGGCGGCCATCAAATACCACACCTATCGCCAGTTCATCTACCGTCTGCACAGTCACTGCGATGTAACGAGGAATTTTACGCCTCGCACACCTTTTACTCATTCGAGGATTTTAAGATGCAGCTCGCACGGCGCAACACGGAGTATAACAACTTCCCTATGCATCCCTTAGGTTGGAAGTCTCCTCGTAAGGCTCTTTCTCTTTTTTCTCTCGTGTAACATATGTTTGACAAACCTACAGTTTTTGTGTTTTTAATAAGATTTTTCTCTGTTCTCTCGAAAATTCTATGCTATAATCATTTCACTTATCTATATAACTAACGGAGTATTCTCATGCACACACACCATCATCTTATCCTCCCCGGACTTCACGTCCTGCTCCCTGTCCTGCCGTCACAGGAGATCATCTGTGTCGGAGGCGGACGACCTCCCGAAAAAAAATGGTTCACACAGCTTGTACAGCAAAGCAAAAAGGACGGAGCAGATCGGCCCGTTTGGGCAATTGACCGCGGAGTGAATATCTGCCGTGATGCCGCCATTCCTCCTGCAAATCTGATTGGTGACGGTGACAGCGCGGATGACAGCGCGTGGGTGTGGGCAGAAGTGCAGGGTGCGCAGGTACACACCTTCTCCCCCGAAAAGGATCTCACAGATACAGAGCTTGCCCTCCATATCGCCGCACAAAATCTTGCGCACCCGCTTGTTATTTTAACGGCGGCGTTTGGCGGACGCCTCGACCATCTTTTCAGCACCGCTGCCGTTGCCGCACAAGTTTCAATCCCATGCCTACTTGCAGATGAGCATGAAACTCTATTCTATCTTCATGACGGTGAATCGCTGACGGTCACGTGTGAAAATCCTCCGCGCGCGATTTCCCTCCTCCCCTTTACAGAGGAGTGCACAAGTGTCACAACCAAGGGGCTATATTGGGAGCTGAAAAACGCACACATCATAAGTCATTCCTCACTTGCAATCAGCAACGTACTTGCCCGCGACAATATGGCGAAGACATTTACCGTTTCTATTAAGCAAGGCATCCTCGGTGTTTATCTCTGCCACACAGAATGAGGAATGATTTTTCATGAACATCAACATCCCACAGTCCTATTTCAGCAAACTCATGCGCGCCGTCGTCGAATTCGAGCTGATTGAACAGGGCGACCGCATTCTGATCGGCATATCAGGAGGCAAAGACAGCATCTTTCTTACCTATGCGCTTGCCATCCTGCGCGAACGGCTCAAAAAGGATTTTACCATCGCGGCTTTTACCGTCAATCCACAATTCGAAGCCGCCTTTGATACGGATTCGATTGCGACATTCTGCAAAAGTCTCGATGTCCCCTATGGAGTCGTGGATGTCGATATAGCAGGTGCAATTGCAGCGCAGAACGACAAAAGCCCCTGCTTCACCTGCGCATTTTTCCGACGCGGTGCGGTCAACCGCTATGCCGTAGAGCACAAAATGAATAAGGTCGCCTACGCACACCACCATGACGATGCCGTGGAAACCTTTCTCATGAGTTTATTCTACTCTGGGCAGCTGAACACCTTCCGTCCGAAGACCTATCTTGACAAGACAGGTCTCACTGTCATCCGCCCCCTTGTCTATTTCCGCGAACAGGAGATTATTGACGCTATCGCATATCATGGCTTTATCCCGCTCCCCTCGCCCTGTCCGCATAACGGCAACACCACGCGTCAGACCATCAAAGAGCTGATCGCGCATCTCAGCACAGATAATCCAAACCTCTACAACTACCTCGCCGCAGGGATGCGTGAGGGCGCACTCGGCGAGCTTTGGCCAGCAAGCAAAACCCGCAAGGAAATGGAACACACCTACCGCACATTTATGGCGAAGGGATAAACCTCTCAGCCAAAATGCTTTTCCACCAGCTCCGTCAGCCGTCCCTCCTTCGCCGCCTGTGCCGCATCTGCCTGAACGAAATTCTTCGTCTCCAAGCGCATCTTCTCATCAAAGCCCAGAATATAATTTGTCGCGATGAGGTAGATGATGCGCGTCGGTGCCATCCCATAGACCTGATGCTGCAGAATATGCCGAATACGCTCCGCGTCATTCGGGTATTCTGCTTTTATTTTGTCCGAGTGATAGAGCCGCTTCACAATCTCTGTGATATAGAGCCCCGACTTCATATAGAGATCGGCAAACGTGTGCGTCGGATCATCATAGCAGCCTGGATTCTCACGCTCAAGCGCATCCACCATCTGCCGCACAACCCTGCGCGGCGTAAAAATCTGGTTCGTCTTCTGCGGCGGGATATAGTCGAAAATATCCTCGGTATGCCCCTCGTCGAAGTAGTCCGCCAGTTCCCGCTTCTTCTTCATGAACTCCGCAATGGAATCGTTAAAGACCACCTCATCAAAGATATGCCCCGCGAAATGCTCTTTTGCGCCCGTCTCGGGGTTGAGATATGTCCCGCCATCGCGCAGAAAACGAAAATCCGCCTCGCTGATGCCCGTGACCTCCTCAAACACATCATCATCCGTATAGTCGTCGAAATTCGCGAGCGTCATGTTCTCATCGCCATACGCCATGATAAAGCTCGGAATCGTCCGCGAGAACCCGCGCAGCCGCGCACGCACCTCATCCTCCATCGTGCGCTTCTTCTCCTCTGCCTTCACGCGTTCCATGCGCTCCACGAGTTCGGCGGGCTTGTTCTCGATCGTCTCCTTGACCACGACCGCCGCCGATGCCTTGAGCGCGTCCAGTGCCTCGGCAATGCGTGTGTCAAAACGCTCCTCCGCCGCCTGCACCTCCGCCTGCGTCTCGGCGGCGAAACGCTGACGCATGAGCTCCGCCCGTGCGATATTCTCCTCCTGCACATAGTCCCCGCGCAGCTCCTCAAGCCGCCGATCAATCTCACGCTCTGTCTGCTCCAAGAGATGCTTCCGCGCCCCCGCCTTCACCTCGTAGGCATCCGCCACAGGCGCGACAATCTCCGTACGCACCTTCTCCTTCACCGTCGCCGCAAGCTGCTCCATCGACGCCTGCACTGCCGCAGCCCCGTCGCTCACAGCGATGCCGTCGATGTGCGGCGCGATATGCTCCTCGATCTCGGCATAGTGCTTCGCATCAAAAATATCCTGCGTCCTGCCGATCACAATCTCGTTGGAGATCACTGCATCACCGTTCTCATCCACCGCGACGGACGAAAGCCCGTCCAGCGAAGGCGCATTATTTTTGCGCGTATCCTCCTGCGCAGGTGTCAGCTTGTCCATAATATCCCGCACAATCGCGGGCGCACCAAAGACCATGCCGATGTCCCGAAAGAGGAAATTCGACAGAAAGCCGCGCCGCACCACCTCCATACTCTTGAGCCGGCGCGGAATCGTCAGCACCTGCGCCGCATACAGCTGCACCATGCGCCCCGCATCATCCTCGCCAAGCACGGGGAAGAAGTTCAGCAGACGGCGGATATTCGTCTCACGCGCCGCCCCCGTTCCGCGCCCGTCGGTAGTCTCGGGCGAGAGATTGTTTGCGAACTCGTCAAAAATGATGAGCGTTCGTGCGGGGTCGAAGTCAAAGACATACGCCCGCTCCTTACGCATCCGCTGTCCGTTGACCGTCAGCGTACACGGATTCTGCGCACGAAATGCCGCCTGCATATAGGAGGATGGACTCTGCAGATTGCACAGCATCAGCACGCCGCACCACTCCGGGATCGTCACACCCACCGTCAGCTGCCCCACACTCAGCGTAATCGTCCGTGCGTGTTTACGGATTGTCTCGCGCACACGGTCATACGCCGCATCATTCGCACGCACATCATCGAGCGCACCGTCCCCCGCCGCGAGCACGACCTCATAGTCCCGAAACACGGGATCTTCCCGCAGCAGCCGCGCCAGAGCCTTTGCACTCGCAACGCGGTTCAGCAGCCAGAGCGTATGCGGCAGCTCCCTCCGCAGTTCCTCCGTCGAGAACGGATATTTTTCATTTGTACGGAGCGCATGAAGGAACTTCCGAATCTCCGCCTCGTGGACGAATCGCCCGCCCTCATTTGTGGCGAAAAACTCATTCAGATCGAACGCATAGTTTACACTCTCATCCTCAAGATCAATCCCATGCCGCAGATCCTCTGCGAGCATCGGCGAAAGCTGATACGTGAACATCGAGAGCTGCGGCAGCGGCTCGTATGGATTGTACCCGTCCCCCGCCCACTGTGCCTTTGCCTCCTGCTCGTCCGCATACGACCAGTTGTAGATCTGATCGGCCGCGAACTGCGCACTCGCAAGAGCCTTGAACGGAGTCCCGGAGAGATAGAGCGTATGCGCACGATGAATCTGACGAAACGCACGCTCCGTGCGCATCGTATCCACGCCCTCCTGCGCCTCGTCCACGATAAGAAGATCAAAGGGCAACTCACTCACCCAGCGCAGCTTGTCAAACTCCCCGCCAAAATACACCGAGCCCTTGAGCCCCTGCAGAGACTCGAACGCCACCATGCCGATCTCCTCTACATTCGGCAGCGACGTATATGCCTCGCGTCCAAGAACCCCCGCACGTCCGCGCAGTGCCTCCGTATCCGAGACAAAGGCGAGATCTCCGCGCCACGCGATGAAACGGTGAAAATCCTCTGCCCACGAATTCGCAATGCTCGGACGGTTCGTCACGATCAGCACCTTCGTAAAGCCCATCCTGCGAATGAGATCGTAGGAAGTCAGCGTCTTGCCGAAACGCGGCTTCGCATTCCAGAGGAACTCCGTCCCGCCATTCTTGAAATAGTCCGCCGTCATCTGCACCGCATCCGCCTGCTCGCGGCGCAGCTCATAAGTGTGCTTCGCCACCGTCTGCGGTGTTTTGCGGCTCGCAAAACGATGAAAATGTCCGAGCAGTGTCCCGCCATCCGCATGAAACCACTCCGTATGCGGCTCACGCTCCACTTGCAGGGATTCCAGATAGGCGTGGAAATCGTGGTCGATGAAGTATTCGCCCGAGCCGTCCTTATACATCGCATTGTCCGCCCATGCGAGTTCCCAGTGAATATGCGCCGTATGCGTCTGCTGTGCGATGCGCTGCTCGACCGTCTGCCGCTCCGTGTAGCCGACCTTCGTCCAGCCCTCGTGATAGGAGACACCAGGTGTGTTGTAGGCATAGATCATCGGGACAATACGCGCAAACGAGTTGATCTGCACCGCCATCACGTCATCTCCTTTACATGGGACTCGATAAAGGCAATCTCCTCCACCGAAAGCCCATACTTCGCATAGAGTTGTCGGTCAATCTCCGCAACAGACTGCGACCAGTCAATATCCGAAGAGAGGGAAAAATCTTGGAGGGGAATCAAAGACCAAACTTTAGGCGGACAGTGCTGCGTCACTTTCTTGATACCCAAAAGTGCACGGAAAAACTTTGTTTTCATGTATATCGCTAAGTTTTTAGGCTGTTCAATCGTATCAAAAGGACCGGCACAAAGGAACGTGTCAGATGTCCCCTCGTTTGGATGTCCTAGTGTTGGCTCTGTTAGTGTTTCTCCATATTTCCCACTATTGTTAGCTTCTGGAATAAACAACTTGAATTTATCCACAAACGCATTTGATTCAACAAATTTACTCTGAATGAATTTGTATGCTCGTTTATTGCTTATTCGTCCAATCATCTTGATGTAGTTTTCGTTTCCACTCGGCTCATCCAAAAACGCATAGGATAATTTTTCCATCGTACTGGAAACAATTTTATTCCCCGTTCCTGCTCCCATCTCATTGGATGCTGTCGGATATGTCAAAAAGAACTGCTCCGAAAATCTAAACAGTCCTTGCGATGCTATCAATTTATCCAAAAAATTATCTTCTGTTTCAATCACTGAAATCTTTTTGATGACCGCATTCATAACTTCGTATGACGAAAACACATTGATTTCTCCAAATTGTTTTTTCGCATCACGGTAGGTTATTGCAACACCACCTTTAATATCAGTATTCGGGAATATTTTGCTTGCATCCGATTCATAAACCAAAACCTTAAAATGGGGGTCTTGCAACATTTTTCGATTCCATGCTTTAGGTGTATTCCCTGCTTCAAAAAGGAAACGCGCAGGGGTAATAAGTTCTACTCTATCCGAAATTTTGAATGCCGCATCCATGAACAAGTTATATACAGGAGGTTTTCTACTGGCTTCAGAATCTCCATCCTGATACGGCGGATTCCCTATCACAAAATCAAATTTCATCGTTCGTCCCCCCGTGTTCACCCTACGATACTCCAATCCGCTCTGCCGCCGCCAGTCATAGATGCGGACGGGCGGTGCTTCCTCTCTGTGTGCAGGAAAGAGACTGAACTCCTCGACCTCCGCAGGCAGCTCAAAGAGTGCCAGCTCCATCGGCTCGTGCTCTGCCGACACGCAGGGAATCGTCCCACGAATCCCGTCCATCTGCCAGAGATTCCAGACAATCGTCCGCACAATCGCACGGTATTCGCGCTCCGTCGGTTTGCGCCGCCATCGTGCACGCAGATATTCCTCAAATGTCATGAGGAGATTCACACGCGCAATCAGCAGATTGTCCCCCTGGAACTCGTAGCCGTACGTCGCCTGATAGGCACGCAGCGTCCACCGCATCCACGCCGCTTCATCAGCGGCATTCTCCGTCACCACGCGCAGCTTGCGGTCAAGGATGCCCTGCCGCTCGGCGAGCGGGACGCTCTCCATCGTCGCGACATCGTAGCGGTGTACGAGATACGGTGCCTCGCCGCAGGTGATCTCAAGCCGCCGCGCATCGACGTAGTGCTGCCATTTTTTTCGGCGCGGGAAAATGACGCGCTCCGACGGCATTCCCTCCGGCATAAAGGGATCACACCCGCCGAAGTACGCCGCATCCGCCGCCGCGATCATCCTGCGGCAGATATGGAGCGGAGTGAACACCTCCGCATGGCGGCGTGTCCGCTCCGACTGCTGCTCCATCTCCTTGTGTGCACGCGTCTTGATGACATCCGAGTGTACGCCCGTGATGAGGAAGTTTTGTATTTCCTGCGTACGCTCGTAGGGGAAGCCAAGCATCCGATAGGCATCGGTCGCCCAGAGAATATTTCGCTTTGTCGTCTTATCTGCCAGTAGCGGCGCAAGCAAGCCCTTCGCATTCAGCCGCAGTATTTCATCCTGTATCCCGACGAGCAACAGCAATCTCTCCTATCTCAGCAATCTACTATATTATTCTACCATAGTAGAAACTGTTTTAGAACACAAAAATCCGGGCTGCTGCGTAATACAACAGTCCAGATTTTTACTATGTTCATTTTTTAACGCCGAAACTTTTCGAGCGGTTCTTCATGGTCGGTCACAAATTCCACTGTCCCGATATACTCTCCTGCTGCGTTATACATAGCCTGGTAGTGCACGCGGATAGGGCGTTCGCGGATATAGCGGTAAACCGTCATATGGTCACGCTTTTTTGCCTTAAAATCAGCAATCAGATTGCGGACGACGGGAATAATTTCCGGCGGATGACAGTTCATCACGTCTCGGCCGAGTGCAGACATTGGACGCGTAAATACCTGCCCCTCGTTGGTGAAAAAGCGTACAATATCATCCTTATCAATAAACGTAATATCCACAGGAAGCAGCTGCAAAATTGTCGTCAGTTGTTCCATGGAAAGCTCCCCTGTTGGAAATTGAAGTTTTCCATTGGTAAGGTTGTTCGCAAGGCGCTTTTCCTCTTGGTCAAGCCATGGCTGTGCTTGCTCCCATGCGGGAATCTGCACACCGAAGGAGATCCCCATATTCGGCATATCATGATAGGCGCGGTACCATTCAATATCTGTAAAATATCGCAAACTCAACGGGAAGAGAATCTTTTCCTCCTTAAATATCATCTCACGGATACGCTCGGAAAGTGCGCGAATACGTGTCTCATACATGGGGAGGGTCTCAGCATCTTCTTTCAGTGCTTTTGTAATCATGCTGAGTTCTCGCTTCATCTCATCGTCGATGCCCCACATGACTTGCGATGGCCCCGTAACGCCATAGTCGTAGAGAATCGGCATCAGGAGCTCTTCCTTCTTAATATAGTGAGAACGTACATCGCCCAGTGCAATGATGTGTCGGAGCATTTCATCGCTGCGTTTTGCTCCATCAAGCTCTGACTCAATCATATCCAGCAAGCTCTCCAGTACCGCATTCTCAGCGCGGAGAATGGAAAGCGGATGTGCTGCCGGAAGAGCATCTATATCATCAGGATTAACAGAAGCCGCCTGCGCATGAATCTCATCATGAGAGAGCGCTCCTGGCGGCAGTGCTCCAACCGTACCGTGGAAAAGTGCAGAGTGCACGTCACAGAGGCGCTGTACCTCGGTTACAGGCATCCCCTCTTTAATCAGCGTCTGCTCTGCCGTCATAATCTCCTGTGCATCCACATGGCTGAACTCCTTTACAAAGTCTTCACGCACGGATGCAAGATCCTCGCCGCCCGATAAGCGCTCAATAAAACTCCTCAATCGTCCCTGTCGTGTTTGTGCGTCATCACTGATTACCGTAAAGCCATGTTCCTCAAACGCAGCAATAATCTTAGAGAGATCAATTCCTTTTACGGCTGCACCGCGCGGGATTGTCATAATGCGTCCCATCACCTGGAGCGCCGCTGCACTCATGATCTCCTTAAAGCCAAGTTCTGCCATAATCTCTCTGACTTCGGGATATGCATCAACCAACTCGGCAACCGTCTTTTTTAGATCTAACACCTTTTCCATGACCAAAACTCCTTTTATCTTATATCTGGTAGTATACACCTAGCTTTCAAAATCCATTATAGAGTAACATTCATCAAAAGACCGTAACCTTTGATACAGGATTTATTTTCATTCGTATATTATGAGTGTTTTCTCCACGAAAAAAGAGCAATGTGACATTGCTCTTTTTCTTATGAAATTATCTGTATAACTCCACTTACTTCAGCCAGTCGAGATGTGCCTCAACCTGACCTTCTGTATTACTGCTTTCTTCAGCCTGTTCTGCTTGATGCTCATCAACGTACTTCTTAACATCCGCTGCTTCAGCATCGCGCTTTGCTTTGGTAATCGAAAGGGAAATGCGCTTACGCTTCGTATCAATGCGAAGCACCTTAACCAAAACGACATCCCCGGTATGAACAGCTTCGTCCGCACGTTCAATCCGCTTTTCGGCAAGCTCTCCCATCGGAATCAAACCATCAAAACCAGGCTCAATCTCCATGAATGCACCGAAATCTGTCAGCTTGATGATTTTTCCTTCAATGAAATCACCTTCTGCATACTGCTCGGCCTTCTCAAGCCACGGATCTGGAAGCGTATCCTTCACGGACAGAGAAATACGCTTTGCGTCGCGATCTACGCTCTTAACGTAAACATCCAGTTCCTGTCCCAGTTCAAGAACCTCTGAGGGGTGCTTTACACGGTGCCACGCGAGATCAGAGATGTGTGCAAGCCCATCCACACCGCCAATATCAATAAATGCACCATAATCAACAAGTCGCTTTACTGTACCACGCACGACCTGCTCCGGTTCGATCGCAGAGAATACAGCCTCCTCCTTCTCGGCACGATCACGCTCAAGAAGTTTACGGCGCGAAAGAACAAGACGGCGCTTTTGAACATCGACCTCGATAATTTCTGCCTCAACCGTCTGATCCACATAGACCGAGAGATCCTTGACAAAGTGCAGTTCCATCTGAGAGGCAGGAATAAATCCGCGCAGTCCCATGACATACGCAACGAGTCCTCCTTTTACCTCTTTGGCAATCTTCGCCTCAACTGTATCGCCGCGCTCCTGGAGAACCTCAATATCTTTCCATGCCGCCATCTTATCGGCCTCAACCTTAGACAGGCTGCCGCCGTTATCGCCGCCGAGAGACTTGATGTAAACATCAATCTCGTCGCCGACCTTCACGACATCACGTGCGTCCTCTGGTGCGGGAACGGCAAGATCTCTCTTGGACACAGGAATCTCCTGCTTATATCCAATATCAACATACGCCTCATCACGGGATACCTGAACGACAACCCCTTTGACGACCGTACGCTCTTGGATATCGGGCATCTCTTCCTGCTCCAAAAGTTCTTTCATGCTCTGCTCTGACACTGTTTATAAACCTCCTTGATAAT
>ERZ773035.792-NODE-792-length-24482-cov-39.073976_pt1 | contig 24482 bp, 20 predicted proteins | sample MGYA00511487_ERZ773035 | MGnify/ENA primary metagenome ERZ773035 (study PRJEB29015, sample SAMEA2737985) | human oral metagenome | biome: human oral; feature: human-associated habitat; material: dental | place: China | collected 2024 ...
AGGCTGGCGGCCGGCAGGAAAAGGTGTCCGTCGGTGACGTCGTCGTCGTCGACAAATTGGCAGAGGGGATCGGCTCCAGCGTGTCGCTCAAGCCGCTGATGCTGGTGGATGGCGACGCCATCACCGTCGACGCGGCCAAGCTGGGCGGGGTCACCGTCAAGGCCGAGGTCGTCGACTCGGCGAAGGGCCCGAAGATTTCGATCATCAAGTACAAGAACAAGACGGGCTACCGCAAGCGTCAGGGCCACCGCCAGAAGATGTCGGTCGTCAAGATCACCGAGATCGCCTGACCCCCGGATCAATCGAGCAGAAAGCAGTTCCTGATGGCACACAAGAAGGGCCTCGGCTCCTCGCGCAACGGCCGTGATTCGAACGCTCAGCGACTGGGCGTCAAGCGCTTCGGCGGCCAGCGCGTCAACGCCGGCGAGATCCTGGTCCGCCAGCGCGGCACCCACTTCCACCCCGGTGACGGCGTCGGGCGCGGCAAGGACGACACCCTGTTCGCCCTGCGCGCGGGAGAGGTGGAGTTCGGGCGCAAGCGCGACCGCCGAGTCGTTTCCGTGGTCGAGTCCGCCTCCGCCTGAGACCGACCGCGCGACGAGGGCGTCCGGCAGTGCCGGGCGCCCTTTCCCCACATCCACGACCCCGCAGGAGGGACCATGGCAGACTTCGTCGACCGCGTGACACTGCACGCGGCGGGCGGCAACGGGGGCAACGGCGTCGCCTCCATCAAACGGGAGAAGTTCAAGCCGCTGGCGGGACCCGACGGCGGGGACGGCGGGGACGGCGGCTCCGTGGTCCTCGAGGTCTCCGACCAGGAGACGACGCTGCTCACCTACCACCGCTCGCCCCACCAGAGGGCCCAGAACGGCACGCAGGGGATGGGCGACTTCCGCCAGGGCAAGAACGGCGCCGACATCGTCCTGCCCGTCCCCGACGGGACGGTCGTCAAATCCACGTCGGGGGAGCTGCTGGCCGACCTGACGGGGGCGGGCGCGCGCTTCGTCGTCGCCCAGGGCGGCAGGGGCGGCCTGGGGAACGCGGCCCTGGCCTCGAAGGCCCGCAAGGCCCCGGGGTTCGCGCTGCTGGGCGAGCCCGGAGAGGAGCGCGACGTCGTCCTCGAACTCAAGTCGGTGGCCGACGCGGCCCTCGTGGGCTTCCCGTCGTCGGGCAAGTCGTCGCTGATCGCGGCGATGAGCTCCGCGCGCCCCAAGATCGCGGACTACCCCTTCACGACCCTGGTCCCCAACCTGGGCGTCGTGGCGGCCGGGGACGTGCGCTACACGATGGCCGACGTGCCGGGCCTGATCCCCGGCGCCTCCGCGGGCAAGGGCCTGGGCCTGGACTTCCTGCGCCACATCGAGCGCTGCGCGGTCATCGTCCACGTGCTCGACACCGCCGTCTACGAGGCCGAGCGCACGCCCGTCGACGACCTGCGCACCATCGAGGCCGAGCTGGGCGCCTACCAGGGCGACCTGTGCGGGCTGGAGGGCCACGTCCCGCTCATGGAGCGCCCCCGCGTCATCGTGCTCAACAAAGTGGACGTGCCCGACGGGCGGGACCTGGCCGAGATCGTCCGCCCCGAACTGGAGGCGACCGGGTGGCCCGTGTTCGAGGTCTCCGCCGTCTCCCACGAGGGGCTGCGGGCGCTGTCCTTCGCGCTGGCGGGGATCGTGGAGCGCGAGCGCGCCCGGCGCCCCGCCCTTGAGGCCGCGCGGCCCGTGATCCGGCCCCGAGCGGTCGGCCAGCGCACCGCCGTCAGCGTGCGCCGCATCCGCAAGGACGGCGAGGAGGTCTTCCAGGTCAGGGGCGACAAGCCGGAGCGCTGGGTGCGCCAGACCGACTTCGCCAACGACGAGGCGGTGGGCTACTTGGCGGACCGCCTCGCCGCGGCGGGCGTCGAGGACGAACTCGTCAAAGCCGGGGCCGTTGCCGGGGACGCCGTCGTCATCGGGGAGCTGGACGGCGGCGTGGTCTTCGACTGGGAGCCGACGCTGACGACCGGCCCGGAGCTGCTGGGCTCGCGGGGGACGGACTCGCGCATCGACCAGTCGGCCCGCCGCACCAACAAGGAGAGGCGCCAGGCCTACCACCAGGCCATGGACGCCAAGGCGGCCGCCCGTGAGGAGCTGTGGACCGAGCGCGCCGCAGGCCACTGGACGGACCCCGCCGACGGGGGAGGGGACAGGTGAGGGCGCTCTCCGAGGCGCGCCGGGTCGTCGTCAAGATCGGCTCGTCGTCGCTCACGCGCCCCGACGGGGGCCTCGACCTCAACCGCATCGACGCCGTCGCCCGCGTCGTGGCCCGCTGGCGCAGGGGCGGCAGGCAGGCCGTGGTCGTCTCCTCGGGCGCCGTCGCGGCCGGACTGGACCCCCTGGGCTTCGCCTCCAAGCCCTCCGACCTCGCCTCCGTCCAGGCGGCCGCGGCCATGGGGCAGGGCCTCCTCGTGGCGAGGTGGACGGCGGCGTTCCACACCCACCACGTCGACGCCGCCCAGGTCCTGCTCACCACCGAGGACGTCATGGCCAGGGACCACTACACCAACGCCACCGCCGCGCTGGGGCGCCTGCTGTCCCTGGGCGTCGTCCCCATCGTGAACGAGAACGACGCGGTGACCACCCGGGAACTGCGCTTCGGCGACAACGACCGCGTGGCCGCGATCATCGCGCAGATGGTCCAGGCGGACGCGCTCGTCCTGCTCACCGACGTCGACGGCCTGTACACGGCCCCTCCCTCGCGCCCGGGCGCGCGCCTCATCGAGCGAGTGGACTCCACGGACGACCTCATGAGCGTCCTGGTGACCGGGGCAGGGTCGAAGGTCGGCACCGGGGGGATGGCGTCGAAGGTCCAGGCCGCCACGATGGCCTCCGCCTCGGGCATCGGCGTCCTGCTGGCCAACGCCGACAAGGTCGAGGAGGCGCTGTCGGGGAAGGGCACTGGCACGTGGTTCGCCCCCACTCACGAGCGGCCCGCCTCGCGGCGCCTGTGGATCGCCCACGCCGCCCCCTCGCGCGGAGAGCTCGTCGTCGACGCCGGCGCCGCCCGCGCCATCACTGTCGGCAAGAAGTCCCTGCTGGCCGCCGGGGTCGTCTCCGTGGCCGGCCACTTCGACGCGGGCGACGTCGTCGACATCGCCTCGCCGACCGGTCTGGTGGCCCGCGGCATCGTGTCCTACGACGCGGATTCGCTGGCCGCGATCGCGGGGCGTAGCGCACCGGAGCTGGAGGGGACCGGGTGGGAGCACGTGCGCCCCGTCGTGCACCGCGACGACCTGGCCCCGCTGCTGTGACGCGGCGGGCGCGAAGTGTGCCATGATTGGCGGATGGATGAGAATGTGGACATCGGGTCGGTGACGTCGGCGGCGCGCAGCGCGTCGCGCGTCCTGGCGGGCGCGTCACCCGCGCGCAAGAACGCCGCGCTGGAGGCGATCGCCTCGGCGCTCGTGGAGCGGGCCGGGGAGATCCTGGCGGGCAACGCCAGCGACATGGAGCGCGGGCGCGCCAACGGCATGGCGGAGGGCCTGCTCGACCGCCTCGAGCTCACGTCCGAGCGCCTGGGGGCCATAGCGGCCTCCGTGCGCGAGGTCGCGGCGCTGCCCGACCCCGTTGGCGAGGTCGTGCGCGGCACGACGAACGAACTGGGCCTGAGGATCACCCAGGTCCGCGTCCCCATGGGCGTCGTCGGCATGATCTACGAGGCGCGCCCCAATGTGACGGTGGACGCCGCGGTCCTGGCCCTCAAGGCGGGCAGCGCCGTCGTCCTGCGCGGGGGGAGCGCCGCCGAGGCGTCCAACGCCGCGCTCGTCGGCGCCATGCGGGGCGCCCTGGAGTCGGTGGGGCTGCCCGCCGACCTCGTCCAGACGGTCGACCCGTGGGGCAGGGCTGGCGCCAACGCCATGATGGTGGCGCGCGGCGGCATCGACGTGCTCATCCCCAGGGGAGGGGCGGGCCTGATCAACGCGGTCGTCTCCCACTCGACGGTGCCCGTCATCGAGACGGGGACCGGCAACTGCCACGTGTACGTGGACGCGGGCGCCGACGAGGAGGCAGCGCTGCGCATCGTCATGAACGCGAAGACCCAGCGCGTGGGCGTGTGCAACGCCGCGGAGACGCTGCTGGTCCACCGCGACGCCGCGCCCACCTTCCTGCCTGCGGTCCTGCGCGAGCTCACGGGCGCGGGCGTGCTCGTGCACGGCGACCCCGCGGCGCTGGAGTGCGCGGCCGGGGCGGGCGTGGACCCGGCGATGCTGCGGGAGGCCACCGAGGAGGACTGGGCCACCGAGTACCTCGCGATGGAACTGGCCGTGAGGGTCGTGGACTCCATCGAGGAGGCCATCGACCACATCCGCGCCTACTCCAGCGGGCACACCGAGGCGATCTGCACGCCGTCGCTCGCCTCGGCGAACGCGTTCCGCGCGGGCGTGGACTCCGCCGCCATCGCCGTGAACGCCTCGACGCGCTTCACGGACGGCGGCCAGCTGGGACTGGGGGCCGAAGTGGGGATCTCCACCCAGAAGCTGCACGCGCGGGGCCCCATGGGGCTGGCGGAGCTGACGACCACGAAGTGGATCATCGAGGGCGACGGGACGATCCGCCCGTGAGCGGGACCGAGACGGCCTCCGACGGGGCGGCCGCCCCGCGGACCCCGGCCAGCCGCAGGCGGGCCATCGGCATCATGGGCGGCACCTTCGACCCGATCCACCACGGGCACCTGGTCGCCGCCTCCGAGGTGATGGACGCCTTCGACCTGGACCAGGTCGTCTTCGTCCCCGCCTCGATGCAGCCCTTCAAGGAGGGCAGGCGCGTGACCCCCGCGGAGCACCGCTACCTCATGACGGTGATCGCCACCGCCTCGAACCCGCGTTTCGCGGTGTCCCGCGTGGACATCGACCGCGGGGGCACGACCTACACGGTCGACACCCTGGCGGACCTGCGCGCGGAGTACCCGGACGCGGATTTCGCCTTCATCACCGGGGCGGACGCCCTGGCGCACATCGCGCAGTGGAAGGACTCGGACGCGCTCTTCGAGCAGGCGCACTTCGTGGGCGTGACCAGGCCGGGGCACGTCCTGGCCGACCAGGGGCTGCCCGGGAGCGCGGTGTCACTGGTGGAGGTGCCCGCGATGGCGATATCGTCGACGGACTGCCGCGCCCGCGTCGCCCAGGGCAAGCCCGTGTGGTACCTGGTGCCCGACGGGGTCGTCCAGTACATCAGCAAACACGGCCTGTACAGGCCCGGAGCCCCCGTGGAGGACCATGTCCATGTCCCTTCCCGCCCAGACCACTGACCTGGCCGCCCTGGTCGCGGCCGCCGCCCATGAGCGCGGGGGCACGGACCCCGTGCTCGTCGACGTCCGCTCCCGCATGGACCTGGCCGACGCCTTCGTCGTGGTGTCGGCGCCGACGCCGCGCCAGGTGAGCGCGGTCGCGGAGGAGGTCATGGACCGAGTCGCCCGCGCCGTCCGCCTGCGTCCCGCCCACATCGAGGGGCGCGGAGGGGGGACCTGGATCCTCATCGACTACTCCGACCTCGTCGTGCACGTCATGGGCCAGCAGGACCGCGAGTACTACGCCCTGGAGAGGCTGTGGGGGGACTGCCCCGCCACCCGCTTGGAGGACGGCGCCGAAGCCGCGCGGCGCGAGGCCGCCGCCCGATCACTCGCCCACGCGGCGGCGGAAGGCGGTGCGTGACGTGGGCGGCCGCAGGATCGTGCTCGTGCGCCACGGGCAGACGGACTTCAACGTCGAGCGGCGCTTCCAGGGCCGCGCCGACCAGCCCCTCAACGAGCGGGGGATGGCCCAGGCGCGCGCGGCGGCGGGCGTCCTCGCCACCCGCTTGAGCGGGCCGGGCGAGCAGGTGGGCGTGAACGCCGACTCCGGCGCGCGCACGGGCGGCGGGGCGCGCCTCATCTGCTCGCCCCTGCTGCGCGCGCGCATGACAGCGCGGATTCTCGCCGATGTCTTCGAGGCCGCGGGCAGGCCCCTGGACGGTCCCTTCGTCGACGAGCGCCTCACTGAACGGGACTTCGGGAGGATGGAGGGGCACACCTTCGCCGAGCTCGTCGAGCTCTACCCCGCCCAGGTCGCCCAGTGGCGCGCCTGCGGGGAGTGCCCCGAGGCCGGGGTCGAGCCGTCGGGGGCCGTGGGGCGGCGGATGCGCGACGCGGTGCTGGAGGCGGAGGGCCAGTGCCGTGACGGCCAGACGCTCCTCGTCGTCTCGCACGGGAGCGCGGTCGCGCGGGGGATCACGTCGCTGCTGGGGCTGGATCCTGACGCTTTCGACGGGCTGCGCGGCGTGGACAACTGCCACTGGTCGGAGCTGGTGCCGATCGCGCACGCCAAGCGCAGGGGGACCGTGTCCCTGGGCTGGCGCCTGGCCGCGCACAACGTCGGGGTGCGCGAGGACGTGCTGGGCGCTTAGGCGCTCGCCTGCCGGTCTGTAACGGCCGCTAACCCACGGCCGGTCGGTCCCGTCCAGTGGCCTATTGGTCGTGTGGGGCGTGGTAGCGGGGGGAGGTGCCCAGGGCGGTGCGGTCGGGGTGGGAGCGCACCACGTCCGGGTCGGTGCCGCGGTAGGTGTAGGAGGGGTCGTTGTCGAACACGGAGGCGGCGGCCAACAGGCCGTCGCGGTAGTCGGCGACCGTGGCCGGGCTGGGCTCGGTGCCGGGGAACTTGTCCATCAGGGGGTTCTGGTCGGGGTACTGGCCCGGGTCCGTGCGGCTCAACCCCCCGGGCTGACCAGGGGCTGGCCGGTCGGCCCTACTGTGGCGGTGGCGACCAGGGCCTGGAGGACCTGGTTGGAGGTCGCCCCCGGCCACTCGCCCATCGCCACCGCCACAAGGCCCACCACGACCGGAGTCGCGATGGAGGTGCCCGTGGCCTTTTCGATCCACCTTGCGGCAAGATTGTGCCAGCGGATGTCGCCCAGGGCCAGGACCGTCAGCCCCTGACCGCGGTTCGAGTAGTCCTTGATCCGCCCCTGCCCGTCCGAGGCCCCCGCCCCCACGGTCCCGTTCATCGACGCATACGAGTCAGGCGGGTCCACCGCCCCGTCATTGCCCGTCGCCACCACCGCCACGACACCATGGGCCACCGCCATCGCCACGGCCTCGCGCACCCCCGCCTCCCCAGCTCCTCAGTCATAACCGATTGATCGCGCCAGGCGCGCCGCCCACATTACCGCCCGCTGAATCAGTGAAGCAAGACCCCTGACGAGTGAGGTGCTCGTGCGAGGAGCGCCGGAGAAGCCGCTAGACGGGGGAGCGGCTGACAGCAAGGAACAACGTGTGACGAGCGACACTATTCTTGATTTGCGCGCCTCTTCGGCGGTCCGCTAAAGTTGTCGAGTCGCCGAGGGGCGGCGAACGGAACACGGGGCTATGGCGCAGTTGGTAGCGCGCTTCCATGGCATGGAAGAGGTCGGGGGTTCGAATCCCCCTAGCTCCACCAAAAGGCTCCAATGCGCTCGCATTGGAGCCTTTCGTCGTGCGGCGAGGGCGCTCCGCCCGTGCGCACCAGCACTGTCCCGTCCCCGGCAGGCTTCTCCCCCCTGGACCGAGTATAACGTTTTGGTATCGCCATGTGAGACCAGCGGGAAGGGGGTGGTCGGCGCGAACGTTGGAATGGCGCGGAACGCCAACAAGAGACCGGTAGGGGTGTTTGAAGTTTCCCAAACCGGATGGCAAGATTTGAATGTCCTGTCCTCTGAGTGTTAGGCCGGTTGCCGATGACCTTCCAACTGTCGCGCACGCACATGTCGATCGTCGCCGCAGCGACTACAGTGGCGGCCTCCTTCGTCGTCATCCCCGCCCTCGCCGAGAACGGCGCGCCCCCGGCCGATGCCGTGTGCCCCGCGCTGCTCGCCGCGCATGGGCGGATCGATAGCGAGTACAACCCCGCCCTCAGCGCCTACGCCGACGCCGTCGCCGCGGAGACCGCCGCCCGCAACACCGCCAACGGCGGGACCGCGGCCACCGAGGCGCAGCTGCGCCAGACCCTCGCCGACGCCCAGGCGGCGCTGGAGGCCGCGAAGGCCGCTCCCACTCCGACCGCGCAGCCGACGGCCACCCAGCCCGCGGCCGAGCCTTCCCGGGGCATCGGCTGGGTCGACTGGTCGAAGGTCGACCACTCCACCCAGGCGCAGGTCATCGAGGCCCTCATCGTCCAGAAGATGAACGCCTACCGTGCCAACGCGGGCCTGCCGCCGCTGGTCGTCTCCGACACCCTGACCACCGACTCGCGCGCCTGGTCCAAGCACATGGCGGTCGATAACGACTTCAACCACGACCCCGAGTTCCGGTACCTCGGGTCGCAGAGCCTGGACGGCGCCTCGACGAACTACGCGGGCGAGAACATCGCCTACAACTCGATGCGCAACTTCGGAGCGCAACTGGGGGCCAGGGGCAACGAGTACAAGACGCCCGACCAGGCGGCCTCCGACCTGTTCGAGCAGTGGAAGAACTCCCAGGGCCACGACAAGAACATGCTCGCGGAGAACAACGTCGTCGGGGTGGGCGTGCACATCGGCGACCTCGCGGACGGAGGACTGACCGTGTGGGGGACGCAGAAGTTCTACGCGATCTCGGACAAGGGGTCGATCGACCTCGCCCGGTTCCACACGACGGGCGACACCGCCAGCGCCTACGGCTTCGACGGGGCGGCCTTCAACGCGGACAACACGGACTACGTCTCCGGTCTGGCCGGGGACGGCGTCAAGCAGAAGCAGGCGGCGTGGACCGCCATTGTCGGGGACCTGCCCGCCCAGGCCCTCCCGGTCGCCCCCTCGTCCCTCCCTGCGAAGGACGGGGCATCCCCGTCCCCGGCCCCCTCCACGACGCCGGATCCCGCTCCCACCGCTGACGGCTCCGCCGTCGCCCAGGCCCAGGCCGCTGTGGACGCCGCCCAGAAGGCCCTGGACGACTTCCTGGCGGATCCGCAGTCCGCGTACTCGCAAGCGGTCGAGAACCTCAAGGCCGCCACTGCGGCACTGGACGGGATCGCCGAGTCCATCGGCTCCCAGACGGGCGTGCGCCCGCAGCCCGACGGGGGCGTCGTCGTCTCCACGCCCAATACGAACTCCTCGTACTACCCGGTCGAGGCGTACCGGAAGAAACTGGCCGCGTGCCTGGCCACGACGGGCCAGCAGCAGCCCGTCGGCCCCGCCCAATCAGGGGCCACCGGCGCTCCTGCGGCCCCGGCTTCCGTGGCGCAGCAGTCCAACGCACCGGCTGGCCCTGCTCCATCGGAGCAGTCCAGCGCTGCGCCTTCCCCCGCTGCATCGCAGCAGTCCAGCCCTGCCGCGGGCAGTGACGGGAAAGGCGGGCAGACCGTTTCCACGGAGGCCGGTGGCGCCGGGCCGGGTGCCGCCAATGGGGCGAACAACGGAGGGGGAGCCCCAGGGGCCGCTGACAAGGGAGCCGCCACTGGCGCTCGGGCGGCGAACCTGGCGAGCACGGGATCCATGACCCTGGTCCTGGGGATCGGCGCGCTCATCGTCCTGGGGATCGGTGTTGGCGCGATGCTGGTCGCCAAAAGGCGCAAAGGCAAGTAGCGCACGCGAATAGCGCGGGAACGGGTCCGGGCGGCGTCAGCCACCCGGACCCGTTCCGCTTCGAAGGGCGCCGAGGCGGACGCCGCCATCAGGCGCCTTGTGCCACTTCGCACGTTAGGGTAGGCTAACTTGCGCTTATATTCGAACTACTAAGTTCAGAGAGGGAAGTGATGCGCGCACAACGCCTTCGTGGCGCTGCAGTAGCGGCCTTTACCACTGCGGCAGTTCTTGCCGCGCCCATCGTGACGGCGAACGCCGCTCACGCCGGAACCGACGAGGGGGGCAGCCAGGTCTCCTCAGCGGTCTTCCAATGGGCTATGAACGACGAATCCGGCTCCGCCGGTTACGCGCCGGGCACCTGCAACTTCTTCAGTGCGATGGTGTCGGGGAACTCGGGCGGCGGCCAGTGGCCGAACAACGTGCAGTCCGGCTCAGACGGAGAGTTCCTGGTCGGCGGCCCCGACCAGGACGTCCTCTGGCGGCCTAAGGACGGCAACGTCTCGATCCTCAAACCGAACGCGGACGGCCAACTCGTCGCCCAGACGTGGGCGAACAAGTGCCTCACCCGCACGGGCGCGCGCACCAACACGCGCGGCGCGGTCTCCGAGTCGATCATCAACATCGAGAAAGGTTCGGGCACCGTTGATCCGACGACGAACTCCGCGTCCATCAAATGGGTCGGTTCTTGGACCGTCGTCTACTACTCCGGCATGACCTACTGGAGCGCCACCAACCCCGTTCTCGAGGTCACCAACGGCCAAGGCGCCATCAAAGCCCGGGTCTCCGGATTCGGCGCCTCGATGCAGGATCCCGACGCTGCGCTCAAGCCCCTCCAGGCCCGCGAGGTCACCCTGGCGACTTTGAAGAACGTCGCTGTGACCAAGACCGGCATCACCGTCACCCCCGAGTACAAGGGCGTTGAGGTCAAGAATCCGGAGGGCGCCAGCCCGCAGACTCGCACGGGCGAGAACTGGGGGTCGTGGCCCGCGGATTTCGTCGCCTTCCAGGGCGAGACCGGCCAGCACTCCTACTGGTACTCCACAGGCAGCAGTGGGGACGCGCGCAAGCCAGCGTTGCCCGTGACGATCACGTGGCCCCAGATCGATGACGCACCGGCCCCCCAGCCCGGCCCCACTCAGGAGCCGACTCCGGCGCCCACGGCCGACCCCAGTCCTGCACCCACAGCAGAACCAACCCCGGCGCCCACGGCCGACCCCAGTCCTGCACCCACAGCAGAACCAACCCCGACACCCACCGGCAAGCCCACGACTGGCCCTTCTGCGAAGCCGAGCATCGAGGTGTCCCCCTACCAGGACATTGATCCGACGGTGAAAACCGTCGTCACCGTCAAGGGGAAGGACTTCACGTCCGGTTCCATCCAGAACGGGGTCTACGTGGTCCTCATGGACGAGAAGATCTGGAAACCCGGCGAGTACATGAACGCGAAGGGCGATGAGGGGGCAATCACCTCCGCGTGGGTCACCCCGGACCAGCTGGAGGCAGGCAAGGGCTCCTTCACGGTGAAGCTGACCATCCCGGAGAACACCCTGGACCGAACGCACACCTACTACATCGGCACGATGGCGGCCCACGGCCTCGCACTGTCCGACCGCAGCCTGGACCACGCCGAGAAGATCACCTTCAAAGCGATCGACTACGATCCCAACGCGGTCTTCCCCGTCGACTCGGTGACCGCGGCAGCCGTTGCCGACTCCGGTCGCACGAACATGAAGGTCGACTGGGTCTACACTGGTGCCACCCCCTCTCGCGGCTGGGAGATCTCGCTCGCCTGCGTGCGTGACTGCTCCGACCCGCTGTTCGGCACCAAGAGCCACCACCAGCACGACAACTCCCTGCGATCCGATGTCTTCGGGGATGTCCCCGACGGCGTGTACGTCGCCTCGGTCCGCAACGCCGGCGAGATCTCCGGCGAGTTCAAAGCATCCGACTGGGTGTCTTCGGCCGAGGTCCGCGTGGGCGCGGAGCGCGACCCGAATCCCGGGGCTGGCAAAGGCCAGTGGATCCAGGACTCCTTCGGCTGGTGGTACCGGCACAGCGATGGCTCGTACACCACCAACGGCACCGAGCAGATCGACGGGGTGACCTACCGATTCAACGAGGCGGGCTACATGGTGACCGGCTGGACGAAGGTCGGCGGCCAGTGGTTCTACTACGCTCCCTCCGGCGCCCAGGCCAGCGGCTGGACGCTGGTCGGCGGCAGCTACTACTACCTGGACCCCGCCACCGGCGCGATGGCCACAGGCTGGCAGCAGGTGGACGGCGCCTGGTACTACCTGGGCACATCGGGCGCGATGGCCACAGGCTGGCAGCGGATCGGCGGCGCCTGGTACCACCTGGGCGCATCGGGCGCGATGGACACCGGCTGGACGGCCATCGGTGGAAGCTGGTACTATTTCGCGCCGAGTGGTCAGATGGCCACCGGCTGGGTGCAAGACTCCGGGAAGTGGTACTACCTGGACCCCAGCACCGGCGCAATGGCCACAGGCTGGCAGCAGGTCGACGGCGCGTGGTACTATCTGTTCGCCTCCGGTGAGATGGCGACGGGCAGCCACTGGATCGACGGCGTGCTCCGCGTCTTCGACAATTCGGGGGCCTGGGTGCGCTGAGCACGAATGAGAATCCCCGATCCGGGCCCCACGGCGTGAACCGTGGGGCCCGGACCGTTTCGCTGGACGCGCGCCGCCGCCGCGCATAAAGCGCGACGAACAGGGCGGGATAAAGAGACGGGGACCGTAGCACATGGCTGCGGTCCCCGTCGGCGTTGAGGAGCGTACTGCGCCCGCCACCCGGGAACTGTGTGGCGGACAGCCTCAGGCGTCGGCCACCTGGTTCGCCATCTGCCGTTCGCACACGTCGATCCGCTCGCGGATGATGCGCACGGCTCCGGCCGGGGCGCCGGGGTTGGCGTCGATCCACTCGTGGCCCGCGCGCACCACGTCGACGCCGGGCGCGTAACCGGCCAAATCGGAGGGGAAGAGCAGGGTCGTCAGATCCTCGGCGGTGTGGAAGGTGTTCTCCTCCCACACCTGCGCCAGGGCTGCGAAGTACCGTTCCACGTAGGGCTCGTACAGCGACGGGGTGGTCCGCGCCTGCGCCCAGAAGCCGGAGACCATCGCCCAACGGGTGTCGTTGGGGATCGACTTGTCCCCAAGGACCTGCTCCCACACCTGCTCCTTGACGGCCGCGTCGTCGCGCGCCGCCCGGGCAGCGGCGGCGTTCTGGCGGCCCGTCATCGTGTCGTCCTCCTGCTCCCGGGCGTCGATCTCCGCGTCCCCGGCGACGCCGCCCCTGACCAGGGCGATCAGCAGCGACCACTGCAGGTCGACGTCCAACTCCAGGCCCTCCAGGGTCGCGGATCCGTCGTAGAGGGCCTTGATGGCCTCGAACTGCTCGGCGTTGGACGCGTTGCGGGCGGCGGCCGCCACCAGCATGCGCTGCGCGTCGGAGCCGGACCGGGCGGTGCGGGCCAGCAGCAGCAGGCGCCTGCCCACCGTCTCGGCGGCCTCGGCGCGGGCGTCGGGGGCGACGAAAGTGCGAACGGCCTCGTCGATGTGGCGCAGCGTCAGCGTCAGCAACTGCATGTTCGTCTCGGCGGGGACAGCGGTGAGCGCCAGGTTCAGGTAGTCGCGCGCCTTCATCTGCCCGTCGCGGGTCATGTCCCACGCGGCGGCCATGACGACGCCGCGGGTGAGGGAGTCCGTGAAGCGCGTGATATTGGCGACCGCGAAGGCCAGGGAGTCCTCGTCGAGGCGGATCTTCGCGTAGGCCAGGTCGCCGTCGTTGACCAGGATGAAGTCGGGGCGGGCCACGCCCTCGGCGGAGGGCACATCAGTGGAGGCCCCGTCGACGTCGAGCTCCTCGTGGAAGACCCGTTGCAGGGATTCGCCGTCCAGGGAGTACCCGGCGACGGCGAGGCGGTGGGGGCGCAGGGAGGCGCCCTCGCTGAAGGCCTCCTGCTCGATGGAAAGGCGCGTGATCCTGCCCTCCCCGTCCGTCTCGACGGACGGGCGCAGCAGGGTGACGCCGGCCTCCTCCAGCCACACCTTCGACCAGGCGGCCAGGTCGCGGCCCGAGGCCTTCTCCAGCTCGCCGAGCAGGTCGGCCAGGGTGGCGTTCGCGTAGGAGTGCGCGGTGAGGTACTCGTGCAGGCCGGCGAAGAACGCGTCGCGTCCCACGTAGGACACGAGCTGGCGCAGCACGGAGGCGCCCTTGGCGTAGGTGATGCCGTCGAAGTTGACCTCGACGTCGGCCAGGTCGCGGATCTCGGCGGTGATCGGGTGGGTGGTGGGCAGCTGGTCCTGCTTGAGGCCCCAGTCCTTGCGGACCATGAAGCCCGTCCACCCCTCCGTGTACTTGGTGGCCTCGGCCAGCGCCAGGTGGCTCATGAACTCCGCGAAGGACTCGTTGAGCCACAGGTCGTTCCACCACTTCATGGTCACCAGGTCGCCGAACCACATGTGGGCCAGCTCGTGGAGGATCGTGTTGGCGCGGGACTCCAGCTGGGCCTCGGTGGGCCGCGTGCGGAACACGTAGGCGTCGCGGAAAGTCACGCAACCCGCGTTCTCCATCGCCCCGGCGTTGTACTCGGGCACGAAGACCTGGTCGTACTTGGTGAAGGGGTAGGCGATGCCGTACGCGTCCTCGAAGAACTCGAAGCCCTTGCGCGTGATGTCGATGATGGCGTCGACGTCCAGGTGCTCGAGGACGGACGCCCGGCAGTACACGCCCAGGTCGATGGTGCGGCCGTCGGAGGAGGTGAGGGTGTCGGTGACGCCCTCGTAGGGGCCGGCCACGACCGCGGTGATGTAGGTGGACATCTTCTCCGTGGTCGCGAAGCGGTAGGTCCAGGAATCGCCGTCCTCCTCGGGGGAGGGGGTCGGGGCGTTGGAGAACACCTTCCAGCCCTTGGGGGCCTTGACGGTCAGGGTGAAGGTGGACTTCAGGTCCGGCTGCTCGAAGGTCGTGTAAACGCGGCGGGCGTCGGGGACCTCGAACTGGGAGTACGTGTAGGCCTTGCCGTCGGCGGGGTCGACGAAGCGGTGCAGGCCCTCGCCCGTGTGCATGTACTGGCAGTCGGCGTCGACCTCGAGGACGTTGTGCTCGGCCAGGTCGTCCAGGCTGATGCGCGAGTTCTGGTGGTGGGCGCCCGGGTCCAGGTCGCGGTCGTTGAGCTTGATGGAACGCACATTGGTGGAGACCAGGTCCGCGAAGGCCGCGCCGCCGGCGGCGGCGGTGAACTCGACGCGGGTGCGCGAGCCGAAGTCGGTGTCGCCCCGGGTGAGGTCGAGCTCGATGTCGTAGCGGATGACCTCGCTGATGACTCCGGCGCGTGCGAGCGCCTCGTCGCGGGTCAGGTTAAGGCCTGGCATTGTTCGCCTTCCGTTGGTCGAATATGACGCGTTTCGTGCGTGCGCTTGTCTAATACTGACATGCGTTCGTCTGATTGTGCGACTGGATGCCCGCGTTGCGGGAGACCGTCATTTGAGCAATATCACCAGATACGGACCCGCTCGGAGGGGTCCAGCCACATGCCGTCGCCCTCGGCGACGCCGTAGGCGGCGGCGAACTCGTCGAAGTTCTTCAGCACCTGGTTGCAGCGGAACTCGGCGGGGGAGTGCGGGTCCACCGCCAGCATCTGGCGGGCGAAGCGGGGGCGCGCCGCTGTGCGCCACACGCGGGCCCACGACTGGAAGAACCTCTCGGGCCCGCTGAGCCCGTCGACGGCGGGCGCGGTGGCGGGCGTCAGCCCCCGCTCCGCCAGGGCGGCCGCCCACGCCTTCCACGCGATCGTGAGGCCGCCGAGGTCGCCGATGTTCTCCCCGATGGTCAGGGCGCCGTTGACGTGGGGCGCGCCGGTGCCCCCGGCGCCGTCGGGCCGCTCCGCCCCGTCCGCGCCCCCCGCCTCGTCCGAGGCGTGGGCGCCGGGCAGCAGATCCGCGGGCGTGAGCGCGTTGTACTGGTCGATGAGGGCGCGTGTGCGCTCTTCGAAGCGCTCCCTGTCCTGGTCCGTCCACCAGTTCTCCAGGTTCCCCCTCTCGTCGAAACGGGACCCCTGGTCGTCGAAGCCGTGCCCGATCTCGTGCCCGATGACGGCGCCGATGGCGCCGAAGTTGACGGCGTCGTCGGCACCGGGGTCGAAGAAGGGGGGCTGGAGGATGGCCGCTGGGAAGACGATCTCGTTCTGCGTCGGGTTGTAGTAGGCGTTGACCGTCTGCGGGGTCATGTACCAGCGGTCGCGGTCCACGGGGGTGCCCAGCCGCGCCCATTCCCGCTCGGTCTCGTGGGAGGCGGCGGCCCGCAGGTTGTCGACCAGGGGGGCGCCGGGGTCGATGTCCAGGCCCGAGTAGTCCTTCCACTTGGGCGGGTAGCCGATCTTCGGGTTGAAGGCGGCCAGCTTGTCCAGGGCGCGGCCCTTGGTGGCGTCCCCCATCCAGTCGAGGGCGCGGATGGAGCGCCCGTAGGCGTCCAGCAGGCGGGCGACCAGGTCGTCCATGCGCTCCTTCGAGGCGGGCGGGAAGTGGCGGGCGACCCACGCGCGGCCCATCGCCTCGCCCAGGCACGACTCGATGAGGCCGAGGGCACGCTTCCAGCGGGGGCGCAGTTGCTCGGTCCCGGCCAGGGTGCGGCCGTGGAAGTCGAAGTTCTCCTCCACGAAGGCGGAGGAGAGCACGGGGGCGCGCGCGTCGATCACCGAGGCGGCGGCCCACTCCTTGAGGGTGCCCAGGTCGGTGTCCGCCCACAGGGCGCAAGCGCCGCGCAGGAACTCGGGCTGGTCGACGTTGACGACCAGGGAAGCGGTGGGCAGGCGCGCCCCGTCGGCCCAGCCCCGCCAGTCGAAACCGGGGTTGGCGGCGACCAGGTCCTCCCAGGGGGTGGGGTTGTCCGAGAGCCGGGGGTCGCGGTCGGACACGGAGTCGCGGTGGTGGGCGGCCAGGGCCGTTTCGAATGCCATGATCCGCCCGGCGGCGCCCTCGGGGTCCGGGGCGCCCGCCAGTTCGAGCATGCGCGCCGTGTGGGCGACGTAGGCGCGGCGGACCGGCTCGTAGTCGTCCTCCCGGTAGTACGCCTCGTCGGGCAGTCCGAGGCCGGATTGGACCAGGGAGACCATGTACTGGGAGGAGTCGTGGGGATTGGTGCCCACGTAGGCGCTGACGAGGCCCCCCGCGCCCTCGCGCATGAGGCGGCCCGTCAGGGCGGCCAGGTCCGCGCGCGTGGGCGCCTGGGCGATGGCCTCCAGGTCGGGGGCGATCGGCGAGGCGCCGGCGGCCTCGATGGCCCCCTCGTCGAGGAACTGGTTCCACAGGGTCGCGATCCTCCCGGCGTCGGGGTCGTCGAGGGCCCCGGCGGCCGCCGCCTCGGCGATGGCGCGGCAGTGCGCCTCGGACTGGTCGCGCAGTGCGTGGAAGGCGCCGTCGATGGGCCTGTCGGCCGGGATCTTGTGGCGGGAAGGTGATGGCCCGGGCGAGCCAGCCGCCGTTGACGTGCCGGTAGAAGTCGTCCTGGGGGCGCACGGAGGGGTCGGCGTTGGCGGCCTCGCCGGAGCGGTCGCGGATGTCGTGGTCCATGACCCCACTCTAGGTGCTCGTGACCCGCGCCGCGCCGGTGCGGGGAGGCCGGGGCGGGTGTGTTCGCGGGCCGTGAAATCGAATTATGGCATGGTTGTTCGTCGTAAATGCGCCGTCGGGGTGCTCCCCGTCCCAAGGAGTGGGGGCGCCTGGGCCCCGGAATACCTGCACATCTGTGCAATGTGGGTGAACGATTCGTTCAAAACGGTCCTGGAGGTGCAATATTGTGGGCAAAACCGAGGCGCCGGTGCCTCGTATTCACACCTGAAGGGAACGAACGGTGAGGACCATTCACACTGACGTCGTCGTCATCGGCGGCGGCTCCACCGGTGCGGGCGTCGTTCGCGATGTCGCAATGCGCGGGTTCTCGGCGGTCCTGGTGGACCGGGCGGACATCGCCCAGGGCACCTCCGGCCGCTTCCACGGCCTGCTGCACTCGGGCGGGCGCTACATCGCCTCCGACCCCGAGTCGGCCACCGAGTGCGCCGAGGAGAACGCCATCGTCAAACGGATCAACGCCAACGCCGTCGAGGCCACGGGCGGCCTCTTCGTCACCACGGCCCAGGACGAGGAGGACTACGCCGACCAGTTCCTCGCACGCGCCTCGGCGGCCAGAGTGCCCGCCCGCGAGATCACCGTCTCGGAGGCGCTGGCGCGCGAGCCCCGCCTGGACCCGCGCATCAAACGGGCCTTCGAGGTCGAGGACGGCACGGTCGACGGCTGGCAGATGGTCTGGGGCGCCATCCGCTCCGCCGAGGCGTACGGCGCGAAGATCCTCACCTACCACAGGGTCGTCTCCATCGACCGCGAGGGCGACCGCGTCAGCGCCGTCGTCGTCCACGACGAGAGGGGCGGGGAGGACCTGCGCGTCGAATGCGGTTTCGTCGTCAACTGCGGCGGGCCGTGGGCCGGCCAGATCGCCGCCATGGGGGACTGCCACGGCGTGGACGTGGTGCCCGGCGCGGGCATCATGATCGCAATGAACCACCGGCTCACTGGCACCGTCCTCAACCGCTGCGTGTGGCCCGAGGACGGGGACATCCTGGTGCCCGACCACACGGTGTGCATCATCGGCACCACGGACATCAAGGCCGAGGATCCCGACCGCCTTGCCATCACCGCCGACGAGGTCCAGCAGATGCTCGACTCCGGTGAGGCCCTGGTCCCCGGTTTCCGCCGCTCCCGCGCCCTGCACGCGTGGGCGGGGGCGCGCCCCCTCATCAAGGACTCGCGCGTCGCCGCCACCGACACCCGCCACATGGCGCGCGGCATGAGCGTCATCGACCACCACAGCCGCGACGGCGTCTACGGGATGCTCACCATCGCGGGCGGCAAGCTCACCACCTACCGGCTCATGGCCGAGCGCGTCGTCGACATCATGTGCTCCGAGATGGGCGAGCAGCGGCCCTGCAAGACCGCGGGCGAGGCCGTTCCCCCCGCCGAGGACGGCAGGCTCTACACCATCGGCCACCGCCTCGACAACGTCGAGTCCCGCAACGACGGGCCCTCCCACGAGCAGATCATCTGCGAGTGCGAGATGGCCACGCGCGCCATGCTCGAGAGGGTCATGGACACCCTGCCCAAGAGCCAGCTCGACGACGTGCGCCGCCAGATGCGCCTGGGCATGGGGCCCTGCCAGGGCGGGTTCTGCTCCCAGCGGGCAGCCGGAATCGCCCACGAGCGCGGCGACATCGACGCCGAGCGCGCCAACGGGCTGCTGCGCCTCTTCCTGAAGAACCGGTGGATCGGCCTATGGCCCATCCTCTACGGCAAACAGGTGCGCCAGGCGGCGCTGGACAACTGGATCCACGAGGGCACGCTCGACGTCGAGCACCTGCCCGTCCCGGTCGAGGAGGTCGTGCGATGAGGGACGCAGTCGTCATAGGGGCGGGCATCGCAGGGCTCGCCGCCGCCATCCGCCTCGCCCGCTCGGGCGCCTCGGTGACCCTGGTCGCCAAGGGAGTGGGCGGCCTGCAACTGGGCACGGGGACCATCGACGTCCTCGGCTACTCCCCGGAGCGCGTCGAGCGCCCCCTGGAGGCGATAGGCCCCCACGTGGCCTCGCGCGAGAGCCACCCCTACTCCCACTTCACCCCCGGGTTCGTGGGGGAGGCCGTCAACTGGCTGCGCGACACCGCGGGCCCGTCCCTGCTGGTGGGGGACGCCTCGCGCAACGTCGCCATACCGACGGGCGTGGGGGCGCTGCGCCCCACGAGCCTGTACCAGCCGTCCATGGCGGCGGGCGTGCCCGCCCCCGGCGCCTCCTACGCGATCGTCGGGCTGAAGCGCTTCAAGGACTTCTACCCGGCGCTGGTGGCCGAGAACCTCTCCCGCCAGAGGGGCCCCGACGGCCAGCGCCTGCAGGCGCGCGCCATCAGCGTCGACTTCGAGGTGCGGGCCGGGGAGGCGGACTCCACGGGCACCAACCACGCGCGCGCCCTCGACGAGGCGGACGCCCGCCAGCGCCTCGCCGACGCCATCGGACCGCTCCTGTCGGCCGGGGAGGCCGTCGGACTGCCGGCCGTCCTGGGCCTGGCCGACCCCGGCGCCGCCGCCGACCTGGCCGAGCGCCTGGGGCACGGGGTCTTCGAGATCCCCGTGCAGCCCCCGTCGGTGCCGGGCATGCGCCTGAACACCGCGCTCAGCGAGATCGTCAAGTACGAGGGGCGCCTCATCATGGGCTCCGCGGTCACCGGCTTCAAGCGCCGGGCGGGCAGGATCGTCTCCGTCGACATCTCCACCGCGGGCAGGCCCACCACCATCGAGGCGGGCGCCTTCGTCCTGGCGGCCGGGGGCTTCGAATCCGGTGCCCTCGCCGTCGACTCCCACGGCCAGGTGTCGGAGACCGTCTTCGGCCTGCCGGTCATGGGCGCGCAGGGCCAGCTCCTGCACGCCGACTTCTGGGGCGAGGACCAGCCCCTGTTCCTGGCCGGGATCGCGGTCGACGACCAGATGCGCCCCGTCGGCCCCGACGGGAGCGCCGTTTACAGCAACCTCCACGCGGTCGGCGGCAACCTGGCCGGCGCCACCCGGTGGAGGGAGAAGAGCGGGGAGGGCATCGCCCTCGCCAGCGCGGTGCGCGCCGCGGACACGATTGTGGAGGGACTGCGATGAGTGCGGCAACGACGAAAGGGATCGCCGGGATGTTCCCCGCCTTCAACGGGGGGCTGTCCTCGACGGGCGTCGAGGAGGAGGACGTCATCAGCCTCGGCGACGGCACCGTCGGGGGCCTGCGCGGCAGCCTCGACGCGTGCGTGAAGTGCACGATCTGCGAGACGAACTGCCCCGTCATGCGGGTCACCGACCTGTTCGGAGGGCCCAAGTACTCCGGCCCGCAGGCCGAGCGCTTCCGCCAGAAGGGGCAGATCGTCGACAAGTCCATCGACTACTGCTCCTCGTGCGGCACCTGCTCCCTGGTGTGCCCGCAGGGCGTGAAGGTCACGGAGATCATCCACCACCGGCGCACCGACATGAAGAGGGCCGTGGGGATCCCCGTGCGGGACCGCCTCATCGGGCGCACCTCCCTGATCGGGACGATGATGACGCCCGTGGCGCCCATCGCGAACTGGGCGCTCGACGTCAAGCCGATCCGCATGGTCATGGAGAAGGTCATCGGCGTCCACCGCTCCGCCCCGATGCCCCGCGCCTACGGGCGCACCTTCGAGGGGTGGTTCAAGAAGCACAAGCCCCTGCCCTCGTCGGGCGAGCGCGGCCAGGTCATCTTCTTCCACGGGTGCGCGGGCCAGTACTTCGAGGTGGAGACCTCCATCCACTCCGTCCTGGTCCTGGAGCACCTGGGCTACGAGGTGCTGGTCCCCAAGCACGGGTGCTGCGGCTTGGCGCTGCAGTCCAACGGGCTCTACTCGGACGCCCGCAAGTACGTGTCGCGCCTGACCGACGACCTGCGCAAGGTGAACAGGGACGCCCCGATCGTCTCCGCCTCCGGCTCGTGCGCCGGGATGCTGCGCCACGAGGCGCACGACATCCTGGAGATGGACACCCCCGAGCTGGAGGACGTGGGCAGCAGGACCTGGGACATCTGCGAGTTCCTGCTGGACCTGCACGACCGGGGGGAGCTGGACACGGACTTCCAGCGCATCGACATCACCATCCCCTACCACGCGCCCTGCCAGCTCAAGTCCCAGGGGCTGGGGCTGCCCGCCATGGAGGTCATGGGCCTCATCCCCGGGGTGAAGGTCGTCGAGTCCCAGCAGCCGTGCTGCGGCATCGCCGGCACCTACGGCATGAAGAAGGAGAAGTACGCCGTCGCCCAGGCCGTGGGCGCCCCCGTCTTCGACTTCATCAAGCAGGTGAACGCCGAGCTGGCGGCGTGCGACACGGAGACGTGCCGCTGGCAGCTGCGCACCGCGACCGGCGCGAACGTCGTCCACCCGATCTGGCTGATCCACAAGGCCTACGGCCTGCCCAACGGCTGAGGCGCGCACTCGGGCGTTCGCCCCCGGGCGCCGCGGGCCTTCCGGCCCGCAGCGCCCGGGGATACACTTGCGCCATGAGCACTCCGCGCCGCGCCGTCGTCACAGGGGCCTCCACCGGGATCGGGGAGGCCACCGCCCGCATGCTGGTGGACCACGGGTGGGGGGTCGTCGCCGTCGCCCGCCGCCGCGAGCGCCTCAAGGCCCTCGCCGACCAGATCGGCTGCGAGTACTGGGCGGCCGACCTCACCGACGAGGCGCAGGTGGAGGGCATGGCCTCCCACGTCCTGGAGGGAGGGCCTGTGGACGCGCTGGTCAACAACGCGGGCGGCGCCATCGGCGTCGACCACGTGGCGCAGGCGGACGCGGGCAGGTGGAGCGCCATGTTCGACCGCAACGTCCTCACCGCCCTGCACTGCACGCGCGCCTTCCTGCCGGCGATGCGCAAGAGGGGAGGGGACCTGGTGTTCCTCACCTCGACCGCCGCGCACGACACCTACCCGGGGGGCGGCGGCTACGTGGCCGCCAAGCACGCCGAGCGCGTCATCGCCAACACCCTGCGCCAGGAACTGGTGGGCGAGCCCGTCCGCGTCATCGAGATCGCCCCGGGCATGGTGCGCACCGAGGAGTTCTCCCTCAACCGGCTCGGTTCCCGCGAGGCCGCGGACCGCGTGTACGCGGGCGTCGCCGAGCCGCTGGTGGCCGCCGACGTCGCCGAGGCGATCGTGTGGGCCCTGGAGCGCCCCCGCCACGTGAACATCGACTCGATGATCGTGCGCCCCGTGGCGCAGGCGACGAACACGGTGGTCGCCCGCAGCGCGGACGGGGAGCGGCGGTGACCGCCCTCGCGTGGGCCGCGGGCGCAGTCCTGGCGGCCTTCGCCATCGATCGGGCAGCGTGCGCCATGGAGGCGCGCGGGTGGATCTACTGGCGCCACCGCAAGCCGAAGGGGGGAGCGATCATCATCGATCCCATTGTCACCGCCCTCAACCCCGCCCATTCGCATGTGGTCGAGGAGCGGGAGCGCACGGAGATCGCGGGGGCCTCGTTCGAGGACGGGCGCGGTACCGGTGGGGGGACCGGGGACCGCTAGGCGCCGGTGGGGAGGCCGACCGGGAGCGCTTCAACGAGCAGGGGCGCACGAGCCGTCCTCCACGGCGGGCAGGGCGGCCGTGCCCGGATCCATGATGTCGGAGGCGGGCTGGCCCGAGCGCAGCAGGCGCGCCATGGCCGCCAAGGCGGGGGAGGCGTGGGAGTAGAAGGCGCGGTAGCCCTCGCACAGGTAGTTGCGCCGGGCACCTGAGGCGGTGGGGACGAAACGGTCCTTGGGGCACCCGCCCCAGCACAGGGGCAGGTGCGGGCAGGTCGATGAGGGAGACGAAGGCCGTCGAGCGGCCGACTGCGGACACCCCGGGGATGCGGGCGATGAACGGGATGTTGTAGATGTCCTCGTACATCATGGGGCCCTTGTCGTTGAGGCGGTGGGCGCCCGTGAACTCGCCGTGGTCGGCGCAGAAGAACACGGCGGTGTCGTCCAGGACCCCCAGTTCGCGCGCCTCGTCCATGATGCGGCCGATCTCGAAGTCGATCATGGCCACGTAACCCCAGTAGACGGCGATCAGCTTCTTCCACTGCTCGTTCGTGAACGAGGACGTGGACCAGTAGGCCGCGTAGTTGAGCTGGATGGGGGGCTTGCCGATCAGGGTGTCCCCGAAGCTCTCCGGCAGTGCGACGTCCGCCGGGTCGATCAGGTCGAACCACTCGTCGGGCAGGAAGTAGGGCAGGTGCGGGCCGAAGAAGTGCACGTCGAGGCAGAACGGCTGGCGCGCCTCCTTCCAGTCGGCCGCGTACTGGCGCAGCCTCGTGATGGCGCGGTCGGCGAGGAAGCGCTCGAAGGTCGCCTCCTCGGGCTGGTCGAGGCGCGCGGCGAGGATGTGCCCGTACCGGCCGCCGGCAGCTTGCCGCGCCACAGGTCGTGGGCGCGCACGGGGGGAAGGCCGCGCTCGTCCAGCCACGCTGCGTACTCCTCGTTGGCGACGGGGTTCTCCGCGCCCCAGAAGGTGTCGTCGTCGGCGCCGAACTTTCCGGGCAGGTTGTGTCCGCAGTGGTACTTCCCCACGATCCCGACGTTGTACCCGGCGTCGCGCAGCTCCTGCGTGTACGTCCACGTGCCCTCGGGGATGGAGACCCGGTAGGCGATGTTCCACTCGGGGTTCGCCAGCACCTGGTGCTTGCCCGGGCGCTTGCCGGTGAGCAGCGAGGCGCGGGCGGGCGTGCAGATCGCCGTGGGCGTGAAGGCGTTGGTGAAGGCGAAGCCCTCGCGCCCCATCCGGTCGATGACGGGGGTGCGGGCGGGGGAGGGCCGCCGGGCGGCTCGGCGCCCCCGAGGGGGCGGCTACCGCTCCTCGAAGACGAACTCCTGGTCGGGGGCGTCCACGGCCTCGACGCTGTCCGCCTCCAGCGCCAGCGCCTTGCCGCCGCGGGAGTGGAGGCGCCCGTGGACCCGCACCCACTGGTCCGGCTCCACCTGCGTGCCGGCCGGGGCCTCGACCGCGAACCCCAGGGCGTAGGCGTCGGCGGCGCAGCACCAGATCGTCATGCGCGCCAGGGCGAAGGAATCGGTGGCCGCCAGCCGTGGCAGGCCCTGCTGCGAGGCGGCGGTCTGCGGCGCTACGACGAAACCGGTGACGGTGATCTCCCGGCCCTCGTAGGCGGCGCCGTTGGCCGACAACTCGCGCAGCGTCGAGTAGAAGGTCTGCGTCGTCACGTCCAAGGGCGGGCCCGACGAGGCGGTCCCAGCGCGCCCGGCGGCGCTCGCGGAGGGGTCGGGGGCGGGCGCGTGGGATCCGGTCCCGGCGGTGGGGGAGGAGGTCGGACGGCCGCCGCCCGGGCCTGCGGATTGCGCGGCAGCGGCG
>ERZ773035.796-NODE-796-length-24452-cov-18.374431_pt1 | contig 24452 bp, 22 predicted proteins | sample MGYA00511487_ERZ773035 | MGnify/ENA primary metagenome ERZ773035 (study PRJEB29015, sample SAMEA2737985) | human oral metagenome | biome: human oral; feature: human-associated habitat; material: dental | place: China | collected 2024 ...
TCGAAAAAAACACGATGTGGATGCCATCTAGAAGGGCAAAATGGTGCAAAATGCAGGCGAAGTTCTTAAAATTGGACTGAAAACGAAATGCCCAAAGCTGGAATTAGCGGCTAAAAGCATGCTTTTGTGGCTTTGTTTTCGCTAGAAGGTGTTGGCAGGGAGAGTGTGTTTTGTAAAAATTATAACATGGTTTTAACGCTAATATGGCAGTTAAAAACAGATTGAAAGAAGGTGTTTAACAAACCGATTAGAGTTAACCCCCCATCAGCTATTATGCCGTTTATTAAATATTCTAGGTTGTTTCCTTTGCTTTCTGTCCATCTTTCGTTTGCTTGTCTGCATCTGTCTGCCTTATCCTCTTGGTGTAGCATGTGTTACGCCTTCAAGAATAAGACAAGCAATACGCTCTGCAATACACAAAAAGTGTACAGGCTCTGATGAACCGATTGGGGTTAAAGCAACTTTGTTCACCGCCAGCTCCATCGCATATCGCCTTGAAAACGCCCTCAAAACAGCATTTTGGGTTCTGCTCCAAGCTTTTTCTTCTTCTTGACATACAGCATGGTGTAAACGATAGAGATGGCAATGCCTAACGCCACACATATAATTGAGGCCTCTGGCCCAAACGCTCCACCCGACAATAAGTCTGTTCCGCTTATCTTTGGGGTAATAAGTGGCCGGTAATCTAGTGGCGTACCCGATACGGCACAGCCGAAAACGCCCCCTTCAAGATAGTTCCATGCCCAGTGCATGCCAACGGGCACCCATATCGTTTGGTGGTAGGCGTAGGCCATTCCGAAAAGCCAGCCCGAGGCAAGGGCTATTGCCAACGCCGCCCATAGTGTGGCACCGGGGTTTCCCAAATATGCCAGTCCAAAGAGCAAAGACGATGTTGTAAGGCCAACGGCTATGTTCCACTTGTCGGCTATGAGCCTAAAAAGAATGCCGCGGAAAATAACTTCCTCCACCACGCCCACCAACAAGAAAAGCGACAGCCAACTGAGCTGACTGGCTACATCGAGCTCAACATTCACAATGCGATAACATCCGCATAGGAATAGGCACACGATTATTGCCAAGAAGTTTACACCAGAAACCGCCCAGCCAATGCCCATCATCCGCATCTTGCCCCCAAACGACAAGCCTTCACCATTCTCCACATACCAGCCTAGATACTTCTTAAAGGCATATAGCGTAGCAACCGCCGCTATTGTGGATAAGGGCACGGCGGCGTAGGCTGGAATGTTGAGCAACAATACATACCCAACAACTCCTGGAATAATAAGGAATGCCAAAACGCCTAAGACAAGATAGCTGCCCCACGCCAAGTTGTCGTCTTTAGATATGATGATCATGAGCTTTAAAAAGTTTAGTGTTATTATGCGTGCTAGAATACTGGCGCAACATCTTCTCCTGTTTTAAATCTCGCCTTCTTCTTAAAATATAGGATGGTATAAACCACGGATATGGCAACGCCAATCGCTGTGGATATAATAGAAACCTCCGTGTCGTACTCTATACCGGCAGGAAACTTTACCCCTTTCGAAACCAATATAAGAATGGGAGGGCTGTTTAGCGCACTTCCTGGCACGCTGTGTTCGAAGATGTTGCTTTGAATGTAGTTCCACGCCCAATGGATGCCAATGGGAACCCACAGCGTTCGATGGTAAGCATAGGCTATGCCACACAGCCAACCGCCTGTAATTGCTATCCTTAAACAAGACAATGCCGTGGTGTTGGAGTTGAAAAGGTGCACAAAACCAAAGGTAATGGAGGACACCACCAGTCCTGCAACTACATTCCACTTATCAGTTATGAGCCTAAACACAATGCCGCGGGCTATAATTTCTTCGATTACGGCAGCCAGTAAAAAAATCGACAACCAACTTAACTGATGGTCTAAGTTGAAGTTAAGGTGTGCCACCGAGTAGTGCCTGGTTGCGAATAAGCAAATTAAAATAGTGAAAAGATACAGCGCAGACACCAGCCAGCCTATACAAACTTTATGTATTTGGCCAAAGACTGATAGGCGTGCGCCATCTTCTATATACCAGGCCAAGTACTTTTTGAAGGCGTATAGGGTAGCTCCCGACGCCAATATGGCTAGTGGAAACTTGATGAGGGCAGAGAAGTCGTTATCTAACAGTATAAGACATGTACTTGGAAGAAACCAAAATCCCAAATAGCCAATCACTAGATATGCTGCCCATTCAAGTGTGTTGTCTTTTGATATGATTGACATGTTTTGGTAAAACTTAGTTCAATTTACTTGTTTCTGACATGAACGCTAAAACATTAATGTTATTTCATTGTCGGCTTTAGATTTGACTTTCATTGCTATTTAAATTCAAACCAGGGAAACCATTTCATTATTTGTTCCACATTTTGTCGGCATCTTGTTTCTTCTATGGTAACTATTAGCTGCACGCTCTGGGTCCTCGATAAGATTCCCAATTATTTTTGAGGCAAGAATACGTGCAACTTCCCATTCCTAGGGGTTACCTCCTGAAACAGATTGCATCTTTGATAAAGGAAGCCCTTTTACTATTGCATTCATATTTTATGTTTTAAAGTTTTAATACAGCCTGTCACATGCCAGGTTATTCTTTAAGGTGTTTCAAAAGTACTCAATATAATCAGATAGAGCAAATAGTTATTTCTAAATTTATATCTCCATGCAAAATCTTTGCACGGAAGGAGTTGTTTTCGAAAAAAGCATGAAATCGCTAGTTATGCCTTATCTCCCACCACATCTTTTATTATTATTTTTAGCTTAGATCGACAATTAAAATTAGGCGTATAAGTCGATATTGATGATGTGTTTATCCCTAGCATAATAACTTATCAACATGTGGTAAATTGTACCTTTACAGTCGACATCCTCGTTGCAGCGTTCTACATCAAGACACCATCATTCTGTCTTTCCTTACCGTGTTCCATTCGCAATTGCTAAGCTAAATTTTCATGAAATGTAGTATTCCCTATTGCATCCGCCTACAAACAAACAATTGTACATTAAGAACGGGTGGCTAGTTGAACTGAAAAGGCTACGCTAAACTTGCATTTAGCATAGCCAATCTTAGTTGTAATAAAGTGTAGAAAACTTAGTTTCTTACTTATTCTTAACCTAATCTCCTATCAAAGAAATGGTCTTTATAATCCTGCATGGCCTTTTTAATTAAACGGCCTAACGCAGTCCACAAGACATTTCCTCCGCCATTGATTGTTTGCATCTCTTTTGTTGAGAGTTCTACAATAAATAGTTGATTCATCTTGTATCTATTTTTTGTGTCCATACTTATCGAGAGCTCTGGCCAGGCGAATGGTAAGGAACGTGGCTAGCACAACTCCGATGAGCATCAGCCCACACCGCAAGTACAGATTCATGTTGAGATAACTTTCTCTTAGCTCAAATATAACGCTACAAAAAATGAGCGTATTTGACAACATGTGCAGCAGAATGGTGTGTATCAGGCTTCTTGATTTCAAGAAAACGATGCCAAACAAGAGTCCTAAGAGTGTTGCTGGCACAACCTGATGCAGCCTTACATGGATAAGGCCAAAAAGAATTGCGCTTAACAACACTGCCGTTACGGGCTTATATCGCGTAAGCAAACCACGCAGAAGAACACCTCTAAACATACATTCTTCTACCACTGGCCCTATAAATATCGCTCCAACCCAAAGCCACACATCGTCATGCCCATCCCCATCTGCATGAAACAGGGTGGAGAAAGGAAGACTAACAAAAGCATTAAGAACAAGGACGATGGTGGCAGAAAGGACAAATCGATGTAACTGAAAGGTGTAATATCCGCGAACAGGTATGCCCTTATGCTTGTTTATAAAATATGTGGCCAACGAGAATGCAACTCCAAACAGGCAGATTAGAACCATTTGGCCTGCTCTCGTTTCGACAAAATCTCCAAGAACAAAAACAAGAGGGCCTGCCAATGCCATTGTTGCGGCAATCATCAGCAGGAACTGATATACCCTATTGGGGATAAAATTGTTTCCTTCCACAGCCTCGATAAATGATATAAGTTAACCAAATAGTGTATTCCAAGCCCAAATATAGGCGTTGGCCTCCAATTTTAAACCATTTACAAAGGCCTCACCAGCAAATACAAGGGGGTTGCCAGTCCCACTCCATGTTGTCTTATAGTATGCTACTTTCTTTCCTCCCTCAACGCGTATTGAGTCGTTTACAGACATCTCTGTCATGAAATTGTTATTTAAAGCTTTCATTTTTTAATCGTTTAAATTGTTAATAATACATTTCATTGTATTGGTTTCCGGATACCTTTACGTTTGCAAAGATAAGGGCCTTCCGTGCACAAACATTGCATTATATAAAAAACTACCTGCAAAAATACATTTTTTATCATTCTCGTCCAAGTATTCCACCTGTAAGTAAAGGTTAAGTTCAAAACTGTTGGTATAATAAAAGGTGTAGTCGCTACGGCTATAATCTATCTTTGCACCTAGCGCACGCAGATCGTCTAGCACGTTATATAGGTGGCGTTTGCTGATATGCAGCTTATGGGCAAGTTCGTCTGGCGCGCCTGTATTACACAATTTGATAAGTCGGTGCAGTGTGTTTAGTCGGTGTATTTCGTTTCTTAGTTCCATATTTGTTAGTCAATAACGTTGTTTTGTGCATGCCATAGGCGTTGAAAAACGCCGTTTTGGGCAATCAACTCGTTGTGCGTGCCACATTCGGCCACCTCTCCTTTATCTATAACCACTATCCTGTCGGCATCTTTGATGGTGCTTAGGCGATGGGCTATAACGATGATGGTTTTGCCTTGTGCGGCCAAGGCGTGCAGCGTTTCTTTTACGAAACGCTCGGAAATGGAGTCGAGCGACGAGGTGGCCTCATCGAAGATAAGCACTTCGGGCTGCTTGTACAGGGCGCGCGCGATGGCAATGCGCTGCCTTTCGCCACCCGAAAACGTGGTGCCTTGTTCGCTCACGATAGTGTCTAGGCCTTTGGGTAGGGCATCGACAAAATCTTTTAAGCCCAACTGCGCAATGATGTCCAGCACACGGCGCATGTCGGGTTGCAGGTCGCCCAGGCAGATGTTAGAGAGCAGCGTGCCTGAAAACAGTTCCACTTTTTGCGGAACGATGCCGATGAAACGGCGCAGGCTCTCGTTGCTTATCATCGCAATGTCGTACTGACCAATACTTATCCGTCCCGACTGTATGGGGTAAATGTTCTGTAATAGTGATACGAGCGTGGTTTTCCCCGACCCGCTTTCGCCAACAACAGCCGTTGTTTTGCCCTTGGGGATAACAAGACTGAGCGACGAAAACACCTGCTTGCGCGAACCATATCGAAAAGAAACGTTGTCGAACACGATGTTGCCTATCATGTCGGGCTCCATCTTCACTTTCGTGGAAGCGTCTGTACTTTCCGTTTCAAGGTCCAGAATCTGAAACAAGCGGTCGGCTGCAATCTGTGCGTCTTGTATGGTTTGGTTAGAACTTATCAACGAGCCGATGGGCGAAAGCACATAGCCTATCAGCGAATAGAATATCATCAGGCTACCAGGGGTGAGCGTTTGGTTGATAACAAGGTTGCTTCCAACCCACAACACTGCCACCGTAACGACAGAAGATACAACATCGATGCCGTTGCTGGCGAATATTGCGCCTTGCGCACTTACGTATGTGTTGCGCAACAGACGTACAAAACGCGATTCGGTTTTCAGGTTGGCGTGCGCCTCTATGCCGAAACGCTTAATGGTGGTGATGGCATTGAGCGATTCTACCAATTGCGACTCCAAGTCGGCTGCCGTCTCCATGACCTTTCGTTGATAGCGTTTGTTGAGCCGGTTGAACAAAAAGAACACCACGAGAAACAAGGGCGCAGAGACCAATGTCACCAAGGCCAGTTTCCACGAATAGACAAACATCACGCCAACAGCGAAAATCAGTATCAGCAAATTCACCACCAAGTCTACCAATACGTTGTTGATAAACGTGCGTATCTTCACCGCATCGTTAATGCGCGAAATGATTTCGCCCACGCGCATGGTGTCGAAGAACTGCTGGGGCAGGTGTAAAATGTGCTTATAATAGCCCAGTATGAGTGTGGCATCTATCATCTGACTGGTTTTTAATGCCAAGATGCTCTTTGTTGTGGATATGAACACGCGTATAAGTATGATGGCAAGCATGGCCACGCCCATGAGGTTGAGCAGGTTGGTGTTCTCGTCTACCAGCACATAGTCTACTATCTTGCCCACATAAACCGACGTACTTAGCCCCAGGATGCTGCAAACAACCGCCCCAAACAACACTTCGGTCATTACTCGTCGGTGTGGGCGTAACAGCTGGAAGAAACGTTGCGGTATGCTGGTCTTCATGTTGCCTTGCACAAAATCGTCCTTTGGCTCTAACAAAATCAACACTCCCGTCCATAGTTTTAAGAACGCATCCCACGCCACGCGGTGCATTTCGCCGTCGGCGGGGTCCATGTATGTGACGTGTTTGTCGCTAACGCCGTACACCACAACAAAGTGATGCAGCACTCCTTTTACGATAACGTGGGCGATGGCGGGCAGCGAAATCATCTTCAACGCCTCTGGTTCGCCACGAACTCCTTTGGCCTCGAACCCCAATTTACCAGCCGCCTCAATCATGCCCAGCACGTTAGTGCCCCACAACTGCTCACGCTGGCCGTCGCAAGCCTATATGCTTTCCGTGCCGTTGCCCACTCGCGCGTGTTTACTGCATATTGGCTTTGTCTGGTTTTTAGTAAGAATTTTAACACTATGACTGCCATTTTATCCACCAATCGCTAAGTTGGCCGCAAATAATCGATTCTCGCGGAGGTTTGTTTTGGTGCTAAAAGGCGCTAGCCTGCGAATGCAGCAAAATGAATATTTATTTCAAACAACCGCCAATTGCACCTGTTTTGGGGCTATTTTCAGCAAAATATAGTGTAATATGGTGCAAAATGCAGTGCAATATGCCGCTAAATGCAATGCGTTTTGGTGCAAAATGCAATGCGTTTTGGTGCAAAATGCAGTGCGTTTTGATGCTAAACGCAAGGTAAAATGGTGCAAAACGCGAGGCGAAAAGCATAAATATACGCTGCAATAGTATAAACATAACCTTCTAGAACCATGAAACACATGGCCAAAAAGGGCAAAATGCACATTAAAAAGTGGGATTTTAGGGTCTAAATGGGCGTATTTGGCATCGAAAAAAACACGATGTGGATGCCATCTAGAAGGGCAAAATGGTGCAAAATGCACCCAAAACGCTTAAATTTGGACTAAAAACGAAACACCCAAAGCTGAAATTAGCGGCCAAAAGCATGCTTTTGGGCCGACATTTTCGCTAGAAAGGGGTGATAAGAAAGGCGCGTTTTGTAAATTATTGTTACTTACTTTAACTTTAATCTCTTTGTTAGAAACAGCTTGGAAGGCATACCCCAAGAACCCATTGGCGACAAAGCCCCATACGCCATGCTCCATACACTTTATTTTATATTGGGCTATAATTTCTTTTAGAAAGCTTGCTAAATGTCGCTTTTTCTAAGTATCTTCGCAGCGTAAGAAGTCTACAACTTTACATCAACATGCAAACTTAAACAACAAAACTATGAAAGAGAATCTAATGCGCCCTCTAACAACGGATGGAGTAACTGCTACTTATGGCGGTAAAACCTCGACATTCCAATCTTTGGGAAAGGCACAAGGTACATGTTTCCGTAAAAACAGCAGGTATCCAAATTTGTAAAATCGAAGCCAAAGCATCCGTCTTAGGTTGATTTATTCTATGGTAAAGAATTGCTTTGTTGTAATCATAATCCTTATTTTATGATATAGTGTGTAAGTTATGATAATGATGAAAAAGAAGTTTGTCACCAAACGCGATTTGCTACACCTTGTTGTAGTTGTAGGCTTGTTTGTTTGCTTCCAAGCTACAACGGTTATGGCGCAATCGCAAATCACAATAAAAAACAACTGGATGTATGCAGGTGTGTCTGTCTACAATTCTGGCTTGTGCAGCACTATCCACGAAACGATTATTGATACTGGTGCTTCTGTATGTATCATTGATTCTACATACGCCGTTGACTCTTGCCAATTTAAGGGCGAACGAGTAAATGCAACGATTGGGAACACAATGGGTAAAAGCATCAACACATCTTATGTATATCTAGACAGCATTGCATTTGGTGGTGTGGTTTACACAAAGATAAGATGTTATCTGGTTGATTTAGCAGGGACGTTTCAACAATTCGCTCCTAAATTTATTGTAGGCGGCGAGGCATTAAAAAAAGATTTGTGGTGTTATGATTTAAAGAGGTATACACTTCAGCGATATATACGTGTGCCTAAGAATGTTGTTGCCACGATAAAATGGAAAAAATATGCCGATGCAGCTTTAAATCACATCTATTTTGAAGGAAAAATTGGAGGCAAAGACACACGGATATTCTTCGATACAGGGGCGGTACGAAATGCAGTAACTTTTAACTTTGACATAACTCCAACCGAGTTCGTTAAGTTACCTGGTGCTAACATTGCTGAGAAATTAACCTATAAAAAGGTAGGATGGTGTAAAAACATACCAGTAGAAATATCGAATCTCAATTCTAATTTGGATTTTGTCAAGTCTAGTAATAGTGGACTAAAAGAACCATGTATAAACGCAAGCTTCCTTCAAGGTAAGAAGTGGATGCTGGATTATAAACGCAGGCGGCTCTTGATTTTGGATTCTGAATGACAGGGCAACTACTTACGCAACAAAGACAAGCTAAGGGAGTGTTTTAATTACTTCCGTCCGATAATTTTGTACGGAACTGCAATTTCTTTAAGAAAAGTAGGTTTGCTATTATAACAATAGCAATCTTTTATTAAAAAATATAGTGTGTATATTATAATCATGATGAATAAGATGCTCATCGCTAAACGCGATTTGCTGCACCTTGTTGTATGTATGTTTGTTTGCTTCCAAGCCACATCGGTTATTGCGCAATCGCAAATCACAATAAAAAACAACTTGATGTATGTAGATGTGACTGTCTACAATTCAGGCTTGGGCAGCACAATCCGCGAAACGACTATTGATACTGGCGCTTCTGTATGTGTCATTGATTCTACATACGCCGTTGACTCTTGCCAAATTAAAGGCGAACGAGTAAATGCAGTGGTGGGGAATACAATGGGTAAAGACGTTAATTCATCTTATGTGTATCTAGACAGCATTGCATTTGGTGGGGTGGTTTACACCAATGTGAGATGCTATTTAGTGGATTTGGCTGGAACCCTCCAACAATACGCCCCTAAGTTTATTATTGGTGGCGAAATCTTAAAAAGAGACTTGTGGTGTTATGACTTGAAGAGAAATACGATTCAGCAATATATGCGTATGCCTAAGAATATTGTTGCCAGGATAAAATGGAAAAAATATGCTGATGCAGCTTTAAATCTCATCTATTTTGAAGGAAAAATTGGAGGCAAAGACACACGGATATTTTTCGATACAGGGTCGCTACTAAATGCAGTGCCTTCTAACTTTGACATAACCCCAACCGACAGTGTTAAGTTACCTGGTGCTAACATCGCTGATAAATTAACCTATAAAAAGGTAGGATGGTGTAAAAACGTACCAGTAGAAATATCGAATCTCAATTATAATTTGAATTTTGTTAAGTCGGTGAGTAGTGGTTCTAAATACCCTCGCATAAACACAGACTTTCTTCAAGGTAAGAAATGGATGTTGGATTATAAACGTAGGCGGCTGTTGATTCTAGGTTCTGATTGAGGCCTCCCACTATTTGTGCAACTAGGTAGAGCGCATATTATAAAGATTGGTTAGGGAGCCTTTTATAAAGCAAGGCTGATTAAAAGGTGACATTCTGTACAAATGCGTTGTACAGAACGCCTTTGCATGTTATGCAACCAACGTGTCCACAACCAAGTATGTTCATCTCGTGCTCTCCAAGATAGCTTACTTTAATCTCCATATCCAACTTAAAATTGTTGACATAACAAAATGAACGTTTACGCCTGTCGTAACATATCTGCGCACCCATCTGTTTTAATTCTCGGAGGATATAATACAGCTCACTTCGAGAAACACAAATAGACGCGGCCAAATTATCGGGAGAGCCAGTATTCTGCCCGATGATTAGTTCATGTATTTTCCGTAGTCGTTTCAAGTCTTCTATAAAGTTCATCTTGTTCTATGTTAATTCCTTACTTTCGTTTAATCTCTTCACGAGCTTAACGCCTTGTAAACTCGCAAACGAAGAAATTAAATTTCTGCAATAAAACATGCCCCACTCCCTATATTATATAAGGAGTGGGGCTGGACTTTATTGTGTGCGTTAGTGCGTTTCGTTATACCGTTGCGGCTTCCAAGGCGCGTCCTTTTTGGGTTTTACCCAAGGTGAGGAAGGCGATGGGGGCAGCGATGAAGATAGACGAGAGCGTACCGAAGATAACACCAAGGCTCATGGCGAAGGCGAAACTCTGGATGCTTTCGCCACCCAAGAACAAGATGCAGAGCAATACGATAAGCGTTGAGAACGACGTGTTGATGGTTCGAGCCAACGTTTGGTTGATACTATCGTTGAACAAACTGCGGAAATCTTGCTTGGGATGCAACTTCATGTTCTCGCGAATACGGTCGAACACCACCACTTTGTCGTTAATGGAGTAACCGATAACCGTTAGGATGGCACCGATAAACGTTTGGTCGATTTCCAGAGAGAAGGGCATGAAACCCCACAGCAAGGAGTAAAGACCGATAACGAACGTGGTGTCGATGGCCAAAGCCACGGTTGAACCAACCGAGAAGGCCACGTTGCGGAAACGTATGAGGATGTAAACGAAGATGGCGAAGATGGCCAATAGCACGCTGATAACGGCTCCGTAGGTGATGTCTTTTGCCACCGAAGGACCAACTTTGGTGCTGCTGATGATGGAACCACCCTTGCGGATGTCGGGGTTTTTAAAGGCCTCTACGTCTTTTTGCGATACAAGACCAGCCTTTTTCAAGGCGTTATAGAGTATGGTCTCTGCCTCATCGTCTACCGTTGGGCTGTTGCTTTCTATCTTGTAGTTGGTGGATATACGTATGGTTTTGTGGTCGGTACCCAGTGCCAAGGCACTACTGTTGCAACCAGGGAAGGCGTTGGCCAAGATGGCGCGCACTTGTTCGGGCTGCACTTGCTTTTCAAACGTAACCACATAGTTGCGCCCACCAGTGAAGTCGATGCTGCGGCTGAGTCCGCGAGTTACGAAACTGCCTACGAATACGGCTAAAAGTACTACTACTAGCGCGAAGGTCTTCTTGTAAACACTCATGAAGGGGAAGTGCACGTTCTGCATGAAGTTCTTCGAGAAGCCCGTGGTGAAGGTGAGTTTCGTCCAGCGATCCTTGTTCAGTTGGTACTCGTAAACCAGGCGAGTGAGGAATACGGCGGTGAAGAACGAACAAACGATACCGATGATAAGCGTTGTTGCGAAACCGCGGATGGGACCTGTACCGAACGAATAGAGGATGATACCCGTGATGATAGAGGTAAGGTTCGAGTCGAAGATGGCCGAGAAGGCGTTTCCGTAACCCTCCTTGATGGCCTGTTTAATGCCCTTTCCTGCTGCCAGTTCTTCCTTGGTTCGCTCGTAGATAAGCACGTTGGCATCCACGGCCGTACCTAACGACAGCACCATACCCGCTATACCAGATAGCGTTAGTGCGGCTTGGAACGACGTTAAGATACCTAGCGTGAAGAATAGGTTGACGATGAGGGCCGTGTTAGCCATCATACCCGGCGTAAAGCCGTACATCAGCACCATGTAAACCATGAGCACCACGAAGGCGATGGCAAAGGATTGGATTCCTTGTTGGATGGATTGAGCACCCAGCGTAGGACCAACTACCTCTTCTTGAACGATGCGTGCGGGGGCTGGCATACGTCCACTCTTCAGCGTATTGGCAAGGTCTTTGGTGTCTTCGATAGTGAAGTTGCCGCTGATAGAGGATGAGCCACCTTCGATTTCGTTGGTTACGCGCGGTGCGCTATACACAGCGTTATCCAAAACAATGGCAATGGCCCTGCCTACATTGGCCTTTGTGAGTGCTGCCCAGCGGCGTGCGCCGTCGCTGTTCATACGCATGTTCACTTGGGGTGCGCCAGTTGTGTGGTTAAACTCGTCGCTGGCATCGGTAACAACGTCGCCTTCAATTGGCGCACGGCCATTGGTGGAGGTTACTTTGATGGCATGTAGCTCGTAGATGTTCTTCATCTTTGCCTGGTCGGCAGGCTTTGCACTCCACAGCAGTTTAAGGTCGGGAGGTAGAACCTGTTTGGCAACGGGGCCATAAATAAGCTTATTGATGGCAGCAGTGTCGCGAGCGTTGGCATATCCCACAATGCTTAGCGAGTTTCCGCCAGTGGGTTGCAGGCGCGAGAACAGCGGGTTGGCCTTGATGGCGGCAGCCGTTTGGGCATCGTTGGCGCGTTGTGCCACGTCGGTTTTCTTGTCGTCGCCCGTGTTTAGCTTAAACTTAGGCTGCTCGTTTTTGGCCTTAGCCACCTCTTGTTGGGCCTTAGCCCTGGCGTTGGCGGTGTCTACGGCAGCAGTGTCGGTGCCGTTTTGTTCGCTGGCCAGTCGTGCATTAAGCTGAGTAAGGTAAGGAAGAACCTCGGATGCGTTGAATGTTTCCCAGAATTCGAGGTTGGCCGAGCCCTGCAATAGCTTACGAACACGTTCGGGTTCGCGCACGCCAGGCATTTCAACCATGATGCGGCCTTCTTGTCCTTCGAGTTTCTGTATGTTGGGTTGCACCACTCCGAACTTGTCGATACGCGTACGCACCACATTGAACGAGTTGTCGATGGCCGCTTGCACTTCCGTCCTCAGCACTTTCTCTACTTCGGCATCGCTGCTTTGCGGCGAGACCTTGCCTTGCAGCTGTTGCGTGGCGAACAGTTCGGCGAGTTTGTGGCCGGGTGCGTTTTGTTTGTAGTACTTGATGAAAAGCGAAATAAAGTCGCTCTGGCTAGTTTCTTCTTCTTTCTTAGCCTGTTCTAGCGACTTGGTGAAAGCCGCGTCGGTCTTGTGGTCTGCCAGTGTCTCGATAACGTCGGGCACGCTGATTTCAAGAATCACGTTCATACCCCCCTTGAGGTCCAGGCCCAAACCAATTTGTGTTTCCAAACACCTTTGGTAGCTGTAGATGCCAAGATACTTCACGGAGTCCTTGTAATCTTGTTGGGCAATGGGGTCTTTCAGCTCGGCTGCCTTCCCGTCGTAGTAACGGGTTGCCACCGAAAAAGACAGGTAGAAGAGACTTGCAAGCGTCAGCAAGACGGCAGTTACAATTACGATACCTTTGTTTTGCATTGTTACTTTATTTTTGTTTTATTGTTTTTCTGTTACCATACAACCCTGCAAAGTTACTGATTTTTCTGATATTAGTAAACAGTTAGCTCTGTATATTATCATTTTTTGCCTATTTGCGAAGTTTTTGCAGCAGACAGAAGATGGGATAGTGGTCGGATGTCTTCACTTTGTTCTCTACCACGCATTTAAGCGGCTGCCAATCGTCGCTGCACATGATGTTGTCGATACGTACGTAGAAAGCGTTGCGGTGATAGCTTATGCCGGGGCCGTTTCCGCTGGCAACATAGCAGTCGGTTAGCTCTTTTGCCATGCAACGGTGGGCGTAAGAGATGGGGCTATCGTTGAAGTCGCCGCAGAGAATGATGCTTTGTCCCTTGTGCTTGTGCACGAATTGGGCCACGCATTCCACTTGCGGGGCGCGAATTTTGGCGTATTCGCCCAGCTTGTGCATCAGGCTTTTGCCTAGGCTGGGCATCTGTTTGGTGCGCAAATCGCCTTTGAGCATGCTCTTAAATTCTTTTCGTTGGGCTTCGGTTAGGCCTGTTGTGGCGAAGTGGTTGTTGACAACCAGCACCGTGTCGCCTGGCGTGGCCACCCAACAGGCCTGACTGAAATCTTCGCTGTGTGGGTACATCAGGCGTTCTGAACGCACAATGGGGTACTTGCTGTATATGGCCAGGCGGTCGTAGATGGTGGTTTTCTCCTTTATGTCGTGGTAGGGATAGATGCTGTTGAGCAAAGAGTCGATGGTGGCTTGGAACTTTCCGCCCAGATTTGCCTCTTGCAGGCATAGTATGTCGGCATCTTTCTCCTTCACATAGTTCAGCATTTCCCAGCGTTGTGGCTCTGTGGCCTCGCCGCCGCCCCACAGAAATGTATTGTAAGATAACACTTTAAGGCAGCTATCGGTGGCGTTGCTGTTTACATTTAATGGTATGTACGTGCGCACAGGACCGAAACAAGCCACGAACCCTATCAGTGGGATGAGCGTTCGGCGCAGCTTGAAGAAGGCCCAAAACAATAAGAAAGCGGCATTGATGGCTAGGAACACAGGGAAGGTTAAGCCCAGCGTGGCCATCAGTGGATGGCTGGTGGGGTTAAGCCTGTCGCTATATCCTACGGCTAGCATGACCAAGATGGTGGCCACGTTAGCGCCACTGGCAAGCTGCACAATCCATTTTTTTACTTTTGCTTGCATCTTAGCCTAGCTTATTGGCGTTTGCTTTGGTCGAAGAGCCGTTGCTTTTCTTCGCGCGTAAGGCTGTCGTAACCGCTTTTGCGTATCTTGTCCAGTATGCGGTCCACCTCGTCTTGTTCGGCCTTTCGGCGCGCGTTATAGTCCCAGTCGCTCTCGGCCCGCGTTTCTTCCCGTGGGCTTTCGGGTGTGGGTTGGTGGTGTTTTTCGTAGAAATTCTTCATTCGTTCGAAGGCGTTGGTGCCCCTTCGTTGCGAAAAGTTATGCGAGGGATGCCGTTGCCAGTAGCGTATCATGAAGAAACCGAATATCATTCCGCCCAAGTGAGCCAAGTGAGCCACGTTGCCACCCGTTCCGGCCATGGCCTGGTAAAGCTCTAATGCGGCGTAACCCATAACAAACCATTTGGCTTTGATGGGGATGGGGATGGGGAAGATGAATATCTTGTTCTCGGGGAAGATCATTCCGAAGGCCAAGAGGATGGCATAGATGGCTCCCGATGCGCCAACGGTGGTAAGTCCGTTAAGCTGGTTGGCCAATTGCCCCATTACAATAAAGGCATCGCCCACGCCCAAGGGAGCTTGAGCGTTGAGTTGCAAGTAAATCTCTACAAACTGTGCCAACTCTTGCATCAAGCCTGCACCGATGCCGCAGGCTATATAATAAAATAGGAATTTGCGCGGTCCCCATACACCTTCGACCACCACACCAAACATCCACAACGCAAACATGTTGAAGAACAAGTGCGCAAATCCGCCATGCATGAACATGTAGGTTACGAGTTGGTAAATGCGGAACTCGGACGCTCTGAAAAAGTGGAGGCCGAGTATGTTGTTGAGGTCGATGCCCGAACTGCTTTGGATGACTAACGTGGCCAAGAAAGCTAGCACGTTGATGATAAGCAAATTCTTGGTAATTGTAGGTATGTTGCCCATTAATGATATGCTTTGTTTGAAATGTTATAACATGGGCAAAAGTACTAAAAATATCTGTTAATGCGCATAAAAAGCCCTACGGAACGACAATTTTTCAAAAAAAACTTCACTTTTTTTTCCTTTTCGTTTGATTTTTGAAAGTAAAGGTCTATATTTGTTCCCAGTTCTGAGATAACGCATATACATTTATCACTTTTATAATTCAAAGTTATATGAACAAAACAGATTTGATTGACAAAATCGCAGCAGGCTCTGGCTTGAGCAAAGCTGACTCGAAGAAGGCGTTAGACGCAACAGTTGCAGCAATTAAGGAAGCTCTTGTTAAAGGCGACAAGGTTCAGCTGGTTGGCTTCGGCACATTCAGCGTTAACGAACGTCCCGCACATGGTGGTGTTAACCCCGCAACGAAAGAGAAAATTACTATCGCTGCCAAGAAGGTTGCCAAGTTTAAGGCTGGTGCCGAACTGACGGAAGCTATCCAGTAACTACTTCTTATTATAAGAAGAGAAAGATAAAATCGCCGCCCTCGCTTATTGTGAGGGTGGCGTTTTTTGTTAAAGGTGAAAAGGACTTTTAAAGGTGAAAAGGTGAAAAGGTGAAAAGATGGCTGCGCCTTATAAAGGTGAAAAGGTGAAAAGATGGCTGCGCCTTATAAAGGTGAAAAGGTGAAAGAGTGAAAGGGTGAAAAGATGGCTAACGCCACCTAGACATTTGGCTTAACTCCATAACTTCTTAACTCCTTAACTCCTAATGCTGAAAAGGTGAAAGGATGGCTGACGCCTTGCTCGCTTGTCAATCTGTGAACTTGTTATTGTCGAACAAATTTAGATTTGGAACGCGCTTTCCTACTGTCGGCAAAGCAAACGGACTATAATTCATAGACAAGAAGAATTATTTTGGAATGCTGGTTGTACGCCGCCGCTTTGTTGTCAATGTATTATGAAAAGCTATTTGTACTGCGGCTACAAACCATCTTGTACTCACACTACAAGCGGCTTGTAGTATGGCTACAAGCGTCTTGTAGTGGCAGTACAAGCACCTTGTAGTGGCAGTACAAGGGGGCTTGTACTGATGTCAAATAAAGAATTGGATGTGCAAAGCATAGGTACATCGTAAATAAACAAAAGTTATCCTCATCCTCTGAGTAAGGCCGCATTAATGCCATGTCCTACGCAACCTGTTGCATTCTTCTTACAACAATATTCTAAAAGCAAATCTGTTTGACTATAATTTGATAATTTCTTATATCGTGCTTTGATACAAACCCTGCCCTATGTTTGACATAAGAACATAAGGAACATAAAGCGAATCATTTTTTTCAGGATTAGATTGCCAGCATGTTAATATGCGCAGCCGTCTTTTCTCCTTTGCTAGTTGACTAGTGAACAAGTTAACGAGTTTACAAGACCGGTGGACGCAGCCATCTTTTCACCTTTAAAAGGGCGTTAGCCATCTTTTCCCCTTTTCACCTTTAAAGGGTGTTAGCCATCTTTTCACCCTTTCAGCATTAGGAGTTAAGGAGTTATGGAGTTAAGCCAAATGCCTAGGTGGCGTTAGCCATCTTTTCACCTTTTCACCTTTTCACCTTTTCACCCTTTTCATCTTTTCACCTTTAAAGGGCGTTAGCCATCTTTTCACTCTTTCACCTTTTCACTTTTTCACCTTTTCACTTTTTCACCTTTTATACTCCCTTCCAATCCCAGCAAAAACATCTTCTTATCCAAGCCGCCCGCATAACCCGTTAGTGTGCCATCTGCCCCAATTACGCGGTGACAAGGAATGATGATGCTGATGGGATTGCGCCCAACGGCTTGCCCCACGGCCTGTGCCGACATGCGCCCAGAGGCGTTATGCGCTGCAAGGTGCGCGGCCAAAGCACCATAAGTGGTGGTGGAGCCATAGGGAATGGTAAGCAAACGCTGCCAAACGGACTGCTGAAAAGGCGTGCCTTGCGGACGAACGGGCGGTGGCACGCCTGGATCGTGGCCTTCAAAATAACGCGAAAGCCATGCGCGGGCAGCAACAAATATGGGTAGTTGGGGTGCCTCTTGCAGCGTAACGCCATTGGGATGCGTAACTTTCTCGCCCTCATATAGCACACAGGTAAGGGCCTCGCCGTCGCTTTCGAGATGGAGTGTGCCCAAGGGAGAAGCCAGTTTGAGGAAGAAAGCGTGCGTATTAGGCACAGCCTGCTTGCCATAGTCCAAAGCAGGCGTGGCTCCTAGCTCCTCTCCAATGGGGAAAGCCTCACCCTCTAACCCCTTTCCATGGGGAGAGGGGAGTGATATGTCTTGCGACTTATGGGATTTATTAGTCTTTTGCATTGTGGTTTGATGAAGAAACGATTATTTTAAACTACTACCGACCTCGTCTCACGAGTTGTCTTTCCAAGGAGAGAGGGACGTGAAATGCTTGGCCGTATCATTGTATCTTATATTTGTACGTTTAGAAACCGCAAGGCATATTACTCCCCTCTCCCCCCTTGGAAAGGGGTTGGGGGTGAGGCCGTTTGTGCCTTTTTACTTCACTTCCACCCTAAACGTAGAAGCAGGAAGGTCGTCGCCATTCACCAAATTGGCTCTTGTGAAAGGTTGCCAGCCATAGCGAACGAAGGCGGGATGTGGCACTTGCGGACAGGTAAGCCTTACTTCGCGGTCCTTGATGTTGGCTACGGCAGGATAGAACACCTCATCGTAACCTGCCACTTCGAACGTGCGAAGGGCTTTACCATCGGCCGCTTTCAGTCCATCGGCCCAATTAAAGCACACTTGCACCTCGCCGTTGGGCTGTTTGGTGGCACTTTCCACACTAGGGCCGCAGGGTGTTAGCAGCTTAAAATCGTACTGATGATAAAGGGCGAGGCGTGCCAATCGCTTGCCAACAGGGTATTTCTTGCGCGGATGAACGTCGAGCGAATCGCCCACGTCGCTGCTCACAGCCATGTAAACATGTGGCAGGGTGTTGGCCATCAGTCGCTGACTGTTGCGGAACCACGGCCAAGAAGGGCGGTTGATGCTAGACAATTGCACCATGTAAACGGGCAATTGTGGCTCGTTCCAGTTGGTTCGCCACGAACTTAACAGCAGTGGGAACAGGCGTTCGTGTATCTCCATGTTCTCGGCATTCGACTCGCCTTGATACCAAATAACGCCGTTGATGGGGAATTTGGCAAGCGGACGGATGGCCGCATCGTAAAGATAGGTGGGCTGATAAGGGTGCATCTGCAACTTATCCGTAGTGCGCGCCATGTTCTTTCGCATGCGCTGCACCACCCAAGGCATAACCATCACGTTGTCTTTAAAGCGGTCGTTCAGCAGTTCGGGATATTCATCTTCAAGCGTTTGGCGATCTATCCATGCCTCGGTGGGACTTCCGCCCACAGCGTTGACAATGATACCGACGGGCACCCCCAGACAGCTGCGCAATACCTTAGCAAAATAATAGGCCACGGCCGACACCTCGCCCATGTTCTTAGACGTGGCTTGCTGCCAGCCATTACAGCGCATATACTGCAAGTTGTTGGTAGAATCGAGTGCCGATTGCGACCATTCCGTGTTGTCGGTATCCCATCTTGGCAAGAAGTTTAACACGCGCAGGTTGGGGTCGTCTACTATTGTCAGCGCCTCTTTGCCAAGTTCGTCGTTGGCTAAGGGAAACGCCATATTGCTCTGTCCGGAGCAAAGCCACACCTCGCCCGCAACGATATTCTTAAAGCGGAGCGTTCGTTGCTGGCTCGTTACAGTGAGGGTATAGGGTTTTCCCATGCGGGGCACAGCGAAAACAATACGCCACGTGCCATCGTTTTGTGCCACGGTGCTACTTTTTTCGTTATTAAACGTAGCCACTACACGCTGCCCTGCGTTGGCCGTTCCATAGACTTCGAAGTTGCGGTTGCGACTAACCACCATGTTATCAGAAAACACAAGGGGCATTTGCAGTCCGCCATAGTCGCCCGTTAGTGCCTCGTACACCACGCTTGCAAGCACTCCTGCCCCTGCTTTGTTGGGGTGCAGCCCGTCGGGAAACATCTGCGGGAAGGGCAACAGCGGCGTATAGAAGTCGATAAGGCGTGCGTCTGTGGCCTTTGCCACACGTTCGATGGCGGCTTGTATCAGCTTATGCCAATCGCGCGTGTCTGCCAAAAAGCGGTGATGGCGATGCGATATGGGGCTCATCTTGGCGATGTAGAAGGCGGCCTTGGGGTTAGCGGCCTTGAACGAATGGATGAGTGCGATGTAATCTTTGGTAAAATCGTCGCGGAAGAACGGCCAGTTGCGCGGATCGGTATCGTTGATGCCGAGGTGTATCACCACGATGTCGGGCTTAAAGGCCAAGGCATTCTTGTACGCCTCTTGCTCGATGTAGGGGCGATGACCGCGCGAAAGTAGCGTTGTCCCTGAGTGACCGAAGTTGCGCACGTCGTAAGCTTTGCCCAACTTCTGTTGTAATTGTGCGGGATAAGAATCGGTTTCGGGGTTGGGAAGTCCGTAACCATAAGTGATACTGTTGCCTACGCAGGCCACGCGAATGGGTTCGGCGGCGAAAGTTGCCAAGGCAAGGGCGAATAATAAAAGGATGACGAGGGGTCTTCGCATCGTTTATGGGTAAGAGGGAGAAAAGAAAAGGGAGTGAGGTGAACTCACTCCCAACCCCTCTCCAAGGGGGGGGAGAGGGGAGTGAATAGCATGATGTGTATGTGGAGTTTAGCAGCGAGTTAGAGAGCAAGTGGGTGCAAGTGGAAGCGTGACAAGTGTATGAGTTAACAAGCTGACCTATGAGCAAGCAAACGGGTTTACATGAAACCTGTGCAAACTAGCAATGCTTTGGGCTTAACTTCTTTACTCCAATTGTAAGTTGACAAGTTAACAAGACTGTTAGCTACACTGCAACTATGCAAATGGCTTAACTCCTTAACTCCTTAACTCCTTAACTCCTTTAACTCCTCAAAACTTACTACTTACTACTCTACTCCTTTACTACTTGCTACTTAAAACTTATCATACTCCAAGTGGAAGTTAACAACAGCCTCGATTCCCTTACGGAACATACTTAGCGGCATGTTTTCGTTGGGCGAGTGGATGGCGTTAGACTCTAAGCCGAAGCCCATGAGGATGGTTTTAACACCCAGAATTTGCTCGAAAGTAGAGATGATAGGAATACTTCCACCCAAACGAGCAGCCAAAGGACGCTTGCCAAACACCATTTCTACGCCACGCTCGGCAGCCTTGTAGGCAGGCATGTCAATGGGGCATACGTAGCCCTGACCACCATGTAGGAACTTGATGTCTACCTTAACCGACTTGGGTGCAACGCGTTTGAAGTAGTCGCTTACCAGTTGGCCAATCTCCTTATAGTCTTGATGCGGTACCAATCGGCACGAAAGCTTGGCGTAGGCCTTAGAGGCGATAACCGTTTTAGCACCATCGCCCGTGTATCCGCCCCAAATACCGCACACATCGAACGAAGGACGGAAACCCGTACGTTCGAGCGTTGAGTAGCCTTTTTCGCCAAACAACTCGTCTACTTCGATGGATTTCTTATAGCCTTCGAGGTCTAGCGGTATGCTGGCAAGCATCTTTCTTTCGTCGTCGCTGGCCTCTTCCACCTTATCGTAGAAACCAGGGAAGAGTATTCGGCCGTCTTCGTTGGTTGCATCGGCGATGAGTTTGCACAACACGTTGATGGGGTTGGCGATAGCTCCACCATAATGTCCTGAGTGAACATCGCGGTTTGGACCAGTCACTTCAATCTGCCAGTAGGCAATACCGCGAAGTCCGGTGGTAAGCGTAGGTATGTCTTCGGCAATCATACTGGTGTCCGAAACCAGTATCACGTCGCATTTCAGCAGCTCTTTATGTTTCTCTATGAAGGCGCCAAGACTGGGCGAGCCCACTTCTTCTTCGCCTTCGAGGATGAACTTGATATTATGTTTCAGCAGGTTGTTCTTCACAACATACTCGAATGCCTTAGCTTGGATGAACGATTGTCCTTTATCGTCGTCGGCTCCACGCGCCCAAATGCGCCCATCGCGTACCTCTGGCTCGAATGGTTCGCTTTTCCAGAGCTCGAAAGGTTCTGCGGGCATAACGTCGTAGTGGCCGTAGATAAGCACCGTTTTTGCATTGGGGTCTACCATCTTTTCACCGTAAACCATCGGGTTTCCGTCAGAAGGCATCACCTCGGCGCGGTCTACTCCGGCCATCAACAGCAGCTCTTTCCACCTTTCGGCGCAACGTTGCATGTCGGGTTTGTGCGCTTGTTGCGCGCTAACACTGGGTATGCGGATAAGGCTGAAAAGCTCATCGAGCATACGTTCTTCGTTCTCTTGAATATACTTCTTAATCATCTTATTAGTTATTTAGGGATAATTTTGCCTAGGTTGCGGTTCGTTTTGCAAGCAGTTGTTTGGGGTTGGCGTAGGTACATAGCAACTTGTCGCAGCTGTATCGCAGTTTTTAAGCCTTGCATCGCCCTCTCGCCATGCTTTTTGTTTCGAACACGGGGTGTGGATTCTTGGTGGTTTTCCACTCCGTTTTCGCATTGCCTTTCCTGCCATTCTTGGCGAAAACAAGTGTTGTTTTTGTGCTTGTTTTCTCTTGCTTACGATGGTTTGATAGCATCATTTGCGCGCAAAAAGAGAGGAAACGGAGCGAAACAACAGACTTTTAGGTTTGTAAAAAGTAAGTTGTAGGCCCTGCCTTAAACCCACATTGCCCCAAAGATACGCCTTTTCTTTGTGTTTTGAGCTATTTATATATTTATTAACTAAGCACGTTGGTGTTGGCCTTGTGTTCTGGAAACAACGGAAACAACAAAATATGGGCAATCCCAAGGGGCTGTATGTGGCTGAACAAGACTGAGTTTCTAGGTTTATTACGTGTTTATAGTGCAGCGGGTTCGTCTTGTTGTTCTGCAGGTAGCGGCTTTGAAATCACCGAACGGACGTTCAACATCGCCCATATAATGCCCAAGAAAGCCGAGCCGCCGGTTGCAATGAGCATCGTTAAATTGTCGACTCCCATATTATATGCGAGGAATGCTGTGCTTCCTAAACAAACTATCACCGCAATAATGGCGCAGACGATTGATGCCTGGAACTTCTTTTCTCGTACAACTGGGGCTACGCCAACCATCGCCACAACGAACATGCAGTACTTCATGGCCATGAATAGGCTATTAATGACGATGGCTACGCCGCCATTCGTGTCGAAGTTTGAAAGCAACTTGTTGAACACTAACCCGTAGGCGAGCTGCACAAGAAGGATTGCGAGAAATCCTATCGGCAGCATTAAGACCCATCTAAGGGTGGGGTGTAGCTTACTTACTAGTTGTAATTCGTAGCTGTCGTCAATCTCCAGCTTGCTCTTCTTTTTCTTTTTAGTCTCCATTCTCGGTATTTTATTATTGGTTAAACGTTATAATTTCGTAGTTTAATTTGTCTCTCTACTTTCTCGACAACGACCCAATCACCATTTGTTTGTCAAATGTCGGCAGCCATTGGTAAAGCCATCGAGAGCGTGAAACCATGCCACCCATGCGCAACATACTTGCAAAGATAGCACATATATATTGATTATGAACTGAAAAACAGGGATAATTTTATTACCAAACTCGTGTTTCGGAGCCTGTTCTCGTTAGCGTTATAATCAAAAAAAAATAGTTTTGAAACGAATTGTCTTATGGGCGAGTTTGCCCATATCGGGCGTAAGCATCAAGACAAGCACCCTGCACAGACACTACAAAGCATCTTGTACTGGCACTACAAGCACCTTGTACAGATGCTACAAGCATCTTGTACTGACACTACAAAGTATCTTGTACTGACGCTACAACATGCTTGAAGCATCTGAACAAACAGCTTTTCGATGCACTGCAAATGCCGTTGAGCAGGTACGTTGATGGCAAAGTGGGGTATGCAAACGACTTTCTAAAACCAATTCTTTCTAGCTATAAAAGCAATATTCGAGGGTTCGTTGTGGCTTATTTACACCTAGAACGAACTATAATGCGGCACCTACCAATCGCTTTTACAACGGCATCCAATGCGCTGGAAATATGTTTGGCACTTTCCATGTGGGCTCGGCGAACCATTGTTTGGGGTAGATGGCGATGGCCGACGAACCTTTTGAAAGGTAAGCGCCCCAAAAGCTGAACGTGGAATTGGCGATGATGTGCCCCTTGCAGAGCGACATAAGATAGAGATCGGTGTGGTCGGGTTGCGCCTGAGCATGCTCCACGAACACGCAATTGGGTAAGTTGAGGTTCTCTTTGGCCCATTCAATGTCATCTGAGAAGACGAAGAAACGCGCTTCGGGATGGCGTTCGCGCACGGCAACAGCGGCCGAAAGGTAATAGTGAACCGAGCAAACGCCGAAGTTACTCTTGTTGGCTGGCAGCAGATAGTCGCCACGGCGCACATGAACGCTAACGGCAAAGGGTGCTGCCTGTATCTTATCGGCATAGTCGACCTGCTCGAACGGGCGGAATTTCAGTATCTCGGCAGCATTGGTTATGTGCTGTTTGTGCTGCGAATAGTCGTCGATGAGCACGGCTCGTGGGTCTTCTTCGTGGTAAAGCCGCTTAAAAAGATGTAGCCTGCGCAACGTTTTAAGCATCATAACCAGCAGTTTTACGCGCAACGGCTCGTTGGGCAAGGTTATTTGGAAGGCCTTATCGAGCCACACGCCACCATGTTGCTTGGTTCGGCGGCGGTCGTAATGTAGGTAAACGTCATGGTTGTTGTGCTGCCTTAGCAAACCATGATAGCGACAATATTCGAAAAGTTGGTTGCCCAACCCACCTTTAATACATACAATTTTCATCCTTAGTGGCAGATGTTTTAGTTCCCCCGTTCGGCCCAGTCGCTCCTATCGAGGTTTCTGTAACTGATGGCCTCGGCCAGATGTTGCGACTTAACGGCTTCGCTTTGTTCGAGATCGGCAA
>ERZ773035.799-NODE-799-length-24391-cov-18.487344_pt1 | contig 24391 bp, 19 predicted proteins | sample MGYA00511487_ERZ773035 | MGnify/ENA primary metagenome ERZ773035 (study PRJEB29015, sample SAMEA2737985) | human oral metagenome | biome: human oral; feature: human-associated habitat; material: dental | place: China | collected 2024 ...
TCAAAAACTCATGAACTTCAAAAACTCATGAACTCAAAAACTCATGAACTCAAAAACCCATGAACTCAAAAACTCACAAACTCACAAACTCACAAACTCATGAACTCAAAAACTTATAAACTCAAAAACTTATAAACTCAGAAACTTATAAACTTAAAAACTCACAAACTTATAAACTTATAAACTCAAAACCTCAAAAACTAAAATCACTTCAACTCCAATTGTTCTTGCAAGCGCGCAATTTCATCTCGATACTGAGCAGCCTGAATAAAGTCGAGTTCTTTGGCCGCCTGTTTCATTAAAGCCGTTGTGTTGGCGATACTCTTTTCCAACTGTTGGCGCGTCATCCGTTCTACAATGGGGTCGGCAGCAAAGGCAACAGCATCGGGTTCCACATATCCACCCGCTTGCAAGCGGTAACCCTTCGTTGTTTCCACAGTTGTGGTGTTTCCCGTTAACGCTCCCTTGATGTCTTTCACAATCTGTTGTGGTGTGATGTGGTGCTCGGCGTTGTATTGCATCTGTATGGTACGCCGCCTAGCCGTTTCGTCAATTGTGCGTTGCATGCTTTGGGTTATGGTGTCGGCATACATAATCACCTTTCCGTTAATGTTTCGAGCGGCACGTCCTGCGGTCTGTGTAAGCGAACGATGACTGCGCAAGAACCCTTCCTTGTCGGCATCAAGAATGGCAACAAGCGAAACTTCGGGCAGGTCTAGCCCCTCGCGCAAAAGGTTTACGCCCACAAGCACATCGTATTCGCCTGCACGAAGTGCGTTCATGATACGCACACGGTCCAGCGTAGCCACGTCGCTGTGTATGTAATTGGTCTTTACGCCATGATCCAACAAATATTCCGTCAGTTCTTCGGCCATTCGTTTGGTAAGCGTTGTCACCAAAACACGTTCGTTTTTGTCACTTCGCTCCAATATTTCGGCCAAAAGATCGTCTATTTGGTTCTCACTCGGACGCACAACAATCTCAGGGTCGAGCAGTCCCGTTGGTCTAATCAGCTGTTCAACCACCACGCCTTCGGCCTCTCCAAGCTCGTAATCGGCAGGCGTTGCCGACACATATATCACTTGATTGATAAGGCTGTGGAACTCTTCGAACCTAAGCGGACGGTTGTCGAAAGCAGCAGGCAAGCGGAAACCAAACTCAACAAGGTTCTGCTTTCGCGCCCTATCGCCCCCATACATGCCGCCAAGCTGCGGAACGCTAACGTGACTTTCGTCGATAATCATCAGATAATCTTTTGGGAAAAAGTCGAGCAAGCAATACGGACGTTGGCCAGGTTGGCGGCCATCGAAATAGCGCGAATAGTTCTCGATGCCCGAACAGTGCCCCAACTCTTTCATCATCTCCATGTCATACTCCACCCTTTCCTTAATACGCTGGGCCTTAATGCCGTCGCCAAGCTCGTTAAAGAAATCAATTTGCTTAACCAAATCGTCTTGAATACGGCGTATTGCATGCTCAGTTTGGTCTTTCGTGGTGACGAAAAGGTTGGCGGGATATATCTTATAATCGTTAAAACTATCAATGCGGTGATAGGTTAAGCTGTCCACTTCTTCAATGCTGTCTATCTCATCATCCCACCATGTGATGCGCAAAAGGTTGTCGCTATAAGCCATAGCCACGTCTACGGTATCGCCTTTAACACGAAAGTTTCCGCGTTGCAGGTCGATGTCGTTACGAACATAGAGCGAGTCTACCAGCTTACGAAGAAACTCGTTGCGGTCGATACGTTGCCCCTTTGACAGCGAAATAATTCCGCTTTCCATGGCGGTAGGCCCTCCCATACCATAAATGCACGACACAGACGACACCACTACCACATCCTTACGCCCCGAAAGCAAGGCCGACACCGCACGCAAGCGCAGCTTGTCTATCTCATCGTTGATGGCCAAGTCTTTCTCAATGTAGGTATCTGTGGTGGGCAAATAGGCTTCGGGCTGATAATAGTCGTAGTACGACACGTAATATTCAACTGCATTGTTGGGAAAGAAGCTCTTCATTTCCTCGTAAAGCTGCGCCGCCAGGGTTTTGTTATGGCTCAAAACAAGTGTGGGCACGTTGTGTTGGGCAATAACATTGGCCATGGTAAACGTCTTACCCGACCCAGTAACGCCCAGCAAAACCTGCGACATGTCACCCCTCTCCAATCCTTCCGTAAGCTGTTTGATGGCTTCCGGTTGGTCGCCAGTAGGCTTATATTTCGACGTAAGTTTAAATTCCATAAGTGCAAAATTACAAAAAACATCCGCTCAAATTGCTAAAAATAGCTTTTTATACTTTGTAAATAAGCGAAATATGTGTATTTTTGCAGTTCAAAAACAAGAACAAAATAATGAAGAAGCCATTGCTCATCGTTTCGACGGCCGCTTTACTGCTTTCTAGTTGTGCACACGAATTTAACCAAGTGTACAAAAGCGATAACGTGCAATACAAGTACGAGTACGCAAAAGAATGTTTCGCAAAAGGAAAATACGTGCGCGCCATAACACTTTTACAAGAGCTTGTAACCCTACAAAAAGGTACCGAGAATGCACAAGAAAGCCTTTACATGCTGGCTATGGCCCAATATAACAGTAAAGACTACGAAACGGCAGCTCAATACTTCAAGAAGTATTATCAATCGTACCCCAAAGGACGCTATGCCGAGATGGCACAGTTCTACGTAGGACAAAGTCTGTATATGAGTACTCCGGAACCTCGCTTGGACCAATCGAGAACCATTCAAGCCATAACCGACTTCCAAACCTTCTTAGACCTGTACCCCGACTCGAAGTTAAAGCCGCAGGCGCAGCAAAGACTGTTCGACCTGCAAGACAAGTTGGTTGAAAAGGAACTGCACACCGCCCAATTGTATTACGACCTGGGCACTTACTTTGGCAATTGTAACTTTGGCGGCAACAACTACGAGGCTTGTATCATCACTTCGCAAAACGCTTTGAAGGATTATCCTTATAGCCGACTGCGCGAAGACTTTGCCGTACTGCTGATGAAAAGTAAGTTCGAACTGGCACAACAAAGCGTGGAAACGAAGAAGTTGGAACGCTTTCAAGATGCCGAAGACGAGTGCTATGGTTTCATTAACGAATATCCCGACTCGAAAGAGCGCGTACTGGCAGAGAAATACATTGCCAAATGCAAGGAAATAACGAAAAATTGAATTAGTAATTAAAACAGAATAGGAACATTAAATTTATGGATTACAAGAAGTCGAAGGCTCCGCTAAACACGGTCACAAGGGATATTATGGACTTGTGCAACGAAACAAACAACATTTACGAAAGCGTTGCCATCATTGCCAAGCGGGCTAACCAGATAAGTGTCGAGATTAAACAAGACTTGAACAAGAAGTTGCAAGAGTTCGCCTCGTATAACGACACGCTGGAAGAGGTATTCGAGAACCGCGAGCAGATAGAGATTTCGCGTTACTACGAAAAGCTGCCGAAGCCCACATTGTTGGCTACACAAGAGTTTGTTGACGATTGCATTTACTGGCGCGACCCGTCGAAAGAAGGACAACAGGTAGACTAATGTGGCAACGTAAGCAAACCGTATTCATGGTGTTGGCCATCGCCTTCACCATTGCTTGCCTGTGCTTTCCGCTGGGATATTTCGAACCAAAGGGCATGGGACTGAATGCAGACTTGTTTAACCTTTGGATTAAACAACCGGAAGGAGGTGTAAGTATGGCATCAAGCGTGCTTTTCGCCATTCAAGTTCTTACGGCATCCATCGGCGTTTGGGCGATAGTGGGCTTTCGTAATAGGCCTCGCCAAGCCAAGTTGTGCGTTGTTAACATACTACTTCTGATTGTTTGGTACGCGCTTGCAGCCTTTTATGCGTTGCACGTTGGATTTCGCGACTATACTTTCCACGCCAACATCGCCATTTGTTTCCCTTTCGTTACCATTATTCTTTATTGGATGGCACGCAGGGGTGTGCTTGCCGATGAAAAACTGGTGAGGGCAGCAGACAGGATAAGATAAAGCCTTTAAGTAAGAAGTTAATATTCGCTTATCAAGGCGTTAATATTGGCTTATCAAATAGAGAAAGGGGAAATGCCGTAATGGTGTTTCCCCTTTCTTATTTCTATTACTATGCGATAAGCTTATTGGTGTTCGGGTCTTAACAGGTCGTTTACAGTCTTTACGGGGTTGAACGTAGACAACGGCACCTCAACAAACACCGTATTCCAATCGCTCATGGCACCATTCCACAAGCCAGGAAGTTCCAAAGCTTTCAGTTGTTTGCCGTTCTTGCTCTTCGAACTGATAAATCCAGTGTTGTGATCTACGAAGTCGGGCAAATGGAAAGCCTTGCCACGGTAGTCGCGGATGCCGCAAACAAGGTCAACAGGATTGAAGTGTGTGCCATCCTTAAAGGCCTTAACGTACTGGGCATTGTTGCTGTCTATTTGGCTACTTTCAAGAATTTGCAAGCTAACTGTTCCGTCTTCGTTGTAAGTAAGGAACGGTCCGCCGCCAGGTTCGCCCACATTCTTAACCATACCACAAACACGCATGGGCCTGTTAAGCTTCTTGTGGAGGTACTCGGCCAATGCCTTACCGTCGAATTCGCTTACACCCTCGCGCTTACAACACAGTTCCTCTTCAAGGAAGTGCACCATTTCATCAAGCTGTTTGCGCGAGCATCCGCCTTCATCAAGCATCGACAAGTAGGCAAACGCACGCTTTTGCAAATGTACAAGAATGCCGCCAAGCAACTTTTTATAGGTAACGGTGTCGTCTTTAAGTCTATCGGGCACCACATTATCAATGTTCTTAATAAACACCACGTCGCCTTCTACATCGTTCAAGTTCTGAATTAGCGCGCCATGACCACCTGGACGGAAAAGCAACGAGCCGTCTTCGTTTCTGAAAGGCGTGTTGTCGGGGTTTACAGCAAGCGTGTCGGTAGAGGGCTTTTGCTCAGAAAACGAGATGTTCAGGCGCGTATTGTAGGCCTTTTCGTACTTCTCAGCCTTCTCGGCCACCTTGTCTTTGAAGAGTTGCAGATGGTCGTGCGACACCGTGAAGTGAACATTTGCCTCGCCATTAGATGCTGCATAGAGAGCCGCCTCAACGAGATGTTCTTCCAAAGGCGTGCGCGGTTCGTCGTCGTAGTTGTGGAAAAGCAACAGCCCTTTGGGCAAATTGCCATAGTTCAGCCCTTCTTCGCCCAACAAATGCGCCACAATCTCCTTATACCGACCAGCCTCTTTCAAGTCGCAAACACTGCTTTGCGTGTCGGCCTTGCAGCTTTTGCAAAGCTGTTTCCTAAATGCAAACAACTTCGTATTGTCAAAAAACTCTTTCTCAAAGGCGTTTGTGGGTTCGTTGTAGGGAGCATCGAGAAACGCGAAGAGGTCTTTGAACATCCTACTAGCCGCTCCCGAGGCAGGAACAAACTTCACAACCTTGCGGCCTTCGGCCTGATAACGCTCCCATTCGGCCAAAAACGCGTCGCGTTCTGTTGCCGTTGGAGCCATAATTCCATTGCCTATTGATGCCGCAGCTTGCAGTTTAAGGTAAGGAAAACCCTTACGGTGCTGTTCCATTTGGTGCTCAACCATCGCCTCGCTGATGCCTAGGCCCTCAATCTGTTGTAGGTCTTGTTTTGTTAACATAATATCTAGGTTTTGTATTATATGTGTAAAGTGCTGAACAAATGTAACAACTTTTCTGCTAAACAAGAAATTATTGGGCTATTTTTTGTATCTTTGCAATAATCGGAGTAGCCAATCTACTCCTTATTTATTATACATATAGGCAAAGATGGAGCAAGTAAACGGATGCCCATTGCTAACGTTCAGGGTAACCCATCAGCATGGTGAATGGGATATTGTGTCACAACATATATCGCCCAACGCTATAAGAAATGCGCCCCATTTTTTAACAAAGCCTATGAGGTTGACTAAGAAAAAAGACAGCGTATGGAAGAAAAACTCGTTTTCAGTACAGAGGAACAAAACACTGCTAACGGCCTCTTGTCTAAGCTGTTGGCCAACGATGCCAACGGCTTTCAACCTAACGATGCAGAAAAACTACGCCAACGCATTGACCAATACGTTCATTCGGGAACACTACAACGCAACATCTTCGGGCTTAATCCCATCGTCTACGCCCTAGAAACGGCCGAAATAGCCTTCGACGAAATAGGATTGAAACGCGATGCGATAATAGCCATCGTGCTATACACGGGCGTTGTGGCTGGACTTAGCGACACAGCACAGATAGAAAAAGACTTTGGCCGAGGCGTAGCGCAAATAATTCACGGGCTTGTTAAGGTGCAAGAGCTGTACAAAAGAACGCCCGTGGTGGAGAGCGAGAATTTTAGAAACCTGCTTATCTCGTTCGCCGAAGACATGCGCGTGATACTCATCATGATCGCCGACCGCGTTAATCTGATGCGACAAGTGCGCGACACCGACAACGAAGAGGCACGATTGGAGGTGGCACAAGAGGCTAGTTACCTGTATGCACCACTTGCTCACAAGCTGGGACTGTACAAGTTGAAGAGCGAACTGGAAGATTTGAGCCTGAAATACTTGGAGCACGACGCCTATTACATGATTAAAGATAAGCTCAACGCCACCAAGAAGTCGCGCGACAGCTATATCGAACGTTTCATAACGCCCATACAACAACAACTGGAAGAGGCCGGATTGCACTTTCACATGAAAGGCCGAACGAAGAGCATACACTCTATTTGGCAGAAGATGAAGAAACAAAAGTGCAACTTCGAGGGCATTTACGACCTCTTTGCCATACGTATCATCATCGATTCGCCCATAGACAAGGAGAAGATGCAATGCTGGCAGGCCTACTCTATCGTAACAGACATGTACATGCCCAACCCAAAACGCCTGCGCGATTGGCTCAGTGTGCCCAAAAGCAACGGCTACGAAAGTCTGCACATCACGGTGTTGGGCCCCGAAAACAAATGGGTTGAAGTGCAGATACGCACCGAACGGATGGACGAAATAGCCGAAAAAGGACTGGCTGCACACTGGCGTTACAAAGGAATTAAGGGAGAAAGCGGCATAGACGAATGGCTTTCGAACATCAGAGCAGCCTTGGAGAACAACGACGACTTGCAGTTGATGGACCAATTCAAGATGGGACTGTACGAAGACGAAGTGTTCGTGTTCACACCCAAAGGCGAATTGCTCAAATTTCCCAAGGGAGCCAACATCCTCGACTTTGCCTACCGCATCCATTCGGGCGTAGGAAACAAGTGTGTGGGCGGCAAAATCAATGGCAAGAACGTATCGTTCAGAGCCGAATTGAAGTCGGGCGACGAGGTGGAAGTCATTACGCAGAGCAACCAAACGCCCAAACAAGAATGGATAAACATCGTTAAAACCCCACGGGCTAAGGCTAAAATAAAGCTGGCACTCAAAGATACCATCGCCAAAGACACCGTCTACGCCAAGGAGCTGCTGGAAAGAAGGCTCAAAAACAGAAAGATTGAGTTCGACGAAAGCACCATGATGCACCTCATCAAGCGCATGGGCTTTAAGGTTGCAACCGACTTTTACAAGCAAATAGCCGACGAAAAGCTCGATGTTAACGAGGTTATCGAGAAGTATGTAGCGGTGCGCGACTACGACCAAAACCTTAATGCGCCCCAAACGACAAGGAGTGCAACCGAGTATAGCTATGATAATCCCGACGAAGAGATTGCCAGAAACAACGACGACGTTTTGGTTATCGACCGCAATTTAAAAGGAGTAGACTACTCGTTGGCCAAATGTTGCCAGCCCATATATGGCGATCCGGTGTTCGGTTTCGTTACGGTGAGCGGCGGAATTAAGATACACCGCGCCAATTGTCCTAACGCCCCCGAACTGCGCAAGCGCTTTGGCTACCGCATTGTGAAAGCCAGATGGAGCGGAAAGAGTGCAGGACAATATAGCATCACCATCAAAGTGGTGGGCAACGACGATCTCGGCATTGTCAACAACATTACGAGCATCATCTCGAAAGAAGAGAAAATCGTAATGCGTTCCATCAATATCGACTCACACGACGGCCTATTCGACGGCACCATCGTTGTGCAATTAGAAGACGTCAGCAAGTTGGAGGCGCTGATGAAAAAGCTACGAACCGTTAAAGGCGTTAAGCACGTGTCGCGCCTGTAAGGCTAATCCCAGCAACAAAACCAAGGGGAACGAACAACAAGAACGCTCACAACGCAGACTCATCCGCGCCAATAAAGACCGCGTAAATGCACCTTCGCCCTCCTTTACAACAACCAAAGTATAAAGCAACAGAATGAACAAACAAGATTTAAGAATAGTTTTCATGGGCACACCCGAATTTGCAGTGCCATCGCTTAAACTGCTTGTAGAAGGCGGTTACAACGTGGTGGCCGTGGTTACACAGCCCGATAAGCCCGTGGGCCGACACGGTTCCACCCTTCAAGCGCCGCCCGTTAAGCAGTATGCCCTGTCTAAATCCATACCCGTATTGCAGCCAGAGCGCATGAAAGACGAGGATTTTCTATGCCAACTCCGTGCTTTCGATGCCCATCTGCAAGTGGTTGTGGCCTTTCGCATGCTGCCCAAGCAGGTATGGAACCTGCCACCCTTCGGCACTTTCAACGTACATGCAGCCCTACTTCCACAATATCGCGGGGCCGCCCCCATCAATTGGGCGGTCATCAATGGCGAAACAGAAACAGGCGTTACCACTTTCTTCCTTGACGAAGACATCGACACGGGCCGAATTATCAGCCATAAACGCCTAGCCATACCCGATGTTGCCAACGTGGAATGGGTGTACAACCACCTGATGAACCTTGGTGCAGAGCTGTGTATCGAAACCGTAGACCGCATTTTGCAGAACGACGGCAAGGTTGAGAGCACCGAACAACCCCAAGATCAACCCTTAAAACATGCGCCGAAGATATTTAAGGAAACCTGCCAAATAGATTGGAACCAACCTGCAAAGCGCATATACGACTTTATTCGCGGACTAAGCCCCTACCCTGGCGCGTGGACCGAGATACAAAAAACAGGCATCGAGGGCGAGAACAAACCCCAAGTGCTGAAAATTTTCAGTGCAACAAAAAACCAAATACCTGCAAATGCTCAGCCAGGAACATTTGTTGTAGAAGGCAATCGCCTGTTTGTAAACACGGCCGACAGCCTACTTGAATTGCAAGAAATACAACTGGCAGGCAAGAAACGCATCTCCAGCCGCGACTTTCTCAACGGCACTCGCGATGCAAACCTATATCGTGCCATCAGCAAATAAACCTTGCGTACACCACGTTTTAGCAACTAAATAAAACGCCATTTGCTTGGGGCTAACGTATTTTTGTTTTATATTTGCAAGTCGAACAGAAGAAAAACAACATGACAAGAGAAGAAGACATCAAGAAAGCCGTTGAGGTATTAAGGAAAGGCGGTATCATACTCTACCCCACAGACACCATTTGGGGTATCGGATGCGATGCTACCAATGCCGAGGCGGTGGCCAAAGTGTACCAAATAAAACAGCGCGACGACTCCAAGGCAATGATATGCCTTGTAGATTCGGCCACGCGCATGCAACGATATGTGCGTAACGTGCCCAACGTTGCATGGGATTTGGTGGAGCTTGCCACCAAACCCACAACGCTTATACTCGACGATGCCGTTAACCTTGCGCCCAACCTCATTGCCGAAGACGGCTCGGTGGCCTTGCGTGTAACGGACGAACCTTTCTCAAAAGAACTGTGTTACCGCTTTCAAAAGGCTTTGGTTAGCACCAGTGCCAACATTAGCGGACAGCCCGCAGCACAGAATTACAAGGACATTAGCGAAGATTTGCTCAACGCCGTCGACTACGTATGCTGGTCCAGACGGCAAGAACACAAGCCGCATACGCCTAGCTGCATCATCAAGTTGAACAAAGACGGAGAAGTAACCGTAATACGCAAGTAACGCCAACACGCTTAGAACAACACAGACAAGCCTAAGAAATGGATACGACAATAGAGATTGAAGACAAAACCCCGATTGGCAGGTTTACCAAATGGCGCACCCAACACCTCTCGACAAGGCAATTCACGCTCATCCTCTCGTTCTTCGTGGGGTTGTTCGCTGCCATTGCGGCCTATTCTCTGCATTGGATTATCAAGCAGATACAAATGCTACTTACCGAAGGGTTCACCATATCTTCCATCAACTGGTTGTATCTTGTTTTCCCCGTTGTAGGTATCTATCTCACGTCCCTATTCATTAGGCATGTCGTTAAAGACAATATCTCGCACGGTATCACCCGTGTGCTCTATGCCATATCCACCAAGCAAGCGCGTTTAAAGGGGCACAACTGCTGGTCGTCTGTCATCGCATCGGCCATCACCATCGGGTTCGGAGGCTCGGTGGGAGCAGAGGCACCCATCGTATTAACGGGGTCGGCCATCGGCTCTAACCTCGGACAGCTCTTTAAACTCGACAACCGCACCATGATATTGCTTGTTGGTTGCGGTGCATCTGCCGCCATTGCAGGCATTTATAAGGCGCCTATTGCAGGCCTGGTATTCACCTTAGAGGTGCTCATGGTCGACCTAACCATGGCCTCGTTGCTGCCCATACTCATCGCTTGCGTAACGGCCACTTGCTTTACTTACATCTTTGTGGGCACCGATTCGATGTTTACCTTTCACCTCGACGGCGAATGGATGATAGAACGCGTGCCTGCAAGCGTGTTGTTCGGCATCTTCTGCGGTATGATTAGCCTTTACTTCATGCGCACCATGACCGCTTGCGAAAACGTATTCGGTAAGATGAAGAACCGCCCATACCAACGATTAGTTTTGGGCGGTATCATTCTCAGTTCGCTTATCTTCCTTTTCCCTTCGCTCTATGGCGAGGGTTTAAGCTCGGTAAACACCCTACTCAACGGCAATACCGAAACCGATTGGAGCCAGATACTCAACAATTCGCTGTTCTATGGCCACGACAACCTGCTGGTTGTGTACGTTGGTCTGGTGCTTTTCACCAAGGTATTCGCCACATCGGCCACCAATGGCAGCGGCGGTTGTGGCGGAACGTTCGCCCCTTCGCTGTTTATCGGCGGCTTTGGCGGCTTTTTCTTCGCCCGTTTGTGGAACATGTACAACATTGGTGTGTACATTCCAGAAAAGAATTTCACGCTACTGGGCATGGCAGGCGTAATGACTGCCGTGATGCACGCGCCGCTTACGGGCATATTTCTCATTGCCGAGATAACCGGGGGCTACCAATTATTGTTGCCACTGATGATTGTTTGCATCAGTTCTTACCTCACCATCAACATCTTCGAGCCGCATAGCATTTATAGCATGCGTCTGGCACGCGAGGGAAAACTCATCACCCACCACACGGATAAGTCCATCCTTACGCTGATGAGCATGGAAAGCATCATCGACAAGAATTACATTGCCGTTAATCCCGAAATGCCTTTGGGCAAGTTGGTGTATGCTATCAGCCGCAGCCACACCAGCTTTATCCCCGTACTAGACCATGCGGGGAGGCTTATTGGCGAGATAGACGTTACCAAGATAAGGCACATCATGTTCCGAACAGAGCTATATCAAAAGTTTAGTGTGGCGCAAATAATGATTCCCACGCCTGCCGTGCTTGGACGTAACGACCCCATGGAAGAGGTTATGAATAAGTTCGACAAGACAGATGCCACCTATCTGCCCGTTGTCGATGCCAATAACGAACTGCAAGGCTTTATCTCACGCACGCGTATGTACGCCATGTATCGCAAGATGGTGGCCGACTTCTCCACCGAATAAGGGGAATGGTGAGTGTGTGAGTTTTTCAGTTAGTGAGATGATGAGGTTGTGAGTTAATAAGATTGTGAATTGTTGATATTCATAAGTTTTTAGCTTGTCACCGAATGTAATACAAACTCATAAACGCACGCACCCATCATACTAGTTCGCTCGTTAACTGGTCAACTCGTCAACCGGTCAACCCATTTATAGTTTCACACAACGTTAAATAGATAATTAGAGATGAAGAAAGAAAAGTTTTTTGGTTATGTAGGATGGGTGGGTATGTGTACATCCATCCTTATGTACGTGTTTTATTTTCCACAAATACAGGAGAATTTAAACGGCCACAAAGGCTCGTTTATTCAGCCTTTCATGGCAGGCATCAACTGCACGCTATGGGTTTGCTACGGTTTGTTCAAAGAAAAGCGCGACCTTCCTTTGGTTCTAGCCAATTCGCCAGGCGTTATTTTCGGGTTCTTCGCTGCGTTCACCGCGCTATAAGCTAATCCTAGATTTGTTATGAGCTTGTAAGTTGATGAGTTTATGATGCTGTGAAGTTTCTCGCAAGCCAAAACCTCTAAACCCATTAACTTACCAACTCATAACGCTTGTCCACCTGCTAATTCATCAACTTGTTAACGCAGCTACTTTACATATCCGTATAAGGTTGGGGTTCCTCCCCTTGTTAACCCATCCACTTGTTTACCCATCCACTTGTTAACCCACCAACTTGTTAACAAGTATCACATATACTGCCGAACTCTTCACTCTTGTCAACTTGTTAAATCGCCAACCTGTTAACACATCACCTTATCAACTCGTCAACTTGTTAACACGTCAACTTATTAACTCGTCAACCCTTAAACCATTTAACCCACCACCTTGTTAACCTGTCATCAAATAAACTGATGAACTTTCCACTCTTGCCAACTCGTTAACTTGTTAACTCATCAACTAAAAAAAAACACCAACTCAAAAACTTAAATTGTTATTTTTATTTTTACAAAACCACTCTTTTCTTTCGTTCTGTTCTAGCGAAAATATAGACCATAAAGTAGGTAAATCACCCCTATTTCTAGCCTTTCACTCCTTTTGTTTTGTCTGTTTTTAAGAACAGAACCTGCATTTTGCACCATTTTGCCTTTCTAGTTTGGTTGCCGGCTCGTAATTTTGCAACCCAAATTAGTCGCTTTTAGCCTCTAAAATCCAACTTTTTAACGACTATTTTGCCCTTTTTAGCCATATTTTTGATGATTCTAAAAGGTCTTGTTTATACCATTGCAGTGTATTTTTATGCTTTTCGTTCCGCATTTAGCAGCATTTAGCACTGCGTTTAGCACCATTTTACATTGCGTTTAGCACCAAAACGCACTGCGTTTTGCGGCATATTGCACTCCATTTTGCACCAAAACGCACTGCATTTTACTGCAAATAGCCCGAAAAATGGTGTAAATGCCGGTTTTGGGGAATATATATTCATTTTGCCTGCATGTACAACGCCCCACCTTTTGCATCAAAACCAACCTTCGCGAGAATCGATTTTTTGCGGCAAGGTGAGCGATCGGTGGACGGAAAGGGCACTCAGAATGTTAAAATTCTCGCTGAAAACTAGACAAAGAAAAAGCGATTGTGCCATATACAAACTCATGGGTAACGGTACGGAAAGCACGTACACTTACGACCGCCAGCGAGAGCGGTTGCAGGGCATGCTACACATGGCCAACAGATACAACGTCATGGAAACGCAAGAATCATAAGATATTGACAGCTGGTTTTCAACTTGTAGAGAATACATTGAACCACTTCAACCAGACCACCTTTTGAGACATCGCTATGTTTTGCCACAGACAAATGGGGCAGAATTTCAGACTTTTCGTATCTCTGTCCAGTACTTCGTACATGAGAGGGGGCTTTGTCTTGGCTTTACTACACAAAGACAATAAACTCCCCTCAATTTATAGAAATATTAAAAGTCAAGATGACTTCATTATCAGGGACTACTTACTAAGGAAAGTATGCACGATTGATGAATAGTTTACAGGTGCCGTCGCGTTAAATATTGCTAAACAGAACTTGCCTTAAACTATAAATGCAATTTAGAATATTCACGCTACCATTTTTTTATTACCTTTGTACCCATATAAATGAACATATGGAACACCAAGTAAATATTATACATCAAAATAGAGAAAAGTTTAATAAGACGTTTCTCTATAATGTAACTATATTTTGTTCCTTTAAACAAGAGAACATTAAAACTTCACATCCTCAAATTATTACTATTTTTGAAACTGGTGGATGGAAAAAAGAATCTGATAACGGAGTTGCATTAGTTTTTAAAAGAGATTCATCTCTTTTGTATTTTGGAGAAAAAGGTATTTTACTAACTATCCCAAAGGTCGATTATCAATCATTTGAAGGATTAAGCGATGTTATAGATCTTATTTGTCAAGTGCAAGATAAACTTAAAAATAAAGTTTCTACTGCAGCAATCGTTAAAATCAATAGATATAATATTAAACACGAAAATAACAAAGGTGAATCTTGGATGAGGGAAACATTATTCTCGAAAGAATTTAATTCTGTAAACAAAGAACAAGAAACCTACATACATTCTTTTGGAACTATAGGCACAACGACTAGTACTCAATATTCTAGCAAGGATGGTGTTGATACTATAGAATATAAAATTATTGCAACAGGAAACATACAAACTAATTTAAAGAATGGCTTACAAGAAATAAATCAAAAGTTATTTGATGTGTGGAGATGGTCCGTGTCTGAAAAAATGATAGAACTAATGAGGTAAGGAGGAAACATTATATGGAAATGGATATTTTTTTCTCAGATGAAAGTAAAGAAATAAATCCAGAAGAGAGTATTAGTATCTTTACAATGCTAGGGTCGTTCTTCGATGTGAAATCGTTTGTATTTCTTTGTTTTCTCCTTCCGAATATATATTGTGTGGAAACTCAGGACTTCTCTGTTCCCCTAATAACACAAGAAAATTCTACATTAGCTGCTGCTCCTCGTGACAAGGTTAAGGCTATATGGCAAAGAGTGGATGATTTGGCCAGTTTACAAGATGGTTGGGATGGCATTAAAAGTAAAAGTATTAATTCAAGGATCATTGATAAGTTAAAAGATACTCTTCAGCTTTGTGATAATAATAATATCGCAAATATATCCGTATTTCCACAAGCTAATGGCAACTTATATATAGACTATACTAAAAATGAGAATATAGCAGGAATAACGTTATCAGAGGATAAAGTCATCTTCTTTAGAGGAACAACTTCTCAGCTTTGTGAAAAAGGAACTTTCGAGTTCTCGTCCAAAAAATTGTATGACTTAATATCTAAGCTAAACGTAAATGTCTAAACGAACTCACAGACCTAAGAGCAAACCTATAGAGGATGAAGAAGAAGTTGCAAGAATTATATATTCTCCTTCTTATATTGATAATAACAAAGTTGCTCCAACAGCATTCCGTTGCGAATATATGCCATCTGGAGAAGCTGAAGATTACATCTCTGTATTGAGAAATAACAAAGAATATGATTTAGAGGAGCAAAGTAGAGGTATGCGAGCAAGAAATCCTCGTGATACCCGTTATGGTTATGCATTATTAAAAGTAAAAGATATTATAAATTTAAATAACAAGATTGGGCAAACTATTAGATTAGAACCAAAGCCAACTAATAAATACCCAAATCATGCTGGTATATTTATACTTATAAACAATAATAAGGTAACAGCAGACACTCAAATTACCCCAGAACTTATGTATATACAAAAGCAATTAGCAGTTCTATGTAGCGAAATAGTCAAATTTTAACGATGCTGTCCATACACAACAATCGAAAAATATACACATGCTTTCATTGAAGTCATCTTGACTTCAAATTATAGAAGTATTAAAAGTCAAGAGAACTTCAAATAGCATTAGCCCCAAGCAAGACAATGCTTGCTTGGGGCTAATACTTTTGTTCTTATTCTTGTTTCTTCCGTTCAGCCTCTTTTATTATGCCATGTCGGTAGGCATAGAGCAGTTCTTCCAAGTCGGCCACCTGCTTGTTCAGTTCAACGCCCTTGTCGGTATCGGCCACCAACATTCTATGCGACGACATTTCGATAATCTGCGTGGTACTCTTAATGTCCCTTCCCGTGCGAATGGCATCCATTGCACTGGCGAATGGCTCGTGCTGAACCAATTGGAAACCACGGCTATGATATACCAAAGTGTAGCCTGCAATGCCCGTTTCCTTGTGATAAGCCTCAGAGAAACCACCATCAATGACCATCAGCTTGCCGTTGGCCTTTATCGGATTTTCGCCATTGGCCACGTGTACGGGCACATGCCCATTGATGATGTGCCTATTTTCGCCCTTAACATCGAAAGCATCTAGAATGCTGTCAACCACCGCCTCGTTGTCTCGCAGCATAAAATAGTTGCCCTTTTTCTCCTTATGCGTTTCTTTTTCGGCGATGAAATAACGTTCGAAGGTGGCCATCTTCGATTTGTCGAAGAGGGGCGAGTCGGGCCCGCACCATAGATAAAGAAAGTAATCAATGGCATACTCGCGTTCTTCAGGCTCGGCATCCTTCTGGTAGGCGGTGCGAACAAGCATGCCTATTTTGTGTAAGAGCTTTCGTCCCGAAAGGGTCTGCCCAGGAAACACCTCCACTTCTTTAAGTGAAGCATCATCGTTTAGCGGTACCGAGGCATGGAAAAGCAAGTTGTTGTTATAGATGGCGTACATGCAACCATGCTGCAAAAGCAGGCGCACATGGCGTTGTAACTTCTCGCTCACCTTGAAAGAGTGGCGTAGACGTTTGGCCAACATCTTCTCTTCGGGCGTAAGTTCCAACGGAGTGTTGGGGTCTATCGTTGGGAACTCGTTGCTGGTAAGTTGGTACTCCTTTCCATCGAGCGTGATAGCACCTCTTGTATAGTCGATGTGGCGCAACACGGCTCGGTCTGCCATCTGCCAATGGGGATGCTTTTCAAAGAGTTGTGCCTCCACCTTAAACTGTATTACGGCAATGGCCTTGTGCATAAGTGCCGTAAGCCGCATTGTTTTTTCATCAAGTTTCATCGACTCGCCACTACTCTTCGGAACGAACTCCTTGCATGCGGTGTCGCCATAAGTCTCCATTGCAAAAGTGGCAAGCGGCACAAGGTTGATGCCGTAACCTTCTTCGAGCGTGGTGAGGTTGGCATAGCGTAACGACAGACGTATCACATTGCAGATACATGCCACGTTGCCGGCAGCCGCTCCCATCCAAAGCATATCGTGATTGCCCCACTGTATGTCCCAGCTGTGGTAGCGTTCCATCGTGTCCATGATGACATGCGCCCCTGGTCCGCGGTCGTATATGTCGCCAAGTATGTGTAGCTGGTCGATGGCCAAACGCTGAATAACGTTGCAAATGGCCACGACAAAATCGTCGGCACGCCCTGTGCTGATTATCGTTTCGATAATACCGTTTACATAAGCGGCCTTGTTCGAGTCGTCAACACGTTCGTGCAGCAACTCTTGTATAATATACTTAAAGTCGGTTGGCAGTGATTTGCGTACCTTCGAACGTGTGTACTTACTCGAAACGTCTCTGCATACGCTCACAAGTTGATGAATGGTGATGTGATACCAGTCGTTAATGTCGGTTTCGCTCTCCTTAACTAGTTCTAGTTTTTGTTCTGGATAATATATCAGCGTGCACAGTTCGCGTTTCTCGGCCTCGCGCAACGTGGTTCCAAAAATCTCGTTCACCTTGCGTTTGATGTTTCCCGATGCGTTTTTCAGCACATGCTGAAAGGCCTCGTACTCGCCATGCAGGTCGGCCAAGAAGTGCTCTGTGCCCTTGGGCAGGTTAAGTATGGCCTGCAAGTTGATAATCTCTGTGCTGGCCTCGGCCACAGTTGGGAACGATTGCGCAAGGAGTGTAAGGTAGCGCAAGTCGCGTTCTATCTCGTATTTCTTCTTTTTCATCTAATTGTAAACCTTAGTTATCTTGTTCGTTAAGCTTTTTGTTTGTTTGTCGTCGAGCGGAAGAATGGGCATGAACCCTTCGGGCAGTTTGAACAAATGGTGCATAACGCTCTCTACCCGCCTGAAAAAGGGCAACAGCTTAACCTTGTTTAGTGCTTGCACAAGTGCCTGTTCGTCGTAATCGGTGAGCCTCAAATTGGCGTAAAGCGTTGCCAACAATTGCAGGTGAGCCGTGTCTTTGGGCAGGGCATCGTACAAAGTGCGCACAATTTCGACGATACCATCGACCGTGGAATTGTCGTCTGGGTTGTCCGTCTCTTCTTGTTGTTCGTCCTCGGCCTCTTGTTCTTCGCCTTCGGCAAGGTTGTCGTCTTCAGGAATGGGGTCGAAACAGAAGGTTTCGAACTTAGAAAGGTCGGTCGAAGGCGTTTCGGTTTGCAGCCTTTCCAGTCCTTTTCTCACCAAGTCGAGCACGCGTTCTTGTGCGGCATACATCAATACGTACCGCCATTGGGGCGTTGTAAGCGCATCGATGGTTTCGAGGCGCAAGTCCATTGCGGCGAACATTTCGGCGTCTATGCCGGCAAGCACCAACGCACCCACTAGCTCGAGGTCGGCCGCGGTGAGCATCGTGGCAGGCCAGGTGTTGAGCGTTTTATGATAAAGGCGCACAAATTGGGCAGCCATGTCCGCAGAGTCAATGGCTCCACTGATACGTGGATTGTCTATACGCACGATGTTTGCGGTGGCGTTTAGGCTTTTTAGTGTGTCGCTTTCGAACTGTCCGCAAGCGTGAACCACCTCTACCCTACTCAACATCCGTTGCACAGGAATGTTGAGCAGCATGCGTTTTACTTTCAGAAGGTTGCGTATTCGCCAGGGGTTTAGTTCGCCAAAGGGCGACAACACCACGGGCGTATGCGTGCGTAATGCCATGTTGTATAGGCGTAGTGCCTTGGCATCCCAGCAACCAAAGATATGAAATAGGGAGAAATCGTGTCGCCACAGGGGCGCATCGTATGTTATTTCAATGTCGGGGTTGGTTTCTAAAAGGGCAAAAAGCGTTGTCAGATATTGCCTGTCAACATCTGATACACCTTTTGATATGTACACCAACACGTTCATCTCATTAGAGCTTATGGCTTGTAAATTCGTATTTGTCGGCCTTCATGTATTTAAGATACGACCGCATCTTGCGCCAAGGCACCATCAATTCGAACCCTATTACGCGCCACGCGGGTATGCAAGCCTTGAATATCTTAATGGCCCTATGGGCAAACAGTATGCGCAACACGATGGTGAGCAACAGATTGGCCGATGCCAATGACACAATGAACCACCTTTCGTCTATCAATCCGTAGGCCAAACATGTGGCGGCAACGATGTAGTTGAGGTAAAGCATGATGTTGTCTAGGTTGAACAAGAACCTAATGACCCCTCCCCTTTGCAGGCTTTTGCGCGTTTCCCAAAAGAAAAGTTGCAGCGTGCGCCACTCTTTTAGCGTAGGAGCTTTGGTCTGCGTATGCGCATCGGGATGCAATGCCACGGCCGCCGAGCCTTGATCGCCAAACTTATTCACCAAGAAATCGTACTCGCCGCGCAACAGATTGAGGTTTCCTGAAAAGCCGTCGCGCTTCATGAAGTCGTCTTTCCTTATGGCCACCACGCCGCCTGCATGGCAATAAGGCTTGCCTTTGATGGTTCGGGTGAGTATGTAAAAGCTAGACCTAAACTGCTGCATGCGCCAAGAGGTCTTGGCATCAGTGTCGAGCGCGGTGTAACCAACAACCAGGCGTTTGTCGTCTGTGAGACTTTGGTTAAACGCTGCGAGCCATTTGCAAGACGTTGGCACGCATGTGGGTTCCATGATAACGACCCAATCGGTTTCGGCAGCCTTTACGCCAATGGTTAACGTCAGTTTCTTACGGCTCATGTAGCGCGAAGAATTGGGCACGAATGTACAATACAGGTGTTTGTCTCCTTTGTGTTCGGCCGACAACCGCTCTACTAGGGCATTGCCTTTATCGGCAACCAGTATCACGCGGAAAGGTGCGGCGTATTCTTGTTGCAGCACCGTTTCTACCATAGTAGCCAGTTCGGGAGCGTCTTCCAATATGGGTATGACAATTGATACGGGTGTGGCGGAGGCGTCGGTAACGTCTACTTCGATTTCAGCATTCGCCAAAGCCAACTTCTTCAAGCGTCTGCCCCGCAAGAAAGGATTGCAGAACAGGGAGATGAAAAACAGCATAATTAGCGATACACAGCAGACTATCGTTATTGCATCAATATATAAGGTTAAAACCATAAGGCTTGTTTTAAATGTTTAAATCGTTACTAAAATAACTCTTAGGCAACTGACGGCAATTGTACTGCGATGCCATCGCCTCGCCGTAAGCGCCTGCCGAACATATCGCTACCAAGTGGCCACGATGACTTGCAGGAAGAACAACATCGCTGCCAAATACGTCGCTCGACTCGCAAACGGGGCCAACCACGTCATACACTTCGCTTGGAGCTGATGGGTTGGACAGGTTTAGGATTTGATGCCGAGCATGGTAAAGGGCTGGACGGAGCAAATCGTTCATTCCTGCATCGAGGATGAGGAAACGTTTGTTTAGTCCTTGCTTGACGTAGAGCACTCGCGAAACCAACCAACCACATTGCGCAACCAACGCCCTACCTAACTCGAAATGTACCTTTTGTTTCTCATTAAGCTGCAAATGCCGGGCATAAGTGTCGAAATAGGCTTTAAAGTCGGGTATGGCATGCGTGTCGGGATTGGCGTAGTCTATCCCTAACCCACCGCCCACGTTTATGTGTTCGGGTTCGATGCCATGCTGTTTCAAAAGGTTTAACAAGCTGTTCACGCTCGTACAGACTTCGCGAAAGTCGTTCATGTCTACAATCTGCGACCCAATGTGGAAGTGCAGACCGATAAAACGAATGTGTTTCAATACTTGTAGCCTTTCGATGGTTGGCCAAACTTGGTCTATGGGAATGCCAAACTTGTTCTCGGCCAGGCCCGTTGTTATCTTCGCATGCGTGTGGGCAGCCACATTGGGGTTGACACGCAGGCACACATCGGCCGTTCGGTTCAGTTCGTTGCAAAGCTGTTCGATAACTTCTAGTTCTTCTATGCTTTCCACATTCAAGCAGAAAATGCCGTTTTCCAAGGCCAGCTTTATTTCCCAGTCGCTCTTACCCACACCTGCAAATACGATACTTTCGCCCTTAAAGCCAGCACGCAATGCCGCCTCTATTTCGCCACCGCTTACACAATCCACTCCCAAGCCTGCCTCTTTCATCGTCTGCAAAATGCGCATGTTGGCGTTGGCCTTGGCTGCATAATGCACGATAAAGTTGGGATGTTGAACCAATTGCTCGTTCAGTGCATCGAGCGTGGCGCGCAACAGGCCTTCATCGTAATAGTAAAAAGGTGTAGACAGGTGCTTAAATGCGTGTGTAGGTAAACTAATCATCGTTAATTAAATTACAACCAAGAGTGTTATGCAATAGTGTGCAGGGTGAAACCAGATGCAACGCGCGGTACCTAATAACGGGACAGCGGCCTGCCTCACAAGGCCTCGTGCTGACACCGCAGCTCACATTGTTAGGAATTGAAAAGCTTGTGGCTAAGGCTTTGCAGAGCCCTTTGCTTGTCTTCTTCTTTGATCAGGAAGGAGATGTTGTAGTTAGAACCGCCATACGAAATCATCCTTACGGGGATGTTTTTCATCGCATCGGTCACCAATGTTTCAAATCCCACGTTGTTCCAATCAAGGTCGCCAACCACACAAACGATGCACATACCTGTGTCTACGGTTACTGTGCCATACTTTTTAAGTTCGTCGACGATTTCTTCAAGATGCGAGTCGTTGTCGATACTCATCGAAACGCCCACCTCGGAAGTTACAATCATGTCGATGGGCGTTTGGTAACTCTCGAATATCTCGAACACCTTACGCAAGAAACCCGTGGCAAGCAACATGCGACTAGACTTTATCTTGATGGCCGTTATCTTGTCTTTGGCGGCAATGGCCTTTATTTTGTTGTGCAATACCTCGTTGTTGATGATGGTTCCCTCGGCATCTGGGTCCAAGGTGTTCTTCAATCGCACGGGGATGCCTGCGTACTTGGCAGGCTGCACGCATGTGGGGTGCAATATCTTCGCGCCAAAGTAGGCCAACTCGGCAGCCTCTTCAAAGTTCAGTTGCCTAACGGCCTCGGTCTTATCTACCACACGTGGGTCGTTGTTGTGCATGCCGTCGATGTCTGTCCAAATCTGAATTTCATCGGCAGGCAGTACTGCGCCCACCAGTGAGGCCGTGTAATCAGAACCTCCACGCAACAGGTTGTCTGTTTCGCCATACGCGTTCTTGCAAATAAATCCCTGCGTGATGTATATCTGATAGCCCTGGTTCTCTTCCATCAGTCGGGCTAGGTTTTCTCTGATGAAAGCCATATCGGGTTCGTTGTTCTTGTCTGTTCGCATGAAATCTAAGGCATCAAGCAACACGGCCTTAACGCCAATTTCCTGCAAATAGCTAACCATCATGTTGGTGCTTATCACTTCGCCTTGCGCCACAATGGTCTTTTCTTCAAAGCTAGTGAAGAGGTCTTTGGTGAACGAACGAAGGTAATTGAACTCATCTACTAGGAAAGCACGCAACTTTTCCCTGTGTTGAGGGTCTGCAAGCAGTTCGTCAACATGCTTTACATATTGCTTTTCCAGGTTGTTTATCACCTCGTTGGCCCCTTCGGGGTTTTTCTTATAAAGGTAGTCGGCCACTTCTACAAGCGAATTTGTGGTGCCCGACATGGCCGAGAGCACCACAAATGTGGGTTCACCCGATGCCATTATGAGCGACGCCACGTTCTTCATACGGTCGGGGGAGCCAACGGAAGTGCCTCCAAATTTCATCACTTTCATACCCAATGTAAGCTAAAAGTAAGTGTAACTATGTTTAAATGTCGTCTTCTTCGGTGAGGTCTATCTTACTGTACTCGTCGGTAACCTCTTTTATCTTTCCGTCTCCGCAACGGTACACAATGCCAGGATACTTGCTCAGCATCGACAAATTGTGGGTAGACATCACCACGGCCGTACCGCTTTGTGTGATGTCGCGCAACAAGGCAACGATGTTCGTGGCCGTATCAAGGTCGAGGTTGCCCGTTGGTTCGTCGGCAATAATCACTTTCGGATTATTCAAGATGGCACGCGCAATGGCGATACGCTGCTGCTCTCCACCCGAAAGCTCGTAGGGCATGTTGTGCTTCTTGTCGCTCATCCCCACATCGGCCAGCACCTTCTCGATACGTTCGGCACGCTCAGCCTTGTCTTTCCATCCCGTAGATTTAAGCACAAACTGCAAGTTTTCCCATACACTTCGGTCGTGAAGTAGTTGAAAGTCTTGGAATATCACGCCCAACTCTTTCCTTAGTGCGGGGACTTCTCGCCTACGCAAGGTCTTCAAGTTGCGCCCCAACACCTCTGCCGTGTCGGCGTCTTCTTCGTCAATGTCCAGTTCGCAGTAGATGGTTTTGAGGAAAGAACTCTTGCCAGTCCCCACCTTACCTATAATGTAGATGAACTCGCCTTCGTCTACATGAAAATCAACGCCGCGTAACACTTCGCGGTCGTCTTGGTAAACATTTACGTTTTTATATTCTATAAGCATTGGCCATCTCGTTTTGTTATGAAATACAATAGCCCGCGCCAATTAATTGCTTGCACGGTACAAGTTGTGCAAAGTTAGTGATTTTATTGCGATAAGTTCAACAAAATCGAAATAAAATGGGGGTTATTATCGCGTGTTCTGCAATTTGTTTGCATCTACGAACGTGCGCTTTACTTTTCTTCACATAATTTGTTTAGAAAAGAACTAGCCTGAAACATAAAATAACGAGCACAAAAAAAGAGGACTGAATTAGTCCTCTTCGTCTAGTGTTCGCAAGATAATGCTTGTTGCGCCGATGGTGAACAGCGAACCGTTTTCCAGCAAACGCCGTTCTCGGTCGCCCAATATTTCATTGTCAACGAACGTCCCCGTGTAGCTTGGGCCATCGCTTAACACATATTTCAAACGCCCACATTTATCTCTGCTCACCTCAATAACGCAGTGATTCATGTCGATGCTTGGGTCGTTTGTTTCTATGGGGCAGTTTATTCCGCTATTCTTCATGTACCGTCCAATAACGTTTCTACCCATACGGAGGGGCAAAACCTGCTTATAATGAAACACATTCTCGATAACGGTTAGCGTGCCGCAGTGGTCTTTGCAGTCTAGTTCGTCGGCGTTTGTTTCCTTTTGACGGTTATGTAACTTCGAAACGCCAATACGTATGCCGAACTCCTTACCACAATCTGGGCATTGAAAAAAGAGCGATTGCCCTTCTTTATAACGTGTTTCGTCGAAAGTTATGTAATTGTCGCACTTCGGACATCTTACTCTCTTCATGCTTTGTTAGTGTGTTTAATTCTACATGTAAGACGATTCTGCTCAACGAACCTCGCTGCGCATCACCCAACAATCCTTAAATTCGGCCTTGCCATGCAATTTTCCAAAAGCCAAATAAGCTTCGTTCTTTGTCTCGTAACGGCCATAAGTAACTTTCACGTCCTT
>ERZ773035.802-NODE-802-length-24294-cov-47.648789_pt1 | contig 24294 bp, 20 predicted proteins | sample MGYA00511487_ERZ773035 | MGnify/ENA primary metagenome ERZ773035 (study PRJEB29015, sample SAMEA2737985) | human oral metagenome | biome: human oral; feature: human-associated habitat; material: dental | place: China | collected 2024 ...
ACTACACGTTCCGCAACAGGGCGGTGGGCGCCTACTTGGAGTCCGACTGGCCGGAGTGAGCACCTGCCGGGGGACGGACCTGGGCCCCGATGCGCGGCGCGCCGTCACTGCGGGAACCGGTCAGTTCCCGCATCTCCTCCTCCGGGAGCCGCATCCGCTCGGCGAGCATCCCGGTGATCGCGTCCAGGCCAACCTGATCGGACTCGTCGGCGGGGCCGAAGCTCCAGGTGAGGTTCTCCTCTTTGGTGATGACGTCGAGTTCCGCGCGGCCCTCGTTGCCACCCCGGCGCCTGAGGTAGCGGATCTCGTCGTTGGGGATCTCGCGCCAAATCTCGCCCCGGCTGCGCAGATCCGCGAGCTTCGCCTCGACGACCCGCTGACCGGTGATTGCGATCACCGTCTGCTGCCGGGCGTCCGTCGCGTGGGCGAAGCCGACGAGTTCCTCATCCCCGCGCAGCGTCCAGCGCAGAACCTCCAGGAGCGCTTCGGCCTCCTTATCGGGGTGCTCCCCCATGACGCGGGCCCGTGGCTCGGGCCGCCGCGGGGACGCCAGGGCGATAGCACTGGCGAATTCCTCCACCCCGTTCACCAGTTCCTCCACGGCCTCCAACACCTGGTCGCGGGGCACTGGGCTTTTCTGCCAGTCGCCCGGAAGCCACCCTTTCACCGCATTTAAACCACTGACGGCGTTATCGAAGATGCTCGCCGATTGGGCCACAGTGACCGCCCTGGCCAGGTGGAGGGAACGACTGAGCGAGTCCACAAGGCCGGTCATCCGCACGACTGCGGCTTCGTAGTCGCCCTGGACATCTTCGATGATCGTCTTTAGGTTCTCGCGCTCGCCGGGATCCGTCCGCGCCTTTTCACAGACATGCGCAGCGAGCAGGATCTGGTAGTCGCGATTAACGCGCTCCACCACCATGCAGCACTTCAAATCGCCGAGTATCCGCCCTCCGTTCTCCTTAATATACGAATACAATTCGCTGGCCGACGCCCCCCTCAACTCTCGTATCTTCTTCGAATGGGCTTCTACCTTGTCCCCGTACCGGTTTCTATGTTCCTCGATCTTATTGCTGTAGCTACCAACGCGCGACCACATCGTGTCAGTGACATGACCGCTCCTCATAGCACTTTTGAGTGCCTTCCCGACTGCCGCCGCGAGACCCGCGAGCTCGTCTTGCTGGCTTTTGCGAAGCTCGCCGAGGATCTCGTGCGAGATCTCGTAGCTCTTCTTCGCCGTCTTCTCCAACCTGCTCAGCTGCAGTTGCAGCGCGACCATCATGAAGGCAGGGCCCAGGGACGCCAGAACAGTGCCCCCAGCGGCCTGCGGGCCGACTGGCTTCCAACGGACCTGCCTGGCGAACCGCCCGCCCGCGTCCGTCAGGACGCCGAGGTTGTCGCCGCCGCTCACGAGGGGTTTCAGCCCCCCGTTCATCGCTGCCACGGTGTCCGGGGTGAGGCGCACGAGCCCCTGCAGGTTCCCGACCGCTAGTGCAGCGGAAGCCGTTTGTGCGAGAACGCCCGCTGTTCCGAGTACCTTGTCCAGTTCGACATGGTCAACGCCGAAAGGCAGTTCGACCAGATCGCTTGTGACTTCGTCGGGCAGCGCGCTGAGCGACTCGCCGACTATGAGCGCGATCTCCGGGAAAACCTCAATGAGAGTGGCGCCCGGCGCCTGCGCGACCAGTTCGCCTTGCCCCTGTGCCGTTGCTCCGTCAGGCTCGCGATCCGCTTCTCCATCAGATCCGCGCGCAACCCGTTCGCCCGGTTCCCGCGCCGTTTCTCCCTCGGAGTCGCACGGGAGTGGGGCCGATCCGTCATTGGTGTCCATGATCGGAACGATAGCAGAGTCAGCCTGCCTGAGGTAGCGGGTAAGCACCAAGGTCCGACAGCGTGTGTGAAGGCATTCATAGGTTCGGGGACGCCGTGCGATGCGCGTCTTCTGCTGGTCCATCGGTGCGCGCTGTCCGCGGCGTGGCAGTGGATCCCCACATGGTGGTGTGGTGCTCGACGGGTCGTCTGGTGTTCCAAAATGCGTCTGAGTCTCGGGTGAGAACGGAGGCACGGCAGGCACGTGTTCCAAAATGCGTCTGAGTCTGCCCGAATCCGCCCAGATCGGGCCGAAACCGCTGAACTCAGACGCATTTTGGACCAACCCGCGGCTAAGCCATCCGAATGCGGCGAAACCCAGACGCATTTTGGACCAGTAGGCGCAACGGGCAGCGCGGCCGGACCCCGCAGACGGACAGCCCCCGCCCGTCGGCAGTCGCGCCCGCCTGCGGTAGCGCCTGCTCCGACTGGCCGTTGCGACCGCCGACCGGGATTCCTCACCTTCCGGCGCGGTAGTACCGGACCGCCACCTGCGTGCGGTTGCGCAGCCCCGTCTTGGCCAGGATGGAACTGATGTGGTTGCGCACCGTGCCCTCGCTCATGAAGAGCCTCTCCGCCGTCTCGGCGTTGTCCAGGCCGGCCGCCACTGCCTCGACGACCTCGTACTCGCGGTCGGTCAACGAGGCGAAGACCGTGCTCCGCGGGTCCGGGGCCCCCACCACGCCCGCGGGCTCGCCCGAATCTCCGGGCGCCCCGGGACGGTCGTCATTCTTCCCCGCCCCACTGCCGGACGTCCCCGCCCCACTGCCGGACGTCCCCGCCCCACTGCCGGACGTCCCCGACCCGCTGCCGGACGCGGGGGCGGGCAGGGCGCGCATGCCCATGGAGGCCCCGCGCTCGAGCACGTCGCCCTCCAGGACGCACACGCCGACCATGACGGAGCGCAGTGCCGGGGCGATCTGGGCGACGTCCTGTTTGATCAGGTAGCCGCGCGCCCCCATTCTCAGGGCCCGCACGATGTACTCGTCGTCCGAGAAAGTCGTGAGGAACACGATGCGCGCCTGCGGGTCCCCCTCCAGGATCTCCTCCGCGGCGCTGAGCCCATCGGCACCGGGCATGCGGATATCCATGAGGAGCACGTCGGGGCGCAGCCGCCGGAACTCCTGGACCGCCTCCGCGCCGGACAAGCACGTGCCGACCACGTCGATGCCGTCCTCGGCTGACAAGATGGTCGCCAGCGATTGGACGACGATGGCGTCATCATCGACGATGAGAACCCTCATACCGCACCGTCCTTGTCTTTCGGGATCGTCGCGAACACTGTGAAACGGGGGCGGGGAGTGATCCGCACGGTCCCGCCCAGAGCCTCGACCCGGTCCGTCATCGCGCGCAGTCCGAGGCCGGGGCGGATCGCGCCATCGCCCGGCTCCCCGAGCCCGGACCTTCGGACGGATGGTGTCCCGAGCCCTGCCCTTCGGACGCCTGGCATCCCGAGCCCGGACCCGCGGTCTAATGGCGCACTGCCGGGGGAGGCCCCGGAGCCGGGCGAGCCGCCGTCCGGCTCCGCGTCCCCAGCGGGAACGGCGCCGTCGTTGTCGACCGTGACCTGCCAGAAGGCGGGGTAGTCGATGACGGTGACCCGCGCCGAGGCTGCGCCGCCGTGCCGCGCAGCGTTGGTGAGGGCTTCGCGCACGACGGCCGTGATGCAGCGTGAAACCGTGCGCGGCGGTTCCGCGTCCAGCGAGCAGTCCACGTCCACTGTTGCGATGGCGCTCCGCGAGCCCAGCAGGTTGAGGGAGACCGCCAGGTCCTCCCCCTGGTCGGACAGGGCGTGGACAGAGCGGCGCATGGAGTCCAGCGCCTCGTCGAGCCCGTTGTCCAGTGCGGCCAGGTCGGTGACGACGCCGGGATGCTCGCGGTGGGTGATCTGAAGGGCCTTGACCCGCAGCAGGAGGCGGGTGAGCAGGTGCCCGACCCCGTCGTGGATCTCGCGGGCGATGCGCGTGCGCTCGGACAGGGCGGCGGCGCGCAGCTCGTCGTCCTGCATCTGGAGCATCCGGGCGTTCGCGTCCTGCAGGGCCAGGACCCTTTCGCGCAGGTCGTCGCGGGCGGCGTTGAGGTTCTGGCGGGTGGCCTCCCCCTGCTGGGTGCGCAGCGCCAGCAGCGCGGCGACCGCGCCCAGGGCCGCCGTGTAGACCGCGGTCGGCTCGCCCCTTCCCACCGCCGCGACCGCGATCGGGGCGCACACGGCGGCGGCTGCTGAGCGCTGCCACGGCGGACGGCCAGCACTGGCGCGGGCGAGGTCGTAGACGGCCAGCGGCGCGCCCACTGCCGGGGCCGCCGCGAGCGCCGCGGCCAGCAGGTAGGCGGCCGGGACGGCGGCGAACCAGGGCCAGTGCTCCGCCACCACCGCCAGTCCACTGATCGTCACGGCGAGCAGCAGCCAGACCACGGTGGCGGTGTCCGCCCTCCACATCAGGAGGCATCCGCACAGGAGCGCGCCTTTGTCCGCCAAGACCCTCATGCCCCGATTATCGGCGATCAAGGGCCGGGCGCGCCCCGCGTCCGCAGAACCCCGTCGAAGTCATGACAGAAGTCATGCCCTCCCTCCGCACTCATGACTTCCCGCACTTCCGCGGCCCCCGCCTCGTCGGGATGATTGGGGGCACGGGGCCAACGCACCGACATGAGGAAGGCGGGGAGGAATGGACTCCGAGAACGGCGCCGAGGGCGCGCAGCGGAACGAGGCGGGCGGGGACGCGGAGCCGGCGCGCGGAACCAGGACGAGTACGGACCGGCAGCGCAGAGCCGGAACGGCGGGCACCGCCCACGGGAACGACAACCCGGCGGGCGCCCCGAGCGGGAGCGACGGCCGGGCGGGCACCGCCGTCGAGATCGAGTCCCTGGTGAAGCGCTACGGGGAGCTGATCGCCGTGGACGGGCTGTCCCTGAGGATCGGGCGGGGCGAGGTCGTCGGCCTGCTCGGCCCCAACGGCTCGGGCAAGACCACGACGATCAACTGCCTCCTCCAACTGCTCTCCTACGACAAGGGGGCGATCCGCGTGTTCGGCGAGCCCATGTCGCCCACCGCCTACGGCCTCAAGCGCCGCATCGGCGTGGTGCCCCAGGAGGTCGCCGTCTTCGACGAGCTCACCGTGGCCGAGAACGTCGACGCCTTCTGCGCCCTGTACGTGCGCGACCGCGGCCTGCGGCGGCGCATGGTCTCCGAGGCTGTCGCCTTCGTCGGGTTGGAGAAGTTCGCGGCCTTCAAACCGAAGAAGCTCTCGGGCGGGCTGCTGCGCCGCCTCAACATCGCGTGCGGGATCGCGCACCGCCCCGACCTCATCATCCTCGACGAGCCCACGGTGGCCGTGGACCCCCAGAGCCGCAGCGCCATCCTCGACGGCATCAAGCGCCTCAACCAGGAGGGCACCACCGTCATCTACACGAGCCACTACATGGAGGAGGTGGAGCAGTTGTGCGACCGGATCACCATCATGGACCGCGGACGCCAGGTGGCCTCGGGCACCTCCGACGAGCTCAAGGCCATGATCGGCACGGGCGAGCGCATCCGGGTGGAGGTCGTCGACCCGCTCCCCCTGGGCGAGGAGGCCCTGGAGGCGCTGCGCCGCCTCGAGCGGGTGCGCTCCGTCGCCTACGAGGCGCCCACCGCGCTCATCGAGTGCGCCGCCGGGCCGCGCAACCTCTCCGACGTCATGGGCGCGCTGGCCGGGGTCGGCGCGACCTGCGGCCGGGTCGTCTCCGAGCCCCCGACCCTCAACGAGGTGTTCCTGGAGATCACCGGCCGCGCGCTGCGGGACGAGGCGGCCTGACATGGTGACCGTCTTCCGCTACCAGGTGCTCCGGCTCCTGCGCGACCGCATCCTGCTCGTGTGGACGCTCGGCTTCCCGGTCGTGCTGTCGCTCATCTTCATGGCGCAGTTCTCCAACCTGGAGAAGGCCTACGAGGCCACCCCCATGAGTTTCGGCATCGTCCAGGACGACGCGTACTGGGCGGCCCCCGGACTGGACGCCGTCGTCGAGCGCGTCTCCTCCGAGGGCGCCGACCCGCGCCTCATCATGAAAGTCTCCCATTCCACCGCGTCCGAGGCCGAGGCCGCCACGAAACGGGGCGACACGAACGGCTACCTCGCCGTCGAGGACGGCGGGCCGGTGCTGCACGTGTCCCAGAAGGGCAACGAGGCTGAGACAACCCGGGTCCTGCGGGTGGTCATGGACTCCTACAGCCAGGCGGCGGCCGAGCACCGGGCGCTCGCCGAGGCGGGCGCGCCGCCCGAACAGGTGGCCGGGGCGGGGGCCGACCGCTCCTTCACCCGCCCGGTCTCGGTGACGCAGAACCCCGTCAAACCCGCGACCCGCTACTACTTCGCACTGCTCGCCTTCGCCAGCGGCATGGGCACGACCGTCACCATGGTCGCCGTGCAGGGCATCATGGCCTCCTCCCCCCTGGGGGCGCGGCGCATCCTGGCGGGCCTGCCGAGGTGGCAGGTCCTCACCGCCACACTCACGGCCTCCTGGGCGTGCGTCCTGGTCTGCCTGCTCATCGCCTTCGCATTCATCGCCGCGGTGGTCGGAGTGGACTTCGGACCGCACGTGGGCCTGTGCCTCGTGGCGATCGGTACCGCCAGCCTCATGTCGAGCGCCGCGGGCGCCGCCCTGGGATCGGCAGGCGGAGGCGGGATCGGGGTGGTCTCCGCGATCACCTGCCTCCTGTCGCTGTTCACCGGCCTGTACGGGCCCGGCGCGCAGTCCGTGGCCAACGCGGTCGAGCTCAACGCGCCGCTGCTCGCGCAGGCCAACCCCCTGTGGCAGGCCTCCCATTGCTTCTACGCCCTGCTCTACTACGACTCCTTGGAGCCCTTCGCCCGCAGCTGCGCCGTCCTGGCGGGCATGACGGGCCTGTTCCTCGCAATCGCCCTGATCCGCGCCAGGAGGATGACCCATGAGCACCTTTAGAACGTCGTTGAGGATCGTGGCCGCCCACCGGGCGTACGTCCTGGTCTACCTGGTGCTCCTGTCCATGCTCGGCCTGCTCACCGGCCTGGCCCGGTCCGAGGGATCCTCCCACCAGGTCAAGCAGGCGACGGCGAGCGTGGCCGTCATCGACCGCGACGGCTCCACCATCTCCCGGGGGATCAAGGACTACATCGAGTCCGTCGGCGAGGCGAAACCGCTGGAGGACTCCACCCGGGCCATCCAGGACGCCACCGCGCAGAACCGCATCAGCTACATCCTCATCATCCCCACCGGCTACGGGGAGGCGCTGCAGCAGGCAGCGCGAGGCGGGGGCGGGCCGCCGCAGATGGACACGGTCATCGGGTACGAGTCGGCCTCGGGCGCGCTCATGGACGTGCGCGCCGACTCCTACGTGGGGAAGGTCGCCGACTACCTGTCCGCGCTCACCGACGACCCGGCCCGGGCCGTCGCCCTGGCGGAGGAGACGATGCGCCACTGCGCCCCCACCGAGAGGATCGCCCAGGACGCCACCCCCCTGCCGCACAGCCTCCTCGTCTACGCCCGGTTCTCCCTGTACCCCCTCTTGGCTTTCGCGGTCGTCGCGATCGCGACGCTCATGGCGTCGTTGGGGCGCCGGGCGGTGCGCTCCCGCCTCACTGCGGCACCGGTGGGCAGCGGGGCCCACAGCCTCGGTGTGCTGGGCGCCTGCCTGGTCGTCGGCGCCGTCGGGTGGCTGTGGGTGTTCGGACTGGGAGTGGCCGTCTTCGGAACGAGCGCCCTCGCGGCGTCCGCACCGCTGCTGGGCGTGGTCGGCGCCGCCCTGGGGTCCTACACGCTCGTGGCCGTGTCACTGGGGTTCCTCATAGGACAGGCCGGCCTGGGCGAGAACGCGGCGCACGCCATCGCCAATATCGGGGGCATGGCGTTGTCCTTCCTGGGCGGGACCTGGGTGCCCATCGAGTGGCTGCCCGACGCCGTCGCCCGGGCCGCCAGGCTCACACCCGGGTACTGGGTGGACCAGGCGCTCTCCGGGGCGTACGCCGCGACCTCGACGTCCGCGGAAGCGCTCCTCCCCCTGCTGGCCGACTGCGGGATCTGCGCCCTCTTCGCCTTGGCCCTCCTCTCAGTCGCCATGGGAGTGCGCCGCACGCGGGCGCGCGCGTCACTGTGAGGCGGGGCGGGGGGAAGCGCCGAGGCTGGGGCGCCGCCGGAGGCGCGGTGCCCCGGAACGGATACCGGCACTACGAGGAACGGCGGCGCTGCGCGGCGGACCGAGCCACGAAGTGTGAAACAGTCCGTGAAACACGGGGACCGCACCGGGCCGCAGTGGTGGGCGGAGTCCAAGGAAGGATGAGGGATCATGCCCGCATGCAGAAAGTGCCCTGATGAGTTGAGGCGGCGTGCGATCCGGTTGGCGCTTGGGGCGCCGTGGAGGACCCGGAGCGGCCTGGGGGTGTTTCAGACGCGTCGGCGAAAAGAACTGGGGATCAATCCCGAGACCTTGCGCGGCCGGGGTCTTGTCTGGCCAGGGTCGACGCCCGAGGTGCTCGGCACCACCACGGGGGACGCCCAGCGCCTTTCGGGAGCAGGCGTTGGAGGACCGCAACTCGGGGGCGGGTGGCGCGACCCGTTGGGACGCGTCGGCTTTTCTCCCATGGCGGAGTATGAGCGTCCATCGCGTTGATCTGCGCCTGAATCGAGGCCGAGAACGATAGAGTTCCGGGGCCTGTGCCGGGTCCGCGATCCACGCCGACGCGGTCGGGGCCCTACTGCACCGCGTTCGTCACCGGGGCCACTGCGCCCGCCGCGTCGTCGGCTAGGCCACGAGAGCGCGCACGGGGCACCGACAACACGCTCGGCGCCCTCGAACAAGGGAGCTGGGCGCGCAAGGACCGCGGCGGCGACCTGGCGGGACTCGCGCACCACAGCGACCACGGATCCAAGTCACCCGCCCCGTCGCCCACGGCCCAAGGGGCTCGCCGAAGACGGAGCCCAGGGCATCCACCGGAGCCGTGGGATCCTCCTACGCGGGCGCCACCGCCGAAGTCCTCATCAAGCCCCCGCGAACGCCGGACCCGTCCTGGCGCCACGGCCCCTGGAAGGGATGCGCCGACCTCGGCAACCGCGACCGCCCCTGGGTCAACTGGCACCAAACGCACCTGCCTGCCCCCACCCAACCAACGACGACGACCTCCCACCCACGGCCGCCGAACACCGCTACAATCACAACCACACCACCACTGTATAACCAACCCCCAACAAAACCCGGGACTATCCAAGACCGAACAGCCCCTTGTCTTCACTGCGCCCGGTTCTCTGGGGTGCCCCCGAGGGCTTCGATGACCACTGGGATGTACTTCAAGACCTGCTCCCGGTCGCTGAGCTGCTCTTCGTCGGAAAGATCCGCATAGGGAGTACTGATTTGCTCTTCCCAACGTCGCACCAGTTCAGCCGGGATCACGAGGGAGCCGTCGGAGCGCGTCTCACATTGGTCGTGGAGATAGCGCTGCCAGTGCGCCCAGCGCTCGTGCTCGACGGCGGCAAGGCGGTCAAGCACCTCGGGGGTCTCCAGAGCCTCGCGGGCGCAGTCTGCCTCGCGCATCAGATCAGTTCCTCGTTCACGAGCCGCCAATAGTGCTGGCCAAGCACCGTCAGCTTGCACGCCTTCGACTGCATGGCGGCGTGCCACATGTGTTCCGCTCCGACTGGGCGCACAAGGTTCACTGTGGCGAGCTTCTGCAGGACGGCGAAGTCACCGTTCTTGACTGGGTCAGGCGGCGGCACAGAGGCGCCCTCATTTCCAGCTCGCTCCGGTTCATATGAGGGATCGAGGGCCAACTCCGTATCCGGGTGGGAGAAGAGGTCGGTGAGACGCTTGAGGTCGGACAGCTCGACGGGGGCGTCGACGGTGCGGAGCGAGACGAAGGTCTTCACGTTAGTCTTGAACACCGGCCGCTGCGCCCATGCGCCGAGCGACTGGTCGATATGGGCATACACGCTGCCCGGTGTTATCTGCCCGACCAAGTTGGCCGCAGCCCCGTTGAACGCGTCGACGAGGAGTGTGGTGAACACCCCCGAGCCGCCGCTTTCCATCGAGTACTGCTCAGCGGTGGATGCCGTCAGGATGGTCACACCCTCTTTGATCTCGGCAAGCTGGGTGACATGCTCGCTGGCTCCGGCGATGCCGCTGTGGCAACTGTCGAGGATGATGATCTTGTTCTTTGCCGGCGACTGGTTGGCAAAGGACATCACTTCGCTGAGTGCCAGACCGTCGTGTCCCTCCGCGCAGTCGCTAGCGCACAGAAACCCACCGGTACTGTCGATATAGCCGTGGCCCGCGAAGTACAGCAGCGCAATGTCGGAGTCGTCACGGAATAACTCCTGGACCGCTTGGCGCAGCTCACTGCGCGTGACGCAGGCGTCTGGTCCGGTTCCCACCAGCATCTTGGGCTGGGGGAAGTTGAGAGTCCCATCTGCATGGCGCTCCAGGGCCGCTTTGACGCTATAGGCGTCGTTAACGGCACCGCACAGCGAGCTGATCTGCTCGTAATAGTCGATCCCGACGATCAATGCTTTGTGCACGTTGGAGCTCACAGGGAGTCGATGAACCCAGCGATGTTGGCATCAGTCCAGGCAACGGTGCGCATACCCGTGAGCGTGGTGCGATCGTCCCGGTAGGCCCGGATGCCGAGCAGCGGCTTGCCTTCTTCCTTTGCGCACTGAATTTCCCACGCCTGGCCACTCGACGCGAGTGAATTCTTGCTGACCATAGCGATTACACCGTGCGAGCGGCGGATGCGGGTCCGGACCCGATCCTTCCACTCGGAGTCGTAGGGGGTCTTCACCGACATGTCGATGAACTCGTAGGGTGCGCGGGCGCTGAGAGACTGGCCCTTGAGAAAATCGCGTTGACGCTCATCCTCAATTGCGAAAGCGATGAAGACGGTCTTCTTGTCGGCCATGTTGGCCTCCGATCTGGTTGACGTCGTGGCTGGTCCGACCACTACTCGTAGCCTATCTGGCACCACGGCAGTGTCAAGGGGTGGTGGCAATGAGTTGGGTGAATGATTCTTGTGGGGTGAGGTAGTTGGATAGTCTCGGGTTTTGTTGGGCGGTGGTGGGCGGGGTGGTGGCGTGGTTGCGATTGTAGCGGTGTTCGGCGGCCGTGGGTGGGAGGTCATCACCATTGGTTGAGTGGAGTCGGGTGCGGTTGACACCAGTTGACCCAGGCGACGGTCGCGGTCGCCGGGGCCGGCGCGTCCCTCACGGCGGCGTCGGACACCGCCCTTCTCGAGGGCGGGCGCGACCGGGCGGCGTGAGTCACGTGGACGGTGCCGGTCTTGCACCCCGACCGCGCCAGCGCGGCGAGCGGCCCGTGGGCGTGTTCATTTGTCTGTGTGTCCCCTTTGATTTGGAAGGATCGATACGTGGTGACTGATGGTGTGATGGCTCGTGTTGGCGGGTGCGGGTGTGGTGGAGCGGTTGTGTTCCTGTGGGGCGTTGTGCGGCTTGTTCGAGCGGATCGATTCGGGCGGGGCCGGTGATCACTGGGACTGATGGCCTGCTGCCCGATTTGCTCGAAGAGTGGCCCTGGAACGCGGGCTGGCCGCTGAGCTGACCGATCATCTGGGATTCTGGAGGGGCGAGTCGGCTCCGTCGGCGCGTCCCAACACGAGGAACGGGACCATGGCCAAGACCGTCGACCTCGGAGGTGGGGCCCTTCGAGACCGGTGGCCGCCCACGGGATCGGGCGGGCTCGTTCACCCCGCGCTTGGTGTGCAAGGGGACAGCGCCGGCCCGGGCGGCCTGGATTCGATGATCATCAGCTTGTACGCCCGGGCATGACGGTGCGCGAATCGGCCACCACCTGGCGTCCACGGTCGGCGCGGCCTCTGAGCGGGAACAATCCCCGAAGACCACCGACGCGGTGGGCCGGAGCCGTCCAGCGAATGGCAGCACAAGCCCTTGGAGGCCCTTCCTCCCCCGTGTGGTCCACCCCGGGCGCGATCCGTGTCCATGGCCCCGCGCCGACCACCAGGGCGCCCCGACCGCAGTGGCTGCATCGCCGTGGGAGCAGCCGTGGACGGGCTGTTGAGCACGCGGGACATCTGGGTCCAAGCCGACGAGGGGACCTCCTTGACAGGCGCCCCTGATCGTAGAGGTAGGTGCCTCCCGCCGGGGAGCGGAGCGCGCGGGGGAATGCGACGGGCCCACCAGCCCACCACGGAGGCGACCCGTGGCCACCTGGCCCCAGTCCATGGCCCAGGACCTCCGCGGGTACCACCGGTCCGCCGTCAAAGCGATGCTGCACTCGGTGCAGCCAGCCCGACGCCGCCTCGGTCAACGCCCAATACGACCAGCTCTTGGACTACGTCGACGGCAGGCTCCCCGCCGTGTTCGACCACCTCGATCAGGCCAGGGCCGACCTCTTGGCGTTCACATCATTGCCCACCGGGGTGTGGACCCAGATCTGGTCCAACAACCCCAACGAGCGCCTCAACCGGGAGATCCGGCGGCGCACCGACTCCGTGGACGTCTTCCCCAACCGCCAAGCCGTCATCCGCCTGATGGAAGCCGTCCTGGCCGAACAAACCGACGAACGGGCCGAAGGCCGACGCTACCTCGCCCGGGCGTCCTCGCCAAATCCCGACGCGCACCCCAACCCCCCTCCAGGAGGACACCACACTCACACTCACCGCATAACCCACCCGAAGGACACGAAACGATTACACCACTCCACTGAACTTGACCTCACCGCCCCCCACCCCGACCGGACCACCCCCTACCCTCAAGCCGCACACACATAAAACTGACAGGCTCCAGGGCGAATAGCCGCACGCCGACGCGCCCGGCGGCTGCTGGAGAGCCAGCACACGGCGCCCCGCCCCTGATCACCGACGGGGACCGGCCGAGCATCCTGGCGATACGCACCTGGCACAACCCAGACTCCAGCCTCACACCGACCACAGCCCGGCCCCACGCACTCAAAAAAGACGACAACCCACACCCATCCCCTCAACCAGGAAACCGGCTCACGCCCTACGACACCACCCTAGCGCTGTCGCCTGTTCAGTAACAGTCGCATCCGACAAGGCTGACAAACTACAGACCAGTTCGAGGAAAGACACTCGAAATCAGCCCGTATACCACGCAGGTCCACGCCTTCACAGAACCGAAGCTGACGGATCAATGAGCCAGACCGCAATCCCATCGAGCTGGGCGCGGATCGCCTCGAAGGGCTGGTCCAGGTCGAGGGTCATGGCGCTGATGCGGTTGCCGCTCATCCGGTAGGTGGCGCCCGGCTGGACGTCCTCGTCAGTGGCGGCGTAGAGGAGCATGCCCGAAACCTCGGCGCTCTCCCCCGCACGCTTCAGCTCGGCCTGCTTGTTCTTCACGTAGGCGAAGATCTGGTACAGGTTCCCCGAATGCACGCTTCGTTTGCCGAAGTTATCCTGCATTGTGCGCTCGTAGTACTTCGCGTCGATGATCAGCACGCGGTTGCCAGCGCTCAGCGTCACGTCGCTGCGCATGGCAGGCAGGCCCTCCGAGAAGCCGTCGTCCAGCGCCCAGTCGATGAAGGACGCGCTGGCGCGGAGCCGAGGGTGTTCCTTGCGGTAGTACTCGAGGATGAACTTCTCGTACAGGCGGCACATGCGCTGCTCGTCGAAGAAGTCCATCACGCGCGTCGTGCCATCACTCTGGGTTTGCAGCAGCCCCTTGAACACCAGCCAGCACACGGCCATGAGCATGCGGTACGTGCGGTTGTTGCGGTCGAAGCGCATGTTCCAGTCGACCGTGTGCAGGTCGATCTCACCCACGTCGGCGAAGAAGATCATCAGCTTCTTCAGGCCCTTCTTGCGCGCCTTCGAGATGTCTCCGCGCATGAGCAATGCGACCGTCGCTTTGATGATGCGGTTCATCGTCGTGTCGACCGAGAATTCGTCGTAGGAGCACACCATCTGGCGACGCAAGAGAGCCTGGGACTTCACGGACTCGGTGATCTCCGCCTTCCCGCGCAGGGAGGATCGGGCCTCGGTCCGGCCCACGTACTCTTGCCCGAGGCCTCGTTTGAGCTGCAGGGAGACGCCCCGTTCCAAGATGGCAGCGCACAGCTCCGCGGCTTTGTCGAAGTCCTCGGTGGCCACGGCGCGGTAGCCCCGCTCGGTCAGCACCGAGAAGGCGTAGGCGAGCATGTGGTAGAGGTTTCGGACGCGGATCACCGCAGCGCCCCGCGCAACTTCCGCGCCCACTCCTCGACCTTGGCAGGCTCGTCGAACCAGTACTCCCTGAGCATCGGGATGAGCTCGTACTCCACGATCGAGGAGAGCGCCGTAGCGTCGCACGTGTCAGCGTCCATGTCGCAGAAGTAGCTGTGGCCGATATAGAAGCCCTCGCCGAGGGATTCGTCAGCGGCAATGGCCTGGTTGAGGCGCTCGACCGCGCGCACGAGCGCGTCGAAGCGCGGGTTGTCGAGCGAGGCACGGTATTCGCCGAAGCCTTCCGAGTCGAAGGCGGGGCGCAGTTCGACGAAGGCGAAGCGGCGCCGCAGCGCGTAGTCGAGCATCGCGAGGCTGCGGTCCGCGGTGTTCATCATGCCGACGATGTAGACGTTGGAGGGAACATGGAACAGCTCGCGGGAGTAGAGGAGCTGCAGCTTGCTCCCCCGCTTGTCGCTTTCGATGAGCATGAAGAGCTCGCCGAAGATCTTGGAGAGGTTGCCGCGGTTGATCTCGTCGATGATGAAGAAGTAGTCGTTGTCCTCGTCCTCTGACGCCTTCTTGCAGAAGAAGTAGAAGGCACCCTTGGCCAGCTCGAAGCCCGCGGTGCTGGGCCGGTAGCCCTCGATGAAGTCCTCATAGGAGTAGCTCTGGTGGAACTGGACCATCATGACGCGCGAGGCGTCCTTGACGCCCATCATCGAGTAGGCGAGGCGCTTGGCGGCGTAGGTTTTGCCCACGCCGGGCGCACCTTGGAGGATGATGTTCTTCTTGGCGCGCAGAACTCCGACGAGGGCGTCGTATTGTGCCTCGTCCATGTAGACCTCGTCGAGGAAGTCCTCCTTCGCGTACTGGGGGTAGGAGACCGCGGGGTCCTCGGCGTCCGAGGCTTCCTCCGCACTGTCCTCGAAGAAAGCCTCGATTCGAGCAACGAAGTCCAGGTAGTCGGTGACCTCGGTGAGCGTCTTCATGGCGAGGGGCTTGTCGAGGCTCCAGTGTCCCGTGTGGGTCCACGTGACCTCTCGGACGTGCGGGTAGTGCCCGCCGTCCGGGTCGTAAACGTAGTCACCCGCGACAATGCCGCGCCCGAGGATCTCGGAGCGCCCCTTCTTCACGAAGATAACGTCGCCGGGCTTGATCTCGTTGGCGAATTGCCAGACGGCGCGGGCCGAGTTCGTCTGGGAAGTGTTGTCGTCGCGGGTCTCGAGCAGGCGTTGACGCATGTCCTCCTTGGAGACGTAAGCGTTCAGGTCACCGAGCTCGCCCCAGGCAAGGCCCATGACTCCGCGCTCGTAGAAATCCTCCCACATGGCCGCCCCTTCACCGGGCGCGTAGAGCCAGTAGCGTGTGGTTTCGACGTCCGCGTCGCCGAGGGCGGCGGCCTGAACTGCTTTCTCTTTCTCTTTGCCTGCCCGTTTGGTCCGCTGGTTGACCTCTTCGGAGACCCTCCACGCGTACACGGACAGGTCAGCGAAGGTCTTGTACTCGTAGCCGCCGCTGTCCATGGCAGAGCGGACGCGGTCGCGCAACTCCAGGTAGTCGGCGGCCCGCGGGACGTCTCGGAGGGACTTGACGGTGGCCCGAATGTCGCTCGGCATCGTGTCGGGGAGAGCGAAGAACCAGCGGTCGCGCGAGCAGAGGTTGAGGTAGGCGAAGGGGCGGATCCAGAAGAGGCCCATGGTGATGTTCCAGCCGACGCGGCGCTGCCGCAGGACCGCGTCGTAAGCGGATGCGAAGGCCGCGCGCGTGGATTCAGTCGGCTGATCGGCGTACGCCAGCGCGCCCTCAAAGGCGTTCCACAGTCGCTCTATGTCCGCTTCATCCCTGCTGGCCTGGTCGTAGAAGGTCGTGTTGATGCTGGGCAGGACCGGGACATCGGCGAAGTCATCCAGCAGCGGCGAGTCAACGCCGAAGGCGCCGCCGAGGCCCAGTGCGATCACCCGGCGTTTGCTCGCGGTGAGACCTCGGCTGAAGAGGCAGAAGACCGTGAAGGGGTCGATGTCCGTCGGGGCACCGGCGGCATCGAGTGTCGGTAGCCTCATACCGATCTCCTCGTAGGCCTTCTGCAGAGTCGCGATCAACGCCTGCCTGTCGTCCTTGAAGGCAAGCAATTTGTCGGCGAACTCCATGTAAAAACTCGTCCATGAGTACTGGCTATCCGTGGTCATGGGCACACCCTAGCACCACGGCAAACGCGCACGAGGTCTAATCGGCAGCCCGGGTTTCTCAACGAAAACCTGCGGTTCGCAGCCGCGGTGACCCGAGGCAGTGGCCGGGCCGCGCTCTCGCGCGCCCCGGCGACGGCCTCGTCACAGCTCATGCTCCTTAGTCAAGGTCCGCCAACACGCCCATGTCGCTGGCAGCTTGACGCAAGCGCTTATCGCGCGTCCACAGCGATACCCCGGGGGTGACGATGGCACTCGCTAGAAGCGCTGCATCGACAGCGCTGAGCCCCCTGCCCCACAGACGCCGCTCTTCGACGAAATGCCGCACCCCCTGGTCATCAACGTTGCGAACAATCATCAAGCGCTCTAACGCCTTCAGGAGGATCGACCGGTCTTTCAGGTTGCCCAATGCCAGCTCAGTGATGACGCTCTGGTGCACGCACACCTGATCGCGTTCGAGCAGATCGACCAAGACTGGCTCAGTTGCGCGCAGGTGGTCGATCCACACGTTCGTGTCAACGAGGATTCTCATGCGCGCGCCCGGCTCCGCGGCGCAGCCTCCGCTCCCGGATCGCTGCCGCCGAGCGCAGCTAACTGACGACCGCTCTCGATACGGACAAGGAGCTCCACCGCATCTCGGATCAAAGCGGACCGCTCTTTGATCCCAGTGAGCTCCTGGGCGCGGGCGAGCAGGTCATCATCGAGCGTCACAGTCGTTCTCATGCTTACCTCCATCACCAGCATAGCATCACCAGAATCATCACTTGATTCGTACTGTGATACGACTCCGCTCCGCGAGCTCCGCTCCCAACAGGAAAGCCGAGCCACGCCCTCGCGCGACCCGGCCACTGCCTCTTTCAGGAGTTGGACTCTGGTACCACGAGCCACTCGCTCGCTTTCTGGCAGACCATCCGCAACTGCGGGTGCTCTCGCACGATCTGGCGCTGCCGCTCCGCCGACAGTCCAAGCTCGTGCAAAACGTTGAGGATCACGACCGCGGTCGTGGCCCCGACAATAGCATCCAACTCATTGATGGAATGGTTAGGTGTCCTGCCCTCGTGTGCGAGGTCGTTGCGGGCACGCGCTGTCCGTTTCGCCCAATGATCGACGTCTGGCACGAGCTGCTTGATCGCACCTTGATCGGGCCGAGCGGCTAGGGCGAGAAACCGGTCCCGAAGCGTCGGAGCGTTTCTGATCGCCGCCTTGAACCTGCCACGGTGCTCTTCGGGCACCTGGTCGAGCATGGCGTTACGGATCGCCTTGAACTCTGCCTCGGGGATTGGTTTCTCATCGATGTCAAGGCCTCGGTGCAGCGCTTCGGCAGCACCTGCTGCCATCAGAAGATTGTTCTCAACAAAACGCGCCGGCGCGTAGCGCAGCCCCAGGATCATGTTGGTCGCTGCCTGCAATCGACCGTGCGCCTCGCACCAGCGCTGCATGACCTCCTCGAACGGGAGCTCCCTACAGGTGAAGAACACCCGATCAGGGTCAACACCCTTCTCGTCGTGCTTGCCGGGTGCTACGGGAGAGTAGAGCACGTTGGCGCACCGACGTGGCAGAGGCAGGCCATTCGGCAGGACCGTCTCGGTTCCGGCGACCTCCAGCTGGAGCCAGATCACGCCAGCGGCACGGTGCGTTGCCAGCGCGATCAGATCCTGCATCAGGCTCGCCGCATCCAGCCCAGCTCTCAGGGTGAACGGCTCGGCCCGGCGGATGCGGATGGAGGCAGTGTCTCGCATACGCCCGACTGTTCTGCCCTTGCGCCGGTCGAAAAACGGCAGGGTGTGAGTGTGCACAAGGCTATACTCCGTGCCATCAACTGTTACTGTCTCCGCATTGACTGGCTTTACTGAGACCGTCCCGGTCCCATCGAGCTTACCATCACGAGAGCCGAAGGAGCCCGAGAAGACAGACGATGCAGCCCAAAGCGTCAAGTCTTCGACTGAGACCTCAGCCGCCGCGAAGATTGCATCATCTTCTCCGCCGAGGTGCGCGCCGATGACCGCTATCGTCGCACTCACGGTCTGCAGATCGGGGCTCTCCACCCACGCGAACATGGTCCGTTCGCTCCTGGTGGGAACACAGCCTAGGAGTGTGACCTCACGCTGCTCGGCCACCCCGTGAATAACGTCCCACGTCCTGGTGCCCTCGAGTTCATCCATAACTCCAGGGGCGAGAGTCGAAAAAAATCGGTCCTCGAATGCACCGATCAGCGAGAGCGAGGATCTCCCTTCGCCGTCATACCGCAAGATGCCTGGGATCCGCTTGCCAGGCTCGTCCGGCAGCCACCAGAGGCCAGCCAATTCGACGGCCTCATCGAGATTCAGAGGATTGTTGGTCATCGCTCTCCCATGACGACTACTCAGATTTTGAACCGGAACTCCACAATGTCATCATCACAACATTACAACGATCATGAGCAAACACTTCAGACTTTCAAACCAGAATACCAAGGCATCCGACAGCTAGAGTCCTGCTCAAACCACCTCCAAAATACCAGGCCAACCGCCCATGACACTAGTCATCAACCGATGTAAGCGCCTTACACTCACTTGAAAGAACAACACGGAGCTCGTTCGCCAATGCTTGGCACGGGTGCACTGAAAGATCAAAATTCCGTTCAACAAATCGCCTCCGCTTGAGTTCTTTGCAAACTTCAGCGAGAAGCAACTTTCCATAGATCTGCTCCTCCGCCGGAAGCTGCCCATCCGGCCAAAGTTCTTTCGTAGATGGCCCACCCCCATCTTTCCAAATCCGACCGTTCGCGAACCGTCGTTTTTCGCGGAACTTAGAACGCAACTTGTCAATATTATCTACAATAACACTCTGTCGAAGCGACTCCGCTTCTTCGAGTGTCAATTTGGCCGCACTGGCGATATGCTCAGCAGAGGCACAGTACGCTTCGGTGTCACATAGCTTTGGACAGAACACAGCGACGCCAGCGTCAATAAAGGGCTTTCCCCAGACAGAAACTTCCTCATCAGACAGAAAATCACGATCACGATGAACGATTACACGCGGAGCCGAAACCATCATTTCTATCATCTCCTGAAACGCACAAGCCACCTGAGAGTTATTCAGCCCGTTATGCGTAACAACCTTCACGGAATCGAGTGAATAACCCGCCTCAACCAATGCGTGTTCAAGAATTTTCGGATTCTCATCCTCAGTATATATCACAGCTTTTGTTGCGCTATCCATTTGATCTAAAGCGCCGATATCCATCAGGAGAGCTGTGAGTTCACGCTGATTTGACGACTCAACTCGTCCGTCCTTCATCCACACGACTTCGACAGCTTCCGACGCCCCTGTAACCAAGTGCCGACTGTGGGTGGAGACGATGACCTTACAGTTGAAGCGATCAGCAACTTCTTCCAAAGCTCTCCCCAGGCTCTTCTGGCGTGAAGGATGAAGATGACTATCTGGCTCATCAACAAGTAACAGAGCAGGCTTAAAGAGTAGCACATAGGCAAAGATCTGAGTAATCTGAAGAATTCCTGTACCCCACAGATCAACAGGCAAGTAATCCTGAGTAGCCGAATCCTGCGGCGCGGCAAGTCTAATATCGACATACAGGTCGCGATCCGCATTAAACTCCGCTTTAAACGAGATCGGCGTTCGCAGCACATCACCGACCAACGACTCCAGCTGCCCTAGCAAGCCACGCTCAGCTAAGAGTCGAATTATGTTTCTAAATACGAAATTAGCTTCACCGCTAGCCGCCTTTCTGAAGACAGCCGCATATCCCCTCATCTGTTCACGATGGGGCACGCCAGCTAACCCTGGAACATAGACACTAAACAGCTTCTTTGGATCAGAAATTACCTGGCCAAAACCCGCAGCAGTACCAGAGCGCTCAACACCTACATTATTGTGATTTCGAGCCTTGTACATCTCAATCCGATAGATTGCTTTATCGCCACTTTCAGCTGTTCCTTCAAACTCAACAATACCTCGGTGACCTTTTTCCCGATTCGTATAAGGTGCCCCATGCCCCAGCAAGGAAAAGTCTGAGATGGGCGAGTATCGAAGGCTAGCTTCCGCAACCACTTTCTGAGTTAGCTCAACTGACGTTTGCGCACAGCTCACAGCGGTGTGCAATGCCTGAAGCACGCTGCTTTTCCCTGAGTTATTCCCCCCTACCAGGTAGGTTACGGGCGCAAGTTCGATGCGGGTGTCAGCGATCCTCTTAAAATTCTGGATCCTCACAGCCGTGACGTTGAATGCTGCGGGAACTGCACCGATCTGCTCCGAGTCATCAGGCTGTGTGGTCACCTGTTTGTCGCTCACTTCTTCCCCCCAGCCGCAAGCCCCGACCGGAACTCCACCACGTCCCCGTCCTGCATGACGTAGTCCTTGCCCTCCATGCGGACCCGGCCGTGGGCGCGCGCCTCGGCGATGGAGCCCAGGGCGACCAGGTCCTCGTAGGAGACGATCTCGGCCTTGATGAAGCCCTTCTCGAAGTCCGTGTGGATGACGCCGGCGGCCTTGGGGGCGGTGTCGCCCTTGTGGATGGTCCAGGCGCGCGACTCCTTCTCGCCGGCCGTGAGGAAGGTCTGCAGGCCCAGGGTGTCGAAGCCGACGCGGGCCAGCTGGTCCAGGCCCGACTCGTCCTGTCCGGACTCGGCCAGCATCTCGCGGGCGTCCGCCTCGTCGAGCTCCACCAGCTCCGCCTCGAACTGCGCGTCCAGGAAGACCGCCTCCGCGGGGGCCACCAGGGCGCGCAGCTCGTCCTTGCGGGCCTCGTCCTCCATGCCGTCGGCGTCCATGTTGAACACGAAGATGAAGGGCTTGGTCGTCATCAACTGGAAGGACGCGAGCGCCTCCTGGTCCAGGTCCGCGCCCGCAGGGCCGCTGAGCAGCTCGCCCTTCTCCAGGACCGCCAGCGCCGCCCGCGCCGTTTCGAGGACGACGGGCTCGGTCTTCTTGCCGCGCACTTCCTTCTCCAAGCGGGGGATCTGCTTCTCCAGCGTCTGCATGTCCGCCAGGACCAGTTCCGTCTGGATCGTCTCGATGTCCGAGGCGGGATCCACCTTCCCGTCCACGTGCACCACGTCGGGGTCGTTGAAGGCGCGGGTCACCTGGCAGATGGCGTCCGCCTCGCGGATGTTCGCGAGGAACTGGTTGCCCAGCCCCTCCCCCTCCGAGGCGCCGCGCACGATGCCGGCGATGTCGACGAAGGACACGGTGGCGTGCACGGTCCGCTGCGAGTGGAACATCTGGGCCAGCGTGTCCAGGCGCGGGTCGGGCAGGGGGACCACGCCCACGTTCGGCTCGATGGTGGCGAACGGGTAGTTCGCGGCGAGCACCGTCGCGCGCGTCAGGGCGTTGAACAGGGTCGACTTGCCGACGTTGGGCAGTCCGGCGATACCAATCGTAAGAGACACGGTCTCATCCTAACCGACCCCCCGCGCACCTGGGCCCGACCCGCGGAGCTGTCCGCGCCGCCCGCCGCCGGACGCGCTATCCAGCCCTGCCCGCCGCCGTTTCCCCGGCACGAGGCCGCCCGGCTCCGCGCATCAGCCGTACGTGGTGTGGATCGCCATGTCCTCGAAGGAACCGAGGGCGACGCGCAACCCGAGGAACGTGTTGATCGCGAGCCCGCGGTCCCCGATCTGGAAGAACCGCGAAAACCCGAAGTCGCTGGTTGTCCGGCCTGAGAAGGGGCTGCCGAACACGCCCTGGAGCTCGTGGCTCAACTGCCAGGCCGCTGCGGCCAGTTGCCGATCGTCCGTCCACGCGTGGTCCTCGGCGGGCGAGACGATCACCTCCCAGTCGCTGGAGTTCCGGCCGGGCAAGGCGACCCAGTCCTGCCCGACCAGCGCCTCGTCGTCGAGGTAGGTGCCGGGCACGGCACCCATTCGCTTGAGAACGCGGTTCATCCGGGCACCCGCCAACCACTGCTCGACGATGGAACGCAGCTGGCCCAACGAGAGCCCCCACCGCATCGGGAGGACCGTGTGCTCGGCCCGGGCGTAGGTGCGGGGAACAGTTTCCTCTTCCGGTTCCGCGAGGCGGGCGCGCAGATCCGCGAACGTCAGCGCGGGTCTGCGGTTGTCGTCGGTGTCCGGGCGTATCCCCTCGTCGTTGTCTCTCTCATTGCTCTCGATTTGCCACAGCACGACCTCGGGCTCATCGCTGGCAAGGCTTATCGGGCCGCAGTCGATTCCGTGGTCCTCGAGCATCGGCACCGTTTTGAGGGGTGCACCGCCTGCGAGCCCGGCGAGGACCGCTCCCATCCCCTGCGTGCGCCCCTGCGGGAACATGATGCTCTCGCCCGTCGCCGCACTGGATATTTCGATCCCCTCGTGGGTGGCGCGCAGGGTGACGACGCCCAGACCGCTCACCGACATGTTCCACCGGTAGACCACCTCCCGGCGCCACTGGGGAGGCATCAGCTCCAAGTCCTGGGGCAGTCGGCTGAAGATCGGATCGAATTCCATATCGAAGGAATCCCAGTTGTACGCGAGCCTTGAACAGGCGTCGCACCAGTCGGCAACGGAGGCGAAGTCCTTGCCCAGGACCATGGACCACCTGAAGGGCGTCTCTGCGTCGTCCCCCCACCTGAAGGTCCGGTACTCGTCCCTCTGGGTGTACTCGCTGTTGAAGAAGCGGACGGCCAGCGTCAGTCCCCTTTCACAGGTGGAGGGCTCGATCACGATCGAGCGCTCCCCCAGCCCCCATCGCACCCACACCCCGTTGCCGGTCACGACCGGAACAGCGGGCGCGAGCAACTCGGCCGCATCCAGGATGAACTGGTGGACCTCGGACAGCGCCAGGTCACGGCCCGCAAGCGCGGCAACGCGGTCACTGAGTTCTTCGATGGGATCCATGACGGGCTCCTTAGCCGTTCTCTCAAACCGGTACCGGCGCGCACCTGGCTCCTGGGACCCGTGCGCCACGCGCCTTCCATGCTACCCGCGGGACAGCGCTCCCTTCGCGGGTTCAGCCCCACAACCGGCAGCACCCGGGCGCTCCGCCCGCCTGGTACCAGTTCACCAATCGCGTGGAACAGGTCCCGCCCCGACCGCGGGCCTCCACGCCTGGGCGACCGGATCAGCGCGGACGTGGATGCGCCGCGCCTCGTTGCCCGAGTCCGGCTGGGGCGTCCACAGCCGTCCCCGACTCGCACCCGGCGTCCTCCGCGAGGACGACCCGCCTCGCGCGCCCCATCCCGTAGGCGCCCGCGTCCTCGCCCTGGGCGACGAGTTCCAGCAGGATCCTGCGGGCCTCCTCCTCCCGGGCGCGGGACCCGGCCAAATCCCGGCGGTCGAAGCGCGACAGCCGGCGGAGCGCCATCGACACCGCGACGAAAGCCTCAAGCGGTGGGCGCATCGCGGCGATCAACACGCTCATCGTCCAAAGGTCCTCCACTGGCAGACCGCGCACGTTCCCGACTCCGCGCAACGGGTGCTTCCTGGTGACACGGCGCACCCGAACCCTGGGAACGCATTGGTCGCCGACGTCGACGCACGGGAACCACGAGGCCGTGTACGCCCGCCCGCTGGTGAACTCCACGTCAGGATTGGAGGTCCACTGGGGGACACCGTGGATGGCGAGCGCGCTCTCGCCGCAGAACACGCCGCTTTGCCGGATCTGCTCGTGCGCCACCGCGATCCGCGCCAGTGCCACGTCCTGCCACCGTTTCCACAGCGGGATCGCGCCCGGATCGCTCAAAGCGGCACCCCGGCGCAACCGGACGCACGAGGGGTCCCCGCGGACCGAGCGCCAGTCGTTACCGGTCAGGATCCGCAAGTCCTGCCATGCGTTGCTCATTCCGCCAGTGTGCTGCGGCCGCAGGAGGCGCCGCAGGAAGGGGCCGTCTCGACGGGCGGGGCCGGACCGATCACCCACGAGCTGGGCGAGCGGCCCGCCATCGCCGACCGGCGCGAACGGGTGGGCGAGGGGGAGGGCGACACCGTCGCGGGCCGTATGAGCGGCGCTGTAGGTCACCCCGGCGCGGCCGGCCACCAGGTGGTGCCTGGTGGGCGGCAAGGCCCCCTCCAAACGCGCGGTCGACGTCTCACTGCTCAATCGAGCGGGCCCCGGCCCCCCCACACCGCCGCCCCCTCACCGTGGACCGGGGCCACGAGTTCGCCCCCGGG